>Ga0075425_100002190_pt1 | contig 19455 bp, 19 predicted proteins | sample SoiMethybrSBSTD4_FD_75300 | JGI IMG/M metagenome (GOLD analysis project Ga0075425, IMG submission 75300) | Bulk soil microbial communities from a Populus tree surrounding site in Tennessee, USA - Soil MetaG P. TD hybrid SBSTD4 | ecosystem: Environmental > Terrestrial > Soil > Tree plantation... | reverse complement strand
CACGCCCGACCGCATTCCGAACTTCGGTCCCGGCGGACCGCCTCAAGGGCTGCCGCCGATCGATACCGAAGGGGCGTCGATCATAGCGCGATGCGTGAGCAGCTTGGACTCAAGCTGGACGCGCAGCGCGCGCCAGTCGAGGTGCTGGTGATCGATCGCGTGGAGAAGCCGACGGCGGATTAGGTGGGCCGCCTAAAGGCGGCCCCTACGAGAGACCGAGTCAATGAAACGATTTCTTGAGCGGATACTGTCGCTCGCGATGTCGCGGCGCGACGATCGCGAGCTTGGTCGCGAGATGGACGCGCATCTCGCGCTGCTCGAAGACGAGTATCGCCGGCGCGGCATGACGGCGGACGATGCTGCACTGGCTGCCCGCCGCGCAATGGGCCCTGTGGCGCTGGCGAAAGACCAGCACCGCGACGCGCGATCGTTTCCGTGGATCGAGGACGCCCGTCAGGACCTGCGCGTCGCGATCAGGATGCTGCTCCGCACTCCTGGCTTCGCGGCCGTGGTGATCGTGACGATGGCGCTGAGTGTCGGAGCCACGACCACGCTGTTCAGCGTCGCATACGGAGTCCTGATGCGGCCGCTGCCTTGGCCGGATGCGGATCGTCTGATTCGTCTCGAGGAAACACGCGGCGGCCGCCTCTCGCGCGTACGCTGGACGATGTCGAATGCAGCGTATCTCGCATGGCGCGATCAGCCGTCGACGATCGAGGATGTCGGCGGTTGGGTGCGGAGCGTGCGCAGGACCATGGTCGTCGATCGCGATACCGATCGAGTGACGCTCAGCCCCGTGACGCCGAGCCTCTTCCGGCTGCTTCGTGCGCGGGCCGCGAGCGGCCGTTTGTTTCTCGACAGCGACACCGGGCCGGCGCGGGCGCTGATTCTCAGCCACGGCCTGTGGCAGCGGCGGTTCGGCGGCCGCAGCGACGTCCTCGGGACGCCAGTCCGGATCGACGGGCAGCAATACACGATTGTCGGTGTGATGCCGCGGGGATTCTCGTTTCCAGACCCGGAAGCGGAAGTGTGGTCGGCACTCGGCGTCCTGCCGGTGAACGGCGAGGGGAACACGATCAGGCTGATGATGTTCTCGGCGGTGGCGCGGTTGAAGCTGGGCGCGACCGTCGACCAAGCCGCCGCTGAAGCGACTGCGCGCGCTCGCACGGCACCCGATTTGAAAGAGACAGCCGTCGCATTGTTCGGCACGAACGGCGTCGCCGGCGTCACAGTGGCTCCGGCGCTGGAGGTAATGACCGCCGACGTCAGGCCAGCGCTGATGCTGCTGCTCGCCGCGGTCGGATTGCTGTTCGTTGCCTCGACGGCGAGCTTGATCGTGTTGCAGTTGTCGCGGGTGGCTCGTCGCCGCCGCGAGATCGCCGTGCGAACGGCGATCGGTGCTGGTGCCGGACGTCTCGTCCGGCAATGGCTGGTCGAGAGCGCGATGCTCGGCGGGTTGGGAGCCGCGGCCGGACTGCTTGCGGCGATGTTCCTGCATCGCGCGTTGCCTGCGGTGCTGCCCGCCGGGTTCCCCCGCGTCGAAGATGTGCAGCTCGATTGGCGCGTCGCCGGCTTTGCCTGTGTTGTCGCCTGTCTCGTCAGCCTCGCGTGTGGAATGGTCCCGGCCTTTCGCGGCCGCCGCGATCACGTCGTCGCCGCATTGAGCGAGGGCGCATCGACCACGCAATCAGTGACCACGACGACCGCCGCTCGCGTGCGAACGCTGCTGATGGCGGCGCAGATTGCGGTGGCGTGCATTCTGCTCATCGGCGCATCGCTCCTGCTGCGGAGTTTCGTGGCGCTGCTCGCCGCCGATCGCGGCTTCGATCCCCGCGGCGTGTTGACCATGCAGATCCCGCTGCCGGTGAAGTTCACGTTTGCCGAGCACCGCGACACGCTCGACGGCCTGCAACAGCGTCTGCGAACGCTGCCTGGCGTGACCGACGTCGCGCTCGGGAATGCGCTGCCCTTCACGACAGTGGGCGCTTACCGCGGCGTCAACCTTGCGCTGCCCCGTGATCCAGCACGGAAGGTCGAAGTGCAGCTGATGCAGCGCTCGGTCACGCCTGAGTACTTCCGCGCCATGGGGCTGCGTCTGTTGCAGGGACGCGCGCTGGCGCCCTCCGACACCGCAACTGCGCCCCCTGTCATGGTTGTCAATCGGACGTTTGCGGCGCGATATCTTGGCGATCATCCGATCGGTCAGCGGCTCGAGCTCATGAACAACAGCAAAGTGCCGTGGGAAGTCGTCGGTGTCGTCGATGACATGCGTCAAGGCGCCAACGGCAACACGCCCGCGTCCGCGTTCGGCGGCGTACTCGATCCGCCGCTCGGCGAGGCGTTCTTCCCGCTCACGCAGTGGCCGTATCCAATCCAGGATCTGATCGTCGTCATGCGAACCACGACCGAGCCCGCCGCGCTCGCAACCGGTGCCCGCGCGCTCGTGCGAGAGGCGGATCCGTCGCTGGTGATCGACTCGATGATGACGATGGAGGAGCGAGTGGCGGGGAGCCTGTCGGGCCCGCGCACCTATGCCGTGTTTCTGGTTGGCTTCGCGTTGTGTGCGCTGACGATTGCCGGAGTTGGTCTGTTCGGCGTGTTGTCGTATACCACCGCGCAACGCACGCGCGAGATCGGATTGCGCACCGCCCTCGGCGCGCGGCGAGGCGACGTGCTGACGCTGGTTGGACGGCAGGCGATGACGATCACGATTGGCGGCCTTGTCGCCGGTCTAGTCGTCTCGTTCTTCCTCTCGCGCACGTTGGCGGCGCTGCTTTACGGGGTCTCCGCCCGCGATGCGCTCAGCTTCGCGAGTGTGCCCGCGCTGTTGCTGATCGTGTCGGTGGTTGCCTGTGCCGTGCCAGCGTGGCGCGCGATAACCATCGACCCGATCGACGCGCTTCGGTCGGAGTGACCGGCACGCGGGGATTGCGTCACCCGAGCTTCGAGAGCAGAGTGCGCAGTCGCTGCATGGGCTCCGACTTTGGATCGACACCGGCGGCTTCCAGCGCGTCGAGGACCGCCTTCACGTGTCCGTACGGATTGATCTTCTGTTCTTTCGCTTGCTCGATCGTGTACAGCGTCACGTGTACTTCGTGCGTAAGCTTGGACGCACCGCTCAGTGACTGCAGTTCGGGCAGACGACGATTGTCTTGCGTGTCGAACAACACGTAGACCGGAGTGCCTTGCTCGTACTCAATCCGAAAGTGGCCGCCGTTCTTCGAGGTGTCGCCCTTGACCGGCGCTTTGCGCATGACCGTCACTTGGACGCCATCGAGGGCTTTGTAAGTCGTACCGTCGACATAGGTCGTGGTCCCCGCAACCACTGGATTGACCCCCGCACTTGGCGTCTGGTTCGGATGTCCCTGGACCGAATGTCCGAGGACCGTGCCAACGAACAGCGACGTCAGCAAGAGACTCTTCATTGGCGACTCCCTCGTGTCTGTCTGATGGGAACGACGACAGACATCAGTCAATTGATACGGCGCTGAACAGATCGTCTGGAAGATTCTGAGATGCCGACAACGTCCATGGGTAGATAAAGACCATGAGCGCCGCCCGTTCGTCCCGATTCAACTTCGTGTCAATCGCGATCGAACTTCGCAGCGTATCGAAGCCAAACGGGCGTGGCACTCGAAACGTTGCGGCGTCTACGTTCCACACAAAAACGTAGACTCCAAGGCTCGCGTTGCCGCCGTTCACGGCGCCCGTGTTCTTGAGACTCACCGAGCGCGGCAAAGTACTGATGACCGCCAGCGGCGCGTAATACCCGGCCCACTGTTCCGCCACCGTTTCGTTGCCTCTCTTCGACTGCACTTGGGAAAAGTACGTGTTTCCACCCGGCACCAGATTGTTGCGAGCCAAGAAATGGTCGCGCATGATCATGAGGGGGGAATCCAGCGAGTCGCCTTGGGAAATTTTCGGAACATCGATCCGTTGCCACTGAAGTCCAACCGGCGCGACGTACCACAGAACGAGCGCAAGACCGAAACACAGTCCGCCTACTACCGCCGTCCCCAGCACACGCCAGCGGTTCCATCGGCCGTTCCGCCAATAGGCGAGAGCGAAAATCGCACCGGCGAGCACCACCGCCAGCCCGACGATCGTCATGAGCTCGGTACGCGACATGACGAGCGCAACGTCTTTCAACCAGCCGTAGAGAAAGTACAGCGCCGCACCGACGACTGTCGCCACTTTTGCGACGAAGGAGTAAATCTTGTCGGCTTTGTCCGAGAACTCAGACCACTTGGTGAGGAAATCGGTTGAGGCGGGATCTGGCACCAGCCCACTCCGGATCACACGGGTCTCGTCGACACCGGTTCAAAAATAAGCGCGACGCGCGATTAGTCAGCCGGCTCGATCTTCAATACCATCCCGTCGGCCGCGTTGCCGCCGCTCGCGCCTTCGGTGGCGACGTAGATGTAGCCATCAGGGCTCTGTTGTACGTCGCGGACGCGCACCCGCAATCCGACCAGCAGCCCTTCACGCCGTTCGGCCTGTGAGGGCTGACCAAATGCGACGCGAATCAGCTGCTGTGTCGTCAGCGCGCCGACGAACAGGTTGTTCTTCCAGCGCGGAAACTTGTCGCCGGTGTAGAAGATGATGCTCGACGGGCTGATCGACGGCACCCAGAACATGCGCGCGTTGTCCATGCCCGGGCGTGCGAACGGCTGATCCGAAACCAGGTTTCCGGTGTAGTTGCGGCCCATCGACACGAGCGGCCATCCGTAGTTGTGGCCGGGCTTGAGGATGTTGACCTCGTCGCCGCCCATCGGTCCGATCTCGGCCTGCCAGACGTCGCCGGTCTCGGGATTCACCGCGAGGCCGTAGCCGTTGCGATGACCGTACGTGTAGATCTCCGGCTTCACGCCCGGCTTGCCCACGAACGGGTTGTCCTTCGGCACGGTGCCGTCGTCGCGCAGGCGCAGCGTCTTGCCGACGTGGTTGTCGAGGGCCTGCGACTTCATGCGCAGGGTGTTGTCATCCGATCCGTCGGGACGGAGCTGCTGCGCGTTGCAGCAGATGCGATCGCGGTCGCCGATCGTCACGTAGAGGTCTTTGTCCTTGCCGAAGAACACGCGGCCGGCGAGGTTGCCGCCGGTTTCCCACGCATCGGCGACGAAGATCTCCTGCACGTCGCCGAGCGTGTCGCCCTTGAGGAATCCGCGCGCGACGGCCAGCGTGGTGCCCTTCTCGCCCTTCTTCGGGTAGGACACGTACACGAGATGGTTCTGCGCAAAGTCCGGATGGACCGCGACGAAGTGCAGCGCGTCGTTGTTGTTGCCACCGCCCGGCGGTGGCGTGTCGCTAGGCTTGGTCGGCGAGGTCCACACCGGCTGCGGCGCGAGCACGCCGTTCTTGATGATGCGCAGCCTGCCGTTTTGTTCGGTGACGAGGATCGTGTTGGCGTCGGCGAACGCGATGCCCCACGGATGGAACAGGCCAGTGGCGATCGCGGTAACGCGAATCTTGCCGCCCTGCACGTCCATCACCTGCGGGCTCGACGCGACCGGCGATGGCGGTGGCGGCGCCCCACGCTGGGCGAAGCAGATGCCGCACGGGGCGAGAATGAGAACGGTGAGGGCCGACGCGATGAAATGGGACTTGAGCGTCATAGTGGGCGAATGCTAACACGGCGGGTCTAAAGACCCGCCCTACACAACGCGCTTACATTCTCCAGGCTGGGGACGCTGTCCAGAGCGCCTTCGCGCGTACAGGCGAGGGCGGCGGCGGCGTTTGCAAAGCGCAGGATCTGGTCGGGCGCATCGCCGCGAAGCATCGCCGCGATGAACGCGCCTCGGAACACATCGCCCGCGCCTGTGGAATCGACAACGGTGACGTCGAAGGCGGGTGCCTGATAGATGCGATCGCCGACCAGCATCATCGCGCCGCGCGCGCCCAGGGTGACGCAGATCATCTGATGTTCCGGCCGCTGCAACGCGCGCAGCGCGCGCTCGGGATCCGTCTCCCCGGTGAGCGCGGCAGGCATCGACTCGGCAAGGACCGGCACCGACACCGCCGCGAGCAGCTCGGTCGTCGCACCGTTCATCTGATCGAAGTCGCTCGTCACCGGAACACCGGCGTGGCGCGCGATGCGCGCAGCGGCGATCGTGGTTGCACAATCGGTATCGTCGACGTGCAACGCGCGAGCCGCGGCAATGATCTCGGCGGGGATCTCTCCGTCGCGCAAGTCGAGACCGGCGTCGCGCTCCCACAACACCGTGCGATCGCCGCTCTGTTCGTCGACGACGATCAGCGCTGACCGACCGCGTCCGCGTCGCTCGACGCTGAAGCTGGTGTCGACGCCGCGCTGCTCGAGCGCGCGTCGAAGCGCCATGCCGTCGGGATCGCTCCCGAAGGCGCCGACGTATGCCGCTCGCAAGCCGAGTGAGGCGCAGGTCGCGAGAGTGGTCGCCACTTGACCGCCATGCAGAGTGCGTCGGCCTGTGACCGGAATCTTCGCGTTGGGGGCGACCCGTCCGGCCACGCGCAATACGACATCGCACGAGTTTTCGCCGATGCCGACGACGTCGAAATGCACCGCGTGAGTGTAGCGTTGAAGCAGGACTCGCGGCTCATCGAGGCGTCGATCGACGTAGCCGGCCGCGGGCCAGCCTGCTACGCTACGGCGATGCGAACCTCGCTGGTCCTTACCGTCATCGGCCCAGACAGGCCGGGCATCGTCGAGCGACTCTCCGACCATGTGCTCGCTGCGGGTGCCAACTGGGAAGAGAGCAGGATGGCGAGACTGGGCGGGAAGTTTGCGGGACTTCTACGCGTCAGCGTGGACGCGGATCAGGCCGATCGGCTCGCCGCCGGTTTGCGAGCGCTTTCCGGTGGGGATCTGACGGTCGTTGTCGAGCGTAGTGGTGAGGTGGACAGCGGTCGGTTCCGCGCGTTTACGCTCGACATCATCGGCGGCGATCGGGTGGGTATCGTGCGTGACATCTCGCGCGTGCTCGCGCAACACGATGTCAACATCGAGGAGCTCGAGACCGAGGTCGTGGGTGCCCCGATGTCGGGCGAGATGCTTTTCCGTGCGCGTGCGCGAGTGCGGGTGCCAGACACGCGAAGTCTGGGTGAGATCCGCGACGTCCTCGAAGCGCTGGCCGACAACCTGATGGTCGATCTCGCGTTCGACGACGCGGAGGCAGTGGCTGCAGCGAAACAGCGCGAGTGATGATCGCCAGGCCCTTCGCTAGTTCGGCGTCGGGCGTTCGATGGAATCGATGACGACCACTTCAACCGGCGCGCGCTGCGAATCGAGCTTCAAACCCAGTTGCTCCCGCACTGCCGTGAAGATCGAGGGACCATTGGGATCGATGCGGCGATCGTCCCCGTCGGGGCCTGCCACCGGCGCCTGCTCCGGCGTCCACTCCACATCGAAGTTGTAGCCGCCCGCGAGCCCAGTCCGATTCACGACGACGCGCCCGACGAATGGGGCGAGGCTGTCGGCGAGCGAGTCGATCTGAAACCCGATCGCATACAGATTGCCTGGCCGCGTCTGTCCACTGCATGTGCGGCGGCCGTCTGGTCGCGGCGGCGGCAGCGGCTCAGGCGTCTCCTTGCGCGCGAGCGCGGCGTAGCGCGCCGCGCAATCGTAGGTTGCTGCCGTGAGGCGTGGACCCAGCCCGCGAGCGGCATCGGCCACCACGAGCGCATAGACCTCTCGTTCACGCGTCTCCTTGTGAGCCTTCAATTGAAAGCGGTCGCGCAGCAGCGTCCTGAGCATCTCGCTGATCTGCGCCGCCGGCAGCCGCTCGACGCCGGTCTTGGCGTCGATGTCGAAGCGCTCACTCTCGACCCAGGCCGGCCCGCCGATCACGTTGATCTGCGCGAGCGACTGCGACACTCCATACGCCATCGCCACGAGCTCGCGCACACTCGAGTTCAGCGCGGTGAAGCCGCCCGGGCCCGGGCCGATGGCGCGCCGGGAGTCGCCTGAGCGGTTGGGTTTCACGGACGCGACGTCGAACTGGAGCGGTGACGTTGTCGCTGGCGACTGGGCGTCGAGGATGAGTACACTCGCCACCGCGCAGGCGAGAGCGGTGCACGTGCCGGCGATCGTGTACATGTTATAGAAATAACATATGCGAGGATGGAAGGCCATGACGATCGTTGTTCGGCGCGTGATGACGACGGCGGCGTTGGTCTTCGGCGTCGCGGCCGCGCTCGGGGCGCAGGCCCGCACGCTGGACATCTACTGGATCGACGTCGAAGGCGGCGCGGCGACGCTGGTGGTGTCGCCGTCGGGCGAATCGCTGCTCTACGACGCCGGCTGGGAGGTGGACGGCCGCGACGGAAAGCGCATTGCGGAGGTCGTGAAACAGGCCGGCCTGAAGAAGATCGACTACTTCGTGATGAGTCACTACCACCCGGATCATGCCGGTGGCATTCCCGTGCTGGCGGCGCTCGTGCCGATCGGGCACTGCTTCGATCGCGGCGACTTCGTCGAGCCCGCCAATCAGAAATGGCGCGACATCTATCTGGCCGCGTGCTCGTCGAAGCGAACGATCGTGAAGGCCGGCGACAAGATTCCGTTGAAGGGGGTGCAGGTCGATGTCGTGGCATCGAGCGGCCAACTCCTCGCCAAGCCGATCAACGGCGGCGGCGCCAATCCGTTGTGCCCGTCGGCCGAGAACAAGCCCGCGGAGGGACCGGAGAATCAGTACATGGTCGGCTCGCTCTTCACCTACGGCCGATTCAGATTCCTCGACCTCGCCGATCTCGATTGGCAGAAGGAGATGGAGCTGGCGTGTCCGATCAATCGACTCGGCCAGGTGACGATCTACCAGGCCGGCCGTCATGGTGCGCTGGACGGCGCCGCGGCGCCGGGATTCCTCTACGCGATCAGGCCGCAGGTGGTGATCGTCAACAACGGTCCGCGCAAGGGGCTCGGCGGACCATCGGCCGGCTCACCGAAACCGCTCACGAAGCACTACGACCGGCTGGCGAAGGTGCCCGGCATCGAAGGGATCTGGCAGGGCCACCTGTCCCTGTTCGACAGCGACAAGGCCTCGAATACATCCGAGGAGATGATCGCCAACCTCGAAGACAGCGCCGACTGCAAGGGACATTGGATTCGTGCATCGGTGTCGCCGGATGGGAGCTTCACGGTCACCAACAGTCGGAACGGGTTTAGTAGGGCGTATAGGGCGCGTTAAACTACGGTTCGAGGTTCGAGGTTCGAGGTTCGAAGTTCGAGGTTCGCGGCCACGAACAAGGAATTGGAACCCTCGAACCCTCGAACCGACGAACATCGAACCTCGAACATCGAACTCCGAACCGCATCTTGCTGCGAGGCCTTGTGACATTACCAAGATGGACGTTCCCGGCAGCCGTCGCACTTGGGATGACCGCTGTCGTCGCTGGCGGCGCAGCGAAGCCGACGGCGCAGACACCCGTGACCTTCAGCGAACACGTCGCGCCGATCGTGTTTGCGAATTGCTCGTCTTGTCATCGACCTGGAGAAGCGGCGCCGTTCTCGCTGCTCAACTACCGCGACGCGCGACCGCTGGCGAAGGCGATCGCCAGTGCAACCGCATCGCGCGTGATGCCGCCGTGGAAAGCGGGGCCGAGCGACTTCGCGTTCGATAACGCGCGTCGACTCACCGACGATCAAATCGCCATGATTCAGCGATGGGTGGCCGACGGCGCGCCGGAAGGCGATCCCGCAAAGATGCCGGCGCTACCGCGCTTCACCGAAGGATGGCAGCTGGGGCAGCCCGATCTCGCGGTGTCGATGAGCGAGGCATTCGACGTGCCTGCGACCGGGCCCGACGTGTACCGCAATTTTGTCGTGCCGTTGGGTCTTGATCGCGACGTGTGGGTGCGTGCGATCGACTTCAGGCCATCCGCCCGCTCGGTCGTTCATCACAGCCTGTTCTTCCTCGATGCCACCGGTGCGGCTCGCGAGCAGGACGCCCGCGATGCCACACCCGGATTCCCAGGCGGCATGGGCGGCGGACGCGTCGTCGGGCAGGAGCGCGGCCTCGCGGCGATCCTTGGCAACGGCGATACGAACGCGCAAGCCGACGGCGTGGCGCGCGCGGCGGGACTCGGTGGATGGGCGCTTGGTGGGCGTGTGCTCGAACTGCCGACGGGTCTCGCGTTCTTCGTGCCGAAGGGATCCGATCTGGTCCTGTCGACGCACTTTCATCCATCCGGCAAAGCCGAGCACGAGAAGTCGAGCGTCGGTCTGTACTTCGCACCCGGACCGCCGACGCAGGCGTTCACGACGATTCAGCTGCCGCCGGTGTTCGGCGTGTTCGAAGGACTCGACATTCCGGCAGGGCAGGAGCGGTACACGATCACCGACTCGTTCGTGATTCCGGTGGACGTGCGCGCGTTCGCCGTCGGCGCGCACGCGCACTATCTCGCCAAGGAGTTCACGATGAAGGCGACGCTCCCCGACGGGACGGTGAAGACGCTGCTCGCGATCGGCGATTGGGACTTCTCGTGGCAGGAGCGCTATCGCTTCAAGGATTTCGTGTCGCTGCCGAAGGGCACACGCCTCGACGCGACCGTGAGCTACGACAACTCCGCTGCCAACAAACGCAACCCGAGCCGCCCGCCCGTGCGCGTGTACTGGGGTGAGGAATCGACCGACGAGATGGGCAGCATCGGCCTGCAAGTGGTGGCTGCCGAGAAAGGCAATCTGCCGCAGCTGCAACAGGCGATCGCCGCGCACATTCGCGAGCGCGCGTTCTCGGGACCGGGGTTGCGTCAGCTGCTTCAGCGCCGCGCGGGGCGAGGACGGCAGTAATTCAGAATGCAGGATTCAAAATTCAGACACTGTCTGCATTCTGCATTGTGAATTCTGCATTACACGTTTCGCGTCAGTTCGTACAGCGCAATTGCCACCGCAGTCGCGACATTGACCGAATCGACCCCCGCCGCCATCGGAATCCGCGCCTGATAGCTGCTGGCGGCGAGCGAATCCGTCGAGAGTCCTTCGCCTTCGTGCCCCACGACCACCACGGTTCGCTGTCCGCGGACGATGTCGGCGACGTCGGCAAGTGGCAGCGCCGTCGATGACGGCGTCATGGCGATCACCGTCCATCCTTCGGTGTGCAGGTCGGCCAGCACGCCTGGCCACGGTCGTGCGTCCGCAAACGGCATCGTCAGCGTCGCGGCCATCGATGTGCGGATCGCTTTGCGGTAGAGGGGATCGGTGCACGACGGTCCGACGAGAATGCCGTCGGCTCCGACTGCGGCGGCGTTACGGAAGATCGCGCCAACGTTGTCGGCGTTGCCCACGCGTTCCATCGCCACGAGGCGCCGCGTGTTGGTGGCCACATCGACGAGCGATCGCGGGGCCGGCCGTTGGCCGATGGCCAGGCATCCGCGGTGGATGTTGAACCCGGTGACCTCGTTCATCACCTGTTGCGGAACGACGTAGACGGGCAGCCCGTCGCGCGTCAGGAGCACATCGGCCAGCGACTCCATCGCAACTTCGGTGAGCATCACCGACTGCGTCGCCAGCATGCTGTCGGCGAGGAGCCGCCGCACGACCAGGCGGCCTTCGGCGACGAAGAGACCGTGGCGCGTCAGCAGTTCAGCGTCGGGGACGTTGCGGTAGGCAATTAGTCGCGGGTCCTGACCGCTATCAATACAGATTACCGGCACCGAGGGAATCCCCCTAAATGACTCGAACTAAACATGTGACCGATGCCCTGGATTTGGGTTCGGAGACACGGAATCAACGTTCGTACCGTCATGTTCCTGTGACGAGCGGCGGCGTATTTGGGACGAACGGGGGCCCCTCCCTTGACGCGACTCTCACCTCGGCTTGATAGTGCAGTGGATGGAACCGCCACGACGGATAGGCCTGATGCGCATTTTTGCCGTGGCGACCGCCTTCGGCGTCTTCTCGGGACTCCAAGCCTACAACTACGTCACGCTGTTCACCGACCGCAAGCAGCCGTTCCTCATCCTGCTGGCCCTCAACCTCACCTACTGGTACGCATGGGCCGTGCTCGTGCCCGGCATGTTCTGGATGGCGCGCCGCTATCGCTTCGGACGACAGACCTGGAAGCGCGCCGCGGCCGCTCACGTCCTGGCGGTGATCGTCTTCACCTTCGTGCACTCGGTGCTCGCCGTCTCGTCGCACGTGCTGATCATGAAGGTGGCGCTCGGGCGCGACGTGTCATGGTGGATGCACCTGTACGACCGGTTCTTCCTCAACTTCGACTGGGAGATGATGACCTACTGGGCGGTGGTCTTCCTCAGTCACGCGCTCGACTTTCACCGCGAGTCGCGCGAGCGCGAGCTCACTGAAGCGCAGTTGCGCACCCGTCTGGCCGAAGCGCAGCTCCAGGCGCTGCAGCGGCAGCTCCATCCGCACTTTCTCTTCAACACGCTCAATACGATCTCCGCGCTGATGCACCGCGATACGGAAGCGGCCGACGAGATGCTCGAGAAGCTGAGCGATCTGTTGCGTCTCACGCTGGATCGCGTGGGCACCCAGCACGTGCCGCTCAGCGACGAGCTCGACTTCCTCAAGAAGTATTTGGAAATCGAGAAGACGCGCTTCGGCGAGCGTCTGCAGGTGCACTTCGACGTCGCGCCGGACACGCTCGATGCGTTGGTACCGAACCTCGTGCTGCAGCCGCTGGTCGAGAACGCGCTGCGCCATGGGATTGGGCCCAAGATCGGCGGCGGCCGCGTCGACATCGTGGCCGGCCACGACGGCGACACGCTGCGCCTCGAGGTGCGCGACAACGGCGTCGGCATGGCGCCCGACACGCTCGACAAGTTCAACGGCGTCGGTCTGAGCAATACGCGCTCCCGGCTCCAGCACTTGTACGGCTCGAATCACCGCTTCGACGTGCGCGCGCCGTCGGGCGTCGGACTCGCGTTGACGATTGTGATTCCGTTCGCGTCCGAGAGCGATCTGCCCGATGCGTCCGATTCGTCCTCGCCGGGATCCGCGATGGAGAGCGTGGCATGAACAAGATACGAGCGTTGGTCGTCGACGACGAGCCGATCGCGCGCGAGCGGGTGCTGTCGCTGCTGCAGCAGGAAGATGACATGGAGATCGTCGCCGAGTGCGGCGACGGCGCGCAGGCGGTGGCGGCGATTCAGCACCACACGCCCGATCTCGTGTTCCTCGACGTGCAGATGCCCGGCGTCGACGGCTTCGGTGTCATCAACGCCATCGGCGCCGACCGGATGCCGACGGTGATCTTCGTCACCGCCTACGACGAGTACGCGCTGCGCGCCTTCGAGGTGCACGCGCTCGATTACCTGCTCAAGCCGTTTGGCCGCGAGCGCTTCCGCGAAACGCTCAAGCACGCGCGCGCCTCGCTCGAGCGCCGGCGCGCCGGCGATCTCGGACGACGCCTGCTCGCGCTCGTCAACGACATCAAGCCCGAGGCGCCCAAGCTCGATCGACTCGTCGTCAAGTCGGGCGGCCGCGTGTTCTTCCTCCGCACCGATGATCTCGATTGGATCGAGGCGGCCGGTAACTACGTGCGCCTACATCTCGGCGAAGAGGCGCATCTCTTCCGCGAGACGATGACGCACATGGAGGCGCGGCTCGACACGCGCCGCTTCGTCCGCATCCACCGCTCCCGCATCGTCAACACCGAGCGCATCAAGGAACTGCAGCCCTGGTTCAACGGCGAGTACGTCGTCGTCCTGCGCAATGGGACGCGGTTGCCACTTAGTCGAGGCTATCGAGACAAGCTACAGGAGCGGCTCGGCAAGGGGTTCTGATCACGCCGGAGGGCGGAGGAATATGGGCTGACCGACCGCGAGCCGGCCGATGCGAGTGACCGTGCCGTAGATTCCTGCGGTGTTGTCGTGAGTCCGCACTATCGTCTTCAGCACTTCCGGCGTCGAACCTGCCGAGTCGGGATCGAGGTTCACCATCGAGCAGCGAATGTCGCGCATCGTCACCGTGATGGCAGGAGCGTCGTCACCTTCGCCGAACGAGAGCGCACTGCCGACCCACTCGTCTTCCTGAAAGGGGACTAAGCGCGCCAAACGGACGACGACGTTGGGGCGGAATCGTCGCAGGTCCAGGCTACGCTCGGAGAGTCGTCCGATCTCGCGCACCGTGTCGGAGGCGATCACGGAGATGGTTGCCTCGTCGAAGATGCCATGTTTCAACTGCATCATCTGCACGGGAGCCCCGAGCCGACGTTCGATGTCCGCGGCCAGGTCCTCTCCGAAGATGGGTATCTCTTCGCCATCCGGCGTGCGAACGTGCGTGGGAAGACCTCCCCGCGCATCATCCTCACGGCAGATCGGCGTGAACAGGATAAGTTCGGGAAGCCTGCTTGCCGACAGCCACGGAAATCCGCTGTGGTCGTTGATTCGCCGCACTGCCAGGCGTCTATCACCATCGAGGCCGTGCCAGCCCAGTTCGGCGGCCTCGAGTCGTTCGCCGGCCATGGACTTCACGGGATACCGGAAGATCGCCTCCACCTGTCCGATTTCGATGAGCATGCTCGATCAGAGTACTCGGACCTTTCGACCTTGAAGGACGACCTCCGTCGCAAGAAGGGGGATGCTCCAGCAGAGCCAGACTAACGTTGCGAAAGGGTCGTGCCCGAGGCTGGGTAAGATGCCGAGCTCCGCGAGCGTGCGCGTAGTCACGAACGTGAACGTCACCACGTAACTCCGAATGACCCACTCTTTGTGCTGGCCGATGTGGCCGCGCCGAATCGCGATGTACGCCATCCCGGTCGTGGTCCACCACGCGACGCCCAGGGCGCTGAGGCTGATCGCGAACGCGGGGCCCTGCCCCGCGTGCGACGCCAGGTAGAACGCGGCGACGCCACCAATGAGCACCGCGACAACATAGAGTCGGCCCGTCCATCGATGAACGGTCATCGAACGCCGCCGCAGGCCTGACCAGAGCTGGAAGAGGCCGGCGATGAGGGCGAGTCCGCTTCCTGCGATGTGAGTCAACAGCCAGGCGCGGCGGGGCCAGTAGCGGCCGAATTTGCTCGAAGAGATGTCGGTGAGGAACGGGACAGCGTCCGTGATCAGAAATCGCGCGACGAGAATAACGAGACATGCCGCGACAACGTAGCCGGCCGCGCGCCGGACGACGGCGCCGTTGGTGCGAGGTTCGAGAGTAGCAGCACGGCTTGAACTCACGCCACGCCAACTCTAGTTCAACGGCGAGCGTCGAGTCGTAGATAATTGCCCGCCTGTTGAATTCCACCGCACCCCGCGAGTCCCGTTCAGGCCTCGATCCCTGGCGGGTTGCCGATCTGCCCGAGCCGCCGCGCCCGAGAGGCCTTCAATGGCTTCGTACCGTCGGCCCCGGCATCATCGCCCTCGGTGCGTCCATCGGCAGCGGCGAGTTCCTGCTCGGCCCCGCAGCATTCGTGCAGCATGGGTTCTCGCTGTTGTGGGTCGTCGCCGTCGCCATCGTCTTTCAGACGATCTTCAATACCGAGGTCGTTCGCTACACGCTCGCCACAGGCGAGCCGGTATTTTCCGGCTTCATGCGGACGCGCCCGTCATCCACGTTGTGGGCGTGGGTGTACACCGCCCTGTATTTCCTCCAAGTCGGGTGGCCCGCATGGGCAGGTACCGCGGCCGCCGCGATCTTCTTTCTCTTCGTGCAGCAGCTCGCGGGAGCGGCCGACGCAGGAATGATTTACGCGATCGGCGTCGCGACGCTGCTCGTCGTCGTTGTGATCCTGAGCCTCGGACGCCGCATCGAGCACACGCTCGAGATCTTGAATTGGGTGATCGTCACGACGACGCTGGCGACGTTCCTGGTGTTGGCGCTCGCGTTCGTGCCGGGACGCGTGTGGATGTCGGCGGTCGCCGGCATCGGCGGATTCGATCTGTCGAACGCCCGGTTCGATTTCTTTCCCGCAGGGGCCGATCTCGTGCTGCTGGGCGCGCTGGTGGCCTATTCCGGATCCGGAGGCGTGACGAACCTCGTGTTGTCGAACTGGGCGCGTGATCGCGGCTACGGCATGGGCGAGCGTGCGGGCTACATTCCGGCGGCGGGAGGTCCCAAGGTCCACCTCGCGCACACGGGATTCACGTTCGCCGAGAGCCGTGAATCGATGGATCGCTGGCGCGGATGGTGGCGCGTCGTCGCGATGGATCAATGGGGCGTGTTCTTCGTCGGCGCGATCCTCGGGATGGTGCTGCCAGCGCTGCTCTACGTCACGTTCCTGCCGCGCGGCACCGACATTCAGGGTCTCGCGATCAGCGCCGCGCTCGCCAACGCGGTCACCGCGAGAGCCGGCGCTGCCGTCGGCCTCGTCATCGCCTTCCTGGGCGCGTGGATCCTGTTCAAGACGCAGCTCGACAACCTCGAGGGCATGGTGCGCGCGATCACCGACATCCTCTGGACCGGAAGCCGCAACGTGCGTGCGTGGAGAGGCGGCGATGTCAGAAAGGTGTACTACACGGTGCTGGCGACGCTCGTCGCATGGGGCATCGTCGCGCTGGGATTGGCGCAGCCGATCGTGCTGTTGAAGATCGGCGCCAACGTCGCGGGCGCGGTGTTCGTCATCGCGGCTCCACATCTGCTCTACGTCAACACCTGTCTACTCCCTGAACACGTGCGCCCACCGATGTGGAGGAGGGTGGCGTTGGTGGGGATGACGGTGTTCTATGGCTTTTTTGTGGCGCTTTCAGTCGGCAGTCTCTGGTGAGGACTGTGTCCAAGCGGAACCCGTACAATAGAAGTGCCGATTCAAGCTCTGCCGGAGATCCTTGGAGGATAGATATGCGACTGCTCAAAGCCTTTTTCGTCGTTGCCGCGCTGCTCGTACCGGCGGCGCTGTACGCCGGGCAGGTCTACGGATCGATCGTGATGGACGGAAAAGGTGTCGGCGGGGCGAACATCGAAATTCAGTGCGGTGATGCAGCGACCACCGGCACCACCGGCGCGGATGGTTCGTATCGCATCAACGTGCCGCAGCAGGGCCAGTGCACGCTCAGCCTGCCGAGCCACGGCAAGGCGTCGGCGATGATCTTCTCCGGACCGAATCCCTCGGCCTTCAACTTCGAGCTCGTCAAGTCGGGCGACAAGTTCGAGTTGAAGCGCAGGTAACGATGACCGACGACGAGGTTCCGGCGGTGACGCCGCCGCCGGTTGATCACGAGGAGAAGAGCGAGAAAGCCGACAGAAAGACGCCGGCGTGGATTGAGCTGGTCAAGGTGCTCGCCCTGCCGCTCGTGACGCTCGTACTCGGCTACTGGTTCAACGCGTCGCTCAACGAGCGCCAGCAGATCGATAACAACGTCCGGCTGTACGCCGAGATGATGGGCCGGCGCGAAGAGGCCGACAGCAACCTTCGCAAGGACATGTTCAATTCGATCTTGGACGCGTTCATGGCGAAGGATGCTGCCGCCTTGAAGCTCTCGCCCGAGGAACAGATCCGGCAGCAGATCCTGAGCCTCGAGCTGCTGGCCTACAACTTTCACGAGTCGCTCGACATCGCTCCGCTCTTCAAGGACGTCGAGCGCCGGATCCCGAAAGATGAAAAGGGGGCCGGTCCGAACATGGAGCTCCAGGCGCGTCTCGAGTCGGTGGCGCTGCAGGTCATCGAGCACCAGCTCACCGCGCTGTCGGATGTCGGCATGGTCGAACGGGGCGATGCGCTGCCCGAGAAGATCAAAGACTTCCAGGCGCACATCATGTTCGGCTCGCGCGCGATTCCCGATGTCAACGTGAAGCCCGGCGAAGGTCCGGCACGCTTGTGCATGTCGATGGAGGCCACCGATCGATCGCGACGATACCGGCAATTCAAGCTCGAGCTGATCGGCTACGATCCTCTGCGGCGCGAGGTGCAAGTACACCTCTACGTATCGCAGCCGCTCACCGACGTCGAGTGCAAGCAGAACAACCTCGATCTCGAAGGCAAGCGCGAGGTCGACACGAACTTCTACGTCGGCCTCTTCGATTTCCCGATGATTGACAACACGCGCATCTCGGGGGGCGAGCGTTGCGCCGTGTCGTTGACCGCGCTCAACCCCGGTGTCGTCAGCGTCACGCTGGCCTACTTCCCGGCCTCACGGGCGAGCCTCAAGGACAAGCCGTTCTACGACGAGGTGATTCGCGATCTCGTGCGTCAGCCGGGCACGCGCGGAGCGAAGTGAACGATGGCCTTGCGAGACGAGGCGCTCGTGACCGTCGCCGTGTTCGAGACCGAGTTCGAAGCGTCGCTCGCGCGCGGGGCGCTCGAAGCGATCGGCATCCCGGCGCTGGTGCCGTACGAAGCCGGCGGATCGTTTACCGGCCTCTACGCCGGCCGACTTCCGAATACCGTCACCGAGTTGAAGGTCTTCGAGTCCGATCGACATCGCGCGAGCGTCGAGCTGCGTCGCATGCAGATGCGAATCGTCGGACCGGACGCGAATGACGATGAATAGAAGGCCTGAGGCCTACTGGTTCAGGAATCTGTCCACGATCGCCACGAACTCCTCGGGTTTCTCGTCGCTCGGATAGTGCCCGAGCCCCGGCATGGTCACGATGGTGACTCGCGGCAGCGCCTTCTTCAGCTGCTCCTGCGTATCCGGCGGAACAATCGTGCTGCGCCCGCCAAGCACGTAGAGAATCGGCGCCTTGATCTCCTTCACGAATCGCCAGAGATCGGTGGCGACGAATCCCTGCACCAATTTCGGATCGCGCTTCCACACGATTCGTCCATCGTCTCGCCGCTTCGTTCCATAACGCACGTACGGCCCGAGCACCGCATCGCCAGCCCCGGCGTTCGACTTCCGCAACTGCGCCAGCAACTCGTCTTCCGATGCCCAGCCCGCTTCTTCTTGTGCGACGCGCCGGCTGTAGTTGTCGGCGATTTGCCGCGGACGCTCAGGTCCCACATCCTCCGAGATGACGTGCGCCACGAGCTCTGGGTGCATGCCCGCAAACACCTGCACCACGCGCCCGCCGGTTGAATTGCCCCAAAGGGTGATGTTCCGCAGTCCGAGCTCGCGAACAAGACCGGTGAGGTCGCCCACGTGATCTTCAACGGTGTAGCGGCTGGCCGGATCCCAGCCGGAGTCGCCGTGACCGCGCATATCGACGGCAATCACGTGATAGCGCGAGGCGAAGTGCGGTGCGACATGGTCGAAGGTGCGGGCGATCCGGTCGATGCCGTGCACCATGATGAACGGCGGAGCGCCGGCATTCCCCCAATCCACATAGTGCAGCCGCAACCCTTGCACCGTGATGAAGCGGTCGGTGGGGACCGCGCCGGGTTTCGGGGGTGGCTGCTGGCCATTTACGACCGCTACGACGGCCACGACGAGAGCAGGGAGGATGCGACCTAACTGCCGTCTGCGCATGGTGTTGCGTGTCGGTTTGCACGGAGTCGACATCACAAGCGCCTCGCTTCCGTTACAATGCCTAGCTTACGCCCCAGCGGGGCCTCATCAGAGGGATCACGTGAACGAAATGGGGACTGAACGGCCGGCACCAACCGGTGGCGGCAAGCTTATCGTCATCACGGCGCCACTGACCGA
>Ga0075425_100002189_pt1 | contig 19456 bp, 17 predicted proteins | sample SoiMethybrSBSTD4_FD_75300 | JGI IMG/M metagenome (GOLD analysis project Ga0075425, IMG submission 75300) | Bulk soil microbial communities from a Populus tree surrounding site in Tennessee, USA - Soil MetaG P. TD hybrid SBSTD4 | ecosystem: Environmental > Terrestrial > Soil > Tree plantation... | reverse complement strand
CGATCGTAGAAACGCTCGGCGCGCTCGCGCGACACCGGAACGAGCGAGGTCTCGCGCATCGACTCCGCGAGCTCGTCATCCGACACGTCGGGGTTGTTCGATTCGTCCTGCGTCATTGCTTCCTCCGGGCAGATCGGCGCCGCCTCTGCCGAGCGACACCGCGAGGCCGCCGTCGATGATCCAGATTTTCTGGATGTCGGCCGCGACAAAAGGTGGCAAAAAACGATCCAGCGACACCACCAGAGTGGCCGGATCCTCGTAGCGCACGATGTCTTTCGGAAGGCGATCGCGCACGAGGCCGACGAGCAGCGTCGGCACCGGCAGCGGTCCCGCGGAGATGCGCGCGAGCGGCACGCGAATCGTCGTCCCGGCAGTCACGAAGTGCGTGATCTCGACGGTGAATGGCACGCTGATGAACTTCCGAATGGAGCCCTCGACGCGCATCAGACCGTTCGCGAATTTCAGCGCGATCCGCTCGATCATCGGCTCGTTCGCAACCTGTGCGCGAACCATTTCCTCGAGCTTCGCGCCATCGACGCGGAGGTCGATTGCGTCCCATTCGATGAGGCGTTTCATAACGAGATGGCGGATGGCAGAGGGCCGATGGCAGAAGGTTTTGCCATCTGTCATCCGCGATCCGCCATCACTTGTATCATGCGCGCCGAATGCCCAAACGCACCGACATCAAGAGCATCCTCGTCATCGGCTCGGGGCCGATCGTCATCGGCCAGGCGGTCGAGTTCGACTACTCCGGAACGCAGGCCTGCAAGGTCCTCAAAGACGAGGGTTATCGCATCATCCTCGTGAACTCGAACCCCGCCACGATCATGACCGATCCCGAATTCGCGGATCGGACGTACATCGAACCGCTGACGCCCGAGGTGCTGGAGAAAATCATCGAGCGCGAGAAACCGGATGCGATCCTGCCGACCGTCGGCGGTCAGACCGGAATCAATCTCGCGATGGCGGTCTACGAAAGCGGCGCGCTCGAGCGTCACGGCGTGGAGCTGATCGGCGCGAATTACAACGCGATCAAGACCGCCGAGGACCGCCAGCTCTTCAAAGACAAGATGGTGGAGATCGGCGTCGAAGTGCCGCGCTCCGCGTACGCCGCGACCATCGCCGACGCGGAGACCTTCGCCGACGAGATCGGCTATCCCCTCGTCGTCCGCCCCTCCTTCACCCTCGGCGGCTCCGGCGGCGGCATCGCGTACAACGTGGAAGAGCTGCGCACCATCATGGCGCGCGGCCTCGAGCTCTCGCCCGTGCATCGCGTGCTCGTCGAGGAGTCGGTGATCGGCTGGAAGGAATTCGAGCTCGAGGTCATGCGCGATCGCGTCGACAACGTGATCATCGTCTGTTCCATCGAAAATTTTGATCCGATGGGCGTGCACACGGGCGACTCGATCACGGTCGCGCCGCAGCAGACGCTGACCAACGACGAATACCAGGCGATGCGCGACGAAGCGAAGCGCATCATCCGCGCGATCGGCGTCGAGACAGGTGGATCGAACATCCAGTTCGCGGTGCATCCGACGACGGGCCGCCGTCTCGCGATCGAGATGAATCCGCGCGTGTCGCGCTCGTCGGCGCTGGCGTCGAAGGCGACCGGATTCCCGATCGCGAAGTTCGCGGCGAAGCTCGCCGCCGGCTACACGCTCGACGAGATCCCGAACGACATCACGAAGAAGACGCCCGCGTCGTTCGAGCCATCCATTGATTACGTCGTCGTGAAGATCCCGCGCTTCTCGTTCGAGAAGTTCCCGAAGACGACGCCGCTGCTCAGCTTCTCGATGCAGTCCGTCGGCGAGTCGATGGCCATCGGACGGACGTTCAACGAGGCGCTGCAGAAGGGACTCCGTTCGCTGGAGATCGGCGTCGCGGGACTCGAAACGCGCGAGTTCCCGCGCGAGAAACTCGCCGAGCTGCTGCGCGTGCCGACACCCGACCGCATCTTCGCCGTCGCCGATGCCATGCGCGCCGGCATGTCGGTCGACGAGATTTACGGCCTGTCGAACATCGATCCGTGGTTCCTGCGCGAGATTCGCAAGATCGTGGAGATGGAAGCCGCGGCATCCACCACGCCGCTTCGTGCGCTGAAGCGCAACGGCTTCTCCGATCGCCAGATCGCGAAGCTCACGGGCCGCACGGAAGAAGACGTGCGCCGCGAGCGGCACGAGCAGAACATCCGTCCCGTCTACAAACGCGTCGACACCTGCGCGGCGGAGTTCGAGGCGATGACGCCGTATCTCTACTCGACCTACGAGACCGAGAACGAAGCCGATCCGACCTCGCGCCGCAAGGTCATGATCCTCGGCTCCGGTCCGAATCGCATCGGCCAGGGCATCGAGTTCGACACCTGCTGCGTGCACGCGTCGTTCGCGCTGCGCGAGATCGGCTTCGAAACGATCATGGTCAACTGCAATCCGGAGACAGTGTCGACGGACTACGACACGTCCGATCGTCTCTACTTCGAGCCGCTCACACTCGAGGACGTCCTGGAGATCGTCGAGCTCGAAAAACCGGAAGGCGTGATCGTGCAGTTCGGGGGTCAGACCCCGCTGAAGCTCGCGAAAGCGCTCGAGGATGCCGGCGTTCCGATGTGGGGCACATCGGTCGATTCGATCGACATCGCCGAGGATCGCGAAAGGTTCGGAGCGCTGGCGAAGAAGCACGAGATCCTCGTGCCTGCGCACGGTACGGCGATGAACGAGAGCGAGGCGCTCGACGTCGCGCGGCGCATCGGCTATCCGGTCGTCGTGCGGCCCTCCTACGTTCTCGGCGGACGGGCGATGGCGATCGTTTACGACGAGGAAGCGCTGCGCGAGTACATGGCATACGCGGTCGAAGCGGCGCCGGGCCATCCGATTCTCGTCGATCGTTTCCTCGAGGATGCGATCGAGCTCGACGTCGACGCGATCTCGGACGGCACGGACGTCGTGATCGCCGGCGTGATGGAGCACATCGAGCTCGCGGGCATTCACTCCGGCGATTCGACGACGATCATTCCGCCGTACATCATCGGCGCGCGCGAACAGGATCGCGTGCGCCGCCGCACCGTCGAGCTGGCGAAAGCGCTCAACGTCATCGGCCTGATGAACGTGCAGTACGCGATCTATCAGGGCGATCTGCACGTGCTCGAAGTGAATCCGCGCGCGTCGCGCACGGTGCCGTATGTTTCGAAGGCGACCGGCGTGCCGTTCGCGAAGCTCGCCGCGAAAGTGATGGCCGGGCATTCGCTGCGCTCGCTCGGGCTGACCTCGCAACCGCGCGTCGAGGGCTACTTCGTGAAGGCGCCGGTCTTCCCGTTCAATCGCTTCCCGAAGGAAGACACGGTCCTCGGCCCCGAGATGAAGTCGACCGGCGAAGTGATGGGCTCATCGCCAAACTTCGGCGAGGCCTACGCGAAGGCGCTGCTCGCGGCGGGGACGAAACTTCCGCTGCAGGGCACCGCGTTCATCTCCGTCAACGACAACGACAAGAGTCCGATGGTCGCGCAGCTCGCGAGGGATCTCCTCGCCCTCGGCTTCGACATCACCGCGACCGCGGGCACCCGCGAGTTCCTGCTTCGCAACGGCATCAGTTCCGAGCTCGCGTGGAAGGTGCACGAGGCCCGTCCGCACATCGTCGACCGCATGATCAACGGCGAGGTCGCGCTCGCGATCAACACGCCGTTCGGCAAGTCGGCCTTCGTCGACGACACGTACATTCGGCGCGCGGCGCTGCAGCTCACCATCCCCTGCATCACGACGCTCTCCGCCGCACGCGCCTGCGTCGACGGAATCCGCGCGCTGAAGGAAGGCATCTCGACGATCGCGGCGCTGCAGGAGCAGCACGTGGTCGCGGCGCGAACTTAGTTCACGTTGACGGAGATCTTCGCGCTGGCGAGCTCGGTGCGGAACGACGAGATCGCGCGAATCGTGCACTGCATGCGCTTGCCGACCGCATTCGCATGCACGGGACCCGACAGCTGACGGTGCGGACGCGCGCCGCCCGGCTTGCGCGTCTTGAACGTAGCGTGCTGGAACGGCGCGGGGCGCTCGAACTCGATCACGACTTCGTCGACGTTCACGTCGGCGCCGCCGATGTAACGGAAATCCCATTCGATGCCTTCACCCGGCTTGAGCGTGACTTCGAACGGATTGGCGATGACGTAGAAACGACCGGCGCCCTGTTCGATGTCGACGCGCACCGGCACGGTTCGCACCGCAAGATTGACGATCTCCTCCGGCCGGATCAGCCGATCCGACGACGCCGGAGGCGCCGCGATCGCCGACGGTGCCTCGGCACGCGGCGGCGCGGGGATGAACGAGGCGGGACGCGGCTTCTCAGTCGAGAGCCACGCCGCGGCCGGCGCGCCGCTCGAGGTCACGCGCAGACGCGGACGGCGCGCGCGCTTCTCGGGCTTCGGCGGCATCGGAACTTTCGGCGCAACAGGGCCTTTCGGCGCTGGCGGGAGGACGGCGGCCGGCTTCACCTGGAGCTTGGCCGGTTTTTCGGGGGCTTTCGCGGGCGCCTTCGCAATTACCTTCGCGGGCGCCTTCGCAATTACTTTCGCCGGTGCCTTCGCAGGTGCCTTGGCCGTCGCCTTTGCGGGCGGCTTCGGGGCGGGCTTCGGCGCCGGTTTGGCCTTCGCGGCTACCTTGACGACTTTCTTCGCGACGGCTTTGACGACCTTTTTCGCGACTGCCTTCACTTTTTTCGCCGCGGCGGGCTTTTTGGCCGGTTTTGCGGCCTTTTTCACCGGTTTCGCGGCCTTTTTCACAGGCTTCGCAGGTTTGGGAGGCTTCTTTGTGACGACCTTCTTTGCGGCCTTCTTCCCCTGCGCCTTTGCCATGAAAAGTTCCTCTTTTCAGTGAGTCCGAAAAAAATGAAGGCGCAGTATAGCGACGGCCTCTTCCACTGCCAATCAGAAAACGCCCGCGGACGCAAACCCACCATCAATCCCCAGCCATTGGCCGGAAACGTACGACGCCGCGGGCATACAGAGGAAAGCGACGACGCTGGCGACCTCGACCGGTTCGCCAACCCGTCCGGCCGGCGTCACCGAGAGGATTTTCTCCATCCGGACGGGATCCTTCAGGACCGGTTCCGCAAGCGGCGTCCGGATGTACCAGGGCGCCACCGCATTGACGCGAATCCCATCCTTCGCCCACTCCGCGGCGAGCGCCTGAGTGAGCATCAGAATCGCGGCCTTCGTCATCGCGTACGGCCCGCCCGTGCCGAGATGACGGATGGCGCCGATCGAGGCGATATTGACGATGCTCGCATCCCCCGATTTCTTCAGCAGCGGATGCGCGCGGCGACAGAGATCGAACACGGAGTCCTGATTGAGCTCGCGAATCCGCGCGTACTCGTCATCCGTGTAGTCGATGATTTTCTTTCGGATGTTCGTCCCGGCGTTATTGACGAGGATGTCCAGCGTTTCGATGCCGTCGAACAGTCGCGCGCGATCGCTCGCGCTCGACATGTCCGCAACGATCCCGCGCGTGTTCGGATGTTCGCGCTCCCACTGTGCGAGCCGCTCGCGATCGCGCGCGACGCCGATCACGCTCGCGCCGAGAGCGAGAAACTCCTCAGCGATCGCGAGGCCGATCCCGGCCGTCGCGCCGGTGACGAGCGCGGTGCGTCCCTCTAGTGTCCAGCGATTCATGTTTGGACTGCGGCGACCGCAGTCGCCGCTTTTCCTGCGCGAGCCGCAGCTCGCGCAATGATGCCGATCGTCAGCGCGAGCTGCGGCTCGCGCGCTGAAAGCGGCGACTGCGGTCGCCGCAGTCCAAAGCTCACCCAATCTCCTCTTTCAACACCGCGCTCAACTCCTCCGCGATCCGTTTGATCTGCGCGTCATCCTCGCCTTCGACCATCACCCGCACGAGGTTCTCCGTTCCCGAATAGCGAACGAGGATTCTTCCGCGTCCGCTGAGATCCTCGAGCGAGCGCGCGAGCAAAGCCTGATAGCGCGGCAATGATTCGAGCGGCGGTTTCGACGACACGCGCTCGTTGAGCAGCAGCTGCGGCATCGGATCGAACGTGTGCAGCTCGGAGAAGCGCCGCGTGCCGAGAATGTGGCCGAAGACGAGGGCCGTGTGGATGCCGTCGCCGGTCGAGTGCACGGTGCGGTCGATGATGTGGCCCGACTGCTCGCCGCCGATCACCGCGTCGCGCGCGAGCATCAGCTCGAGCACGTACTTGTCGCCGACCTGCGCGCGGCACAGCTCGATGCCGTCGTCGCGGAGCTGCTTCTCGAATCCGAAGTTCGACATCACCGTCGTCACGACGCGCGGGACGCGGAGATACTTCGCCCAGAGATAGATGATCTCGTCGCCGTCGCGGATGTTGCCCTTGTCGTCCGCGAAGATCGCGCGATCCGCATCGCCGTCGAAGGCCGCGCCGTAATCCGCGTTCTCCGACACCACGATTTGCGCGAGCGTCTCCGGATGCAGTGCACCCGACTTCTCGTTGATGTTGCGTCCGTTCGGCGCATCGTGAATGACGATCACCTCCGCGCCCGCGCGACGAAAGACTTCCGGCGCGATGCGGGACGCCGCGCCGTGTCCGGTGTCGAGCACCACTTTCTTTCCGACGAGAGCGCCCGGCGGAACGCCGCCGAGGAGAAATCGCTCGTATTCCTCGATCAATTCGGGATGTTCCGGCAATTCGGCATCGGAGATCGTCACGTCATCGCGGCGCAGCGCGCGAAGCTCATCCTCGATCTGCTCCTCGATCGCGTCCGGCAGCTTCATGCCGTCGTGGCCGAAGATCTTCACGCCGTTGTCTTCGAACGGATTGTGCGATGCGGAGATGGAGATCGCCGCGGCGGCGTCGGTGGTGCGGCAGAGATACGCGATGCCCGGCGTCGGAATCACGCCGACGAATGTTCCCTCCGCGTTCCCCGCCTGCATGCCCGCGACGAGCGCGCGTGCGATCTCGGGGCCCGACTCGCGCGTGTCCATGCCGAGGAGGACGCGCGGGCGGCCGCCGTTGCGCAGGCGTTGGCCGAGCGCTTCGCCGAGCGCGAACATCGTCGCGGGATCGAGTGGGTACTGGCGGGCCTTGCCGCGAATGCCGTCGGTGCCGAAGAGCTCTCTCATCGAGTGGTGGTTCCTGTCGTCGTTGAAGTGTCGGTCGCGGTCGGTGGAGGCTCGGGACCGATCTCGGCGAGGACCGGAACAGTGACCTGAGTCGTGAGTGGCGAAACGACGCGCACCAGCGGCGAGTCCGAGACGACGGCGGCGTTCGCGACGAACGTCTCCGTGCGGCCGGTCATGATAATGCGATCGGTCGTGACCTCCGTGACTTTCAGGATGTACGACCCGGGACCGGAGATCAGCGCCAGCGCCGGCTCGACGACCGGATCGCCGACGCGGTAGCCGTCCGGCACGTCGCCGGCGAGGAACGGTCGAATCGGCACCGCGCGCTGGCGGATCTGCTCGACGCGGAAGCGGAACTTGTTCGGCTCGATCGAGACGACCTCGATGTTCGGATCGACGTTGATGGCCTGCGGCCGCAGCGTGATCTCGACCTCGCCCGGCTGAATCCAGTCGAGATTGACCGCCACCTCGAGCGTCTGCGACGAAAGCGCGCGCAGGTCGGAGTTGCGGCCGCGCAGACGAACGTCGACCGATTCGGGGATGTCGGTCGTGATCACGAAGTCGCGCGGGATCGACACGAGCGCGAGCGGCGCGGAAAAAATCCGCTCGCGCACATGCTCGCGGCGCGGCGCGGAGACGTAGAACCAGAGCACGCACGCCAGTGCCAGAGCAGTGAGCTTGAGGCCGAGGTCTTTCATTGGGTTGGTCCGTTGGTCCGTTGGTCGGTTGGTCGGTTGCGCTCCGCGTCAGCCGCGCTAATCGCCACGAACCAACGGACCAACCGACCAACCGACCAACGGTTTTTCATCGTTCCGGCCCAAACCTTTCCACGAGCCTGGCCCGCAGCGATTCGCGATCGAGGTTCTCCGTCAGCACGCCCTCCTGTGCGACGGCGATCGATCCGTTTTCTTCGGAGATCACGATGATGAAGGCGTCGCTCTCTTCGCTCATGCCGATTGCGGCGCGATGGCGCGTGCCGTGCGCGAGGCGCGGGTCGGGCGTCGCCGTCAGCGGCAGGAAGGCGTTCGCGGCGACGATGCGATTGCCGCGGATGAGCACCGCGCCGTCGTGCAGCGGGGCGCCCGGCGTGAAGATCGTGACGAGGAGCTCCGCCGTCACGACCGCATCGACCGGCTTCGCGCCTTCCTCGTACGCCCGCAGGATCTGATCCCCTTCGATCGCGATCAGCGCGCCGATGTGCTTCGGCGCAAGCACGTCGCAGGCGTTGAGAATCGCGTTGTGCGGAACGCGGCCCGCGTGCGGCCGGAAGATTGCCGCGAGCGGATTGCCGCCCATCCGCGCGAGGCCGCGACGAATCTCCTGCTGGAACAGCACGATGATCGCGAAGGGCAGATAGAAAAGGATCTGCCGCGAGATCGCCTCGAGCGCGGGCAGATCGAGCTCGCGCGCGATGAAGAACGTCGACGCGAGGACGACCAGACCGATCGAGATCTGCATCGCCCGCGTGCCGCGCAGCAGCGTGAGGATTCCGTAGAGCACGAACGCGACGATGACGACGTCGACCGCGTCCCGCCACGTGAACTGCAGCGCGAGAAACCTGTCGATGTTCCTCACGCGCGTACCTTCGCACGGATGGAGCGCGCGACTCTCAGAAAATCGACCGTTTCGCGGACGTCGTGCACGCGCACGATTGCGGCGCCGCCTTCGTACGCGAACGCGACCGCCGCGAGTGAGCCGGCCATCCGATCGCGTCCCGACGCGCGTCCGGTCAGATGTCCGATGAATCCCTTGCGCGACGCGCCGATGACGACCGGCGCGATGCGCGTGAATTCGCGACAGCGCGCGACGATCTCAGTGTTGTGCTCGAAGGTCTTGCCGAATCCGACGCCGGGATCGACGAGGATCTGATCGCGTGCGATCCCCGCCGCAATCGCGTCGTCGCGCCACGTTTCGAGCTCGCTGGCGACGTCGCCGACGACGTCGTCGTAGTGAATGTTCTGCTGCATCGTCCGCGGCTCGCCGCGCATGTGCATCAGGATCGCCGGCACACCGCGCCGTGCGACCAGCGATCGCATTTCGGGATCGTCGCGTAGCGCGGTCACGTCGTTGACGACGTCCGCGCCCGCGTCGAGCGCGGCCTCCGCAACGCGGGCCTTGCGCGTGTCGATCGAGATCGCGATCCCGCTGCGCGCGCGAATCCCTTCGATCACCGGAATCACGCGCTCCAGCTCGTCCTGCAGCGAGACCGGCTCCGCGCCGGGACGCGTCGACTCACCGCCGACGTCGACGATCGCCGCGCCATCGCGCTCCATCTGCAACGCGGAATCGATCGCAACAGCGCGGTCGAAATGCGCGCCGCCGTCGGAAAAGGAGTCGGGCGTGACGTTGAGGATGCCCATGACGAGGGGGAAGGATGAAGGATGAAGGATGAAGGATGAAGAGCTCACACGTCGCGCTCTCGACGAATCCGCGCGCCCAGCGCATTCAGCCGTTCCTCGATTCGCTCGTAACCGCGGTCGATCTGGTGGACGTTGTGGATGATGCTCTCGCCTTTCGCGCAGAGCGCCGCGAGCAGCAGGGCCATGCCGGCGCGAATGTCCGGACTGGAGATCTCCGCGCCCTGCAGGCGATTGCCGCCGACGATGATCGCGCGGTGCGGATCGCAGAGGATGATCCGCGCGCCCATGCCGATCAGTTTGTCGGTGAAGAAGAGCCGCGACTCGAACATCTTCTCGAAGATCATCACCGTCCCCTCGGCCTGCGTCGCGATGACGACCATGATCGAAAGGAGATCGGCCGGAAACAGCGGCCACGGTCCGTCGTCGATCTTCGGCACCGCGGCGCCGATGTCGTAGCGCACGCGCAGCTCCTGATGCGCGGGAACGCGGATGTTTTTCCCTTCGGTCACGATGTCGACGCCGAGCTTCTCGAGCATGTGCCGCACCGCGTACATGTGCTGCGGCACCGCGTCCTCGATCACCAGCTCGCTGCGCGTCACCGCCGCCAGTCCGATGTACGAGCCGACTTCGATGTGATCGCTGGAGATGTAGTAGTCGCCGCCATGCAGCGAGTCGACGCCTTTGATGCGCAGCGAGTTCGTGGCGATGCCTTCGATCTGCGCGCCGAGGAGATTGAGAAAGGTGCAGAGGTCCTGAACGTGCGGCTCCGCGGCGGCGTTGTAGATCAGCGTGTCGCCTTCCGCGAGCACTGCTGCCATGATCGCGTTCTCGGTCGCGGTGACGGACGCCTCGTCGAGAAACATGTTCGTTCCCTTGAGCGTCTTCACCGCCATGCGGTATTCGTACGCCGACACTTCGATCTGCGCGCCCAGGGCTTCGAGAGCGAGCAGATGCGTGTCGACGCGGCGGCGTCCGATCGCGTCGCCGCCCGGTTTCGCGACCGCAACCGAACCGCCGCGCGCGAGCAGCGGACCGGCTAGAAGAATCGACGCACGAATCTTCTTCGACAGTTCCTGATCGGGATTCGTGCTGAGGTCGCCTTTCGCCGTAATGCGCACGACATTGCGCTCGAGGTGCTCGACGCTGGCGCCGAGGCCTTCGATGATCTGCAGCATGACTCGTACGTCCTGGATGTCGGGAAGATTGCGCAGGACGACAGGCTCATCGGTGAGAAGACATGCAGCGAGGATCGGCAGCGCCGCGTTCTTGTTACCACCGGGACGGATCGTTCCCTCGAGCCGCCTGCCGCCCTCAACAATGAAACGTTCCATAGCCATCGGGCGCGGATTGTATTCGGTATGACAGAATCCGTTCCTCGTGACCCCTAAACGATTGCTCCTCCTCGTTGTTCTCCTCAACGTCGCCCATCAGCTCAACGGCGCCTGCACGAATCCGACACTGCAGCAACTGACGTCGATCAGCACCGGCAGCTACGCGCCGAATTTCGCGGTCGGCGACCTCGATCGCGACGGCCGCATCGACATGGCCGTTCCGAGCGCCGTCACCGACGACGTGCGGATCCATTTCGGCAACGGCGACGGCACCTTCGATCCTTACGTTTCGTATCCGGTCACGGACGCCGGAATGCTCCTCATCCGCGACGTCAACAACGATCAGTGGCCCGACATCGTCGTCAATCACCTGGATTCGAAACTCGGCGTTCTGCTCAATGCAGGCAACGGCACGTTCGGCGCCGTGCAGAGCGTCGAGATCGGCGTGCATCTCGTGGCGTCGATGGTCTCGGCGGACGTCAACGGCGACAACTACGCCGACATCGTCATCGGCGACCTCGGCTCCTTTACGGACAATCCCGACGTGCACGTGCTGTTCAACAACGGCAGCGGCGCGTTCACGGAGTTCGACAACTGGCTGATCGCGGGCAATGTCACCGACGTCGCCCTGGGCGATTTCAACAACGACAGCAGGCCTGACGTGGCGGTCGTGTACGGGCCCTATTCGGGCAATGGCGCGGGAACGCTGGCGATCTATCTCAATGCGAACAACGGCAGTTTTCCGATCGCGGCGAATTCGTCATATGTTCTCGATACCGCGGGAACGAACAGCTCGTGGGCGATCGCGGTCGCCGACTTCGACAAGGACGGCGATCCCGACCTCGGCGTTTCGGAATGGGATTCGTTCGACGCGTTTCTGAACAATTCCGACGGAACGTTCACCCTGGGCGACAGTGAATTCATTGCGCCGGGCGACATCGTCGGCGTCGCTGCGGAAGACTTCAACGAGGACAACGTGAAGGATCTCGTCTTCGCCAGTCTCAACGGCTCCGACATCATCTTCGAAGTCGCAGCCGGCAACGGAACGTTCACGACCCTTCGCTACACGTCGACCTCCGCGCACATCAGCAAGGTCGTTGGAACGGACTTCGACGGCGACGGACGTCCCGACCTCCTGCTGCTCGACAACTTCAGCAACCAGATCCGCGTCTTCCGCAACGTCTGCAGCTCGCGCTACTCGACGGTCACGATCGAGTCGGTCTCGAACGCGACCTATCCGCAGAACGTCGACATTCTGGTGCGCGTCACGCCGCGCGGCGGCACGATCGTGCCGACCGGCAACGTCACGCTGAGCGACAACGGGAATCCGGTCGAGACGAAGGCGCTCTCCGCGGCCGCGGCTCCGACCGCGAGCGTGACCTTCACGCTGACGAAACCCGCCGTCGGCACGCACAGCCTCGTCGCGACCTACCTCGGCGACGGCAACTTCGGAACGGCGACGTCGGCGCCGTCGAGTCTCATCATCGTGCGGCCGCCGTTCGGAGCGCCGCTCGACGTCGTCGCCACGGGCAACGTCGCGTTCGCGCGCAACACGATCACGTGGGTCGGCAGCAACGGAGCGTCGAGCTACGACGTCATGCGCATGAACGGCGGCATCTGGACGGTCATCGCCAACACGGCTGCAGAGACCTACGACGATTTCGCGATTCAGAACAACAAGCCGTACGTCTACGCCGTCCGCGCGCACTCGGGCTCCGATGAACTGAGCGCACTCAGCAACGCCGACGTCGCAAACATCTTCACGTACACGTCGAGCCCGCTCACAATCGGCGCGACGGTGAAAGCCGTCGACATCAACGAATTGCGTTCGATGGTCAACAACCTGCGCCTCGCGGTCGGCCTGACGACCGCGTCGTTCACCGATCCGAGTCTGACCGCCGGGACGATCATCAAACGGGCTCACATCACGGAGCTGCGCTCGGCGCTCGAGACCGCGCTCGCGGTGGTCAGCATCGCCCCGCCCGCGTACAACCAGCCGTCGATCACGGTCGGCGCGACGATCGTGAAGAAGACCGATCAGCAGGAGATCCGCAACGGGATGAATTGATCGCTCCTCATCGTCATCCTGAGCCGCGAAGACGGCGAAGGAACTCGCCTGCGCCGACTGTGGCGACGACGAGGTCCTTCGCTTCGCTCAGGATGACGAACAAGGCGCGTTGAATTGATCGCCGCCGCGCGCTACCGTGTCCCCATGCTCGTTGCCCCTCTCGGATCCGGCAGTGCCGGCAATGCCTACTGGTTCGAGAGCGACGGCACGGCCATCCTCGTCGACGCCGGCCTCGGTCCGCGCGACACGAAGAAACGGCTCGAGCTCATCGATCGCGACATCACTCTGCTGAAGGCGGTCGTCGTCACGCACGAGCACTACGATCACATTCGCGGCGCGGAAAAGATCTCGCGGCGCTACCAGGTTCCGATCTTTCTCACGCAGGGAACGCTCAACGCGTCGAACCTCGATCCTGCCGAAACGCAGACGGTCATCTTCGAAAACAATTCATCGTTCGAGATCGGGGAGCTGCTCGTCCACGCACGCCGCACGATTCACGACGCCACCGATCCCGCGTGCTTCGTGATCGAGTCGCGCGACGGCACGCGCGTCGGCCTCGCGAGCGATCTCGGATACGTCGATCCGCCCGTGCTCACCCACCTCTCCGGATGCGACGGGCTGTTCTTCGAGTCGAACCACGATCTCGACATGCTGCGAATGGGCACCTACCCCTGGTCGCTGAAGCGGCGGATCATGTCGCGCTACGGACATCTCTCGAACGACGATTCGATCAACGCCGTGCAGCGCCTCCTCGGCGCCGATCTGAAGACGCTGTGCATGATCCATCTGTCGGAAAAGAACAACCATCCATCGATCGTGCGCGACCTCTGCACGCGCCTCCTCAACCGAACCGGCGCGTCCATCGACTTCTCCATCGCCCGCCAGTTCGAGCCGACCGGCCTCTTCGACGTCGCCCGCCGTCGCGAACGAAAGCCGATGCCGGGACAGATGGCGCTGTTCTAGGCATGAGGCATGGGGCATGAGGCATGAGGCATGAGTGCTCCGCTTCACGAACGATCGCCGCACAGCGGAGCACCCATGCCCCATGCCTCATACCTCATGCCCCGTTGCTATCATCCGCCCCCATGAAAGCAACCGTGATCGTCGAGCTCAAACCGAGCGTTTTAGACCCCCAGGGCAAAGCCATTCAGCACTCGCTGAGCTCGCTCGGGTTCGCGGGGGTGGAAGATGTGCGCGTCGGCAAACTGTTTCGACTAACGCTTGCGGAAGGTGGGCAGACACGGGCAGACGTCGAATCGCAGCTTCGACAGATGTGCGAACGGCTCCTTGCCAACACAGTCATTGAAAACTTCTCCTACACTCTCGAGGAGTAGTCTCGCGCGGCTCGTCCTGCTCACTCTCTCCGCGGCATTTCCGCTGTTCGGCGGGCCTCCCGAAACCCTTCAGTCCGTCGCCACGCGCGACGTGAAAGTCATCCGCCGCTGGACGCTGGCCGGCGATCCGCGCGGCGTCGCCATCGGCGCCGACGGCACGATCTACGTCGGTCTCGCGAAGCCGCAGGCCGTCATCGCGATCAATTCCGGTAACGGAACCGTGACGAAACGGATCGTGCTCGACTCGGCCGAGATCGCGTCGACGAAGGAGCTCGTCACGCTGCGCACGAACGCCGAGCGTACGCGGCTCTACATCGCGAACGGCAGCGACGAGAGCGCCACGATCATGTCCCTTCCCGACATGGCCGTGCTGCGCGAGATCACGATGGAAGGCGAGGCCATTCGCGACGCGCTTCCCGATCCGCGCGGCCGTTACCTCTACCTCGTCGGACGCCGCGTCCACGTGTTCGACAAGGATGGCCAGACCGAGCTGCGCACGCTGAACATCGACGATCCGATGGCCATCGCCACGACGTCGACCGGCGGCGCACTCGCGGTCGTCGCGACCGAAGACTTCGGCAACGCGAAGGCGACGTCCGTCGCGCTGTTCGACACGACGACGTGGGCGGAGATCACACGCGATCCACTGCAAACGGACCAGCACATCGACGCCGCGATGTTCGCGCCCGACGACACCGCGCTCGTCGCGCTCAATCACGAGTACCTGTACGAGAAGCCGGTCACGTCGCGCAAGGCGAGCGCGGTGATGACCAGCGGATCGAACGGAACGATGCGCATGAAGATCGACTTCGGCGATCTCGTGAACAGCGATCGCGTCTGCCTCCCCGAGTCGTTCGGACCGCAGATCGCCACGTTCCTCGGCAACGCGAACACGCTCGCGTACGCCGAACGCCGCTGCAGCGCGAGCGGCCACTTCGCGGGCTCGAGCCGCCGCGTGTCGCCCGCGTCGATCTACGGCATCTCCGCGTACGCGATCGCGCACGATCCGCTCGCGAACACGATCGTCGCGACGGACCCCGCGGGCTTTCTCACGATTTACAAAGTGCCGAGAGCCGCCGTCGCCAGGTAAGTCTCGCGTCCTTTCTCGACGACGAAGACCTCGATCGGACCTTTCCCCTCCGCGACGACTTCTTTCCCTGCCTTCGCGAGCGCCACGCCTTTCGCGATCACCTTGACGTATCCCTCATCGAACCGCCACTGCGGTTTGATTGAGATCGTGGTCTGCTTCGCATCGGGTTGCACCTGCAGATCGATCCCGCCTTCGCGAACATTGTCCTGGGGCCGCGCCCGCAGCTCCGCATCGATGCGATAGGCGAGCGGCAGGACGTCGGTGTTGCGGCTCGTGATCGTCACGAGGACGTTCGCGCGGACGAAGAACACCGCTGGAGCAACGCGATCGGGATGAACGAAGCTCACGTTGCCCAGGTCCGTGGGACCGAGTGGCAGCTCCGAGAGCTGATTGGCGTCGAGCTCGAGCGCGAGCGAATGCAGCGCTGCCTCCGACGACTCGAGCTCGGTTGTCGTGACGCGCTGATCGGCCCAGAGCGCGCGCGTCCTGACCGGCACGATCGTTTCGCGCACATCCGGCGTATTCATGCCGTCCGGCGCGACGATCCATGCATTGAAGCCGAGGATGAGCAGGCCTTCCGCGCGCGCACCGGCCACGACCGGGTCAATCGCGTTCATCGCTTTGTCCATTCGCATCGAATGCTCCTCAGATGACCGCCCGACGCGCCACCAGACGCTCGTTGATGCGGGTTCTCGGTACTTCGACGAGGAGAGGCCAGTAGCGGCTCGCCCAGGGCATGTTCACCGGATCGATGGCGAGGCGGCCATCCTCGGACGGATCGCCGTCGAGCCGCAGCGTCGCATCCCATACGCGATCGCTCGTGAAATCGTCGAGCCAGCAGATCTCGTGATAGTCCCACGCCAGAAAGACGCGCTCGTTGAATGCGATCCAATCGCTGTCGACGGCGGCAGCGCCGCCGATCGGAAGGAACGTGTGCGTGTTGATCGTGCCGTTCATCCGGCCGCAGCTGAGCGTGCAGCCGAGAAGATTCGACAGCGACGTCACGGCATTCGCGCAATCCGTGCAGTTCATCTGGAACGGTCTTCCGCTGCGCATCGCAGTCAGCCACGAGGTGAGCTGAAACGGCTCGGAGCCGTTGCCACCGAACATCGTCATGGGATCGTACGAGACACGCGGCAGGCGATTCACGTTGCGGGTGATGCGCTGCGCGATCTCGTCGCGGGTCCGCGAGCCGCCGGCCCATTCCCACGCGAGGTCCAGCGCGTCGACGCGCGGCGTCGTCAGAGTGTTCCACGGCGCGACCGGAGCGAAAGGCAGGACATAGACGGTGTGGCGCGACTCGCCGATATCGACCCAGCGCCCGCCCTCCTCATACTGCCAGCGCCAGCGTGTCTCGCGCTTCGTGAACGGAACGCCGCGCCGGATGAAATGTCCCGAGAGCGTGAACGTCTGCAGAAACGAAATGCCGAATTCGTTGAATGTGACTTCGTTCGGCGCGACGGAGCCGAGTGCGTTCCCGGCAAGGGCGCGTGCCGCGCCGACGATCAGGTTCGTCACCAGGGCCGCACAGCCCTGCGATGCGTCGAGGTCGGTCTGCGGATCGGCATCGAGCGCGCGGACGCGCACCCGTTGACCGGCCGGCCCGTCTGAGAAACGGACCCTGATCGTCAGCACACCGCCATTGACGGCTTCGCCGACGTACGCCACGGGCTGAGCCGGCCTTCCGCGCTGCCATTCCGGCGTCTCGACCGGCGTGTCGCGGTTGAGCGTCATGGCCATCGCATCGCCGCTGAAACCGGGCTGATGATTGAATTGAATCTCTTCGAGAAACATGCGCAAGTAGTGACAAAGAGCGGCGAAGCGTTTCAGCTAGACTGAAAAGGCCATGAAGTTCGCGATCGTCATCCTCCCCGGCTCGAACTGCGACCACGATGCGATGCACGTCGCGAAGGACGTTCTCGGCTGCGACGCGGAGTTCGTCTGGCACAAGGAGACGGACCTCAAAAGCGCGGACTGCGTGATCATTCCGGGCGGCTTCGCGTACGGCGATTACCTCCGCGCCGGCGCGCTCGCGAAGTTCGCGCCGGTCATGGAACCGATCCGCAAACATGCCGCGTCCGGCGGTCTCGTGCTCGGCATCTGCAACGGATTCCAGGTGCTCACCGAAGTCGGACTGCTGCCCGGCGCGCTGATGCGCAACCAGCACCTCCGATTCCTCAGCCGCGATGTTTTCCTGCGCACCGAACAAACCGACACGCCGTTCACGTCGACGCTCACCGATGGACAGATCCTTCGCGCGCCGATCGCGCACGGCGAGGGCAATTACTTCGCCGACGACGCGACGCTCGATGCACTCGAGCGCAACCGTCAGGTCGTCTTCCGCTACTGCGATGCCGAAGGCCGCCTCACGAGCGATGCGAATCCGAACGGCTCCGCCCGCAGCATCGCCGGCATCTGCAACGCGCAACGCAACGTCCTCGGCCTCATGCCCCACCCCGAACGCTGCGCGGAGCCGATCCTCGGCAACGCCGACGGATTGCAGATCTTCAAGGCGATCGCGGCGTCATTTGCGCGGGTTTAACTTCAGTGCCAGCGGCATCACGCTTTCCTGCATGGTCGACTTCGGAATCTCGCGGCTGAAGCGCAGCGTCGTTCCGTCGAAGCTCCACGTGCCGTCGCTGCATCGCGAGGGCGAAGCACTTCGCGCGAGCGCGTTGCGCGTCGCCTCGCGCTCGACGCGATAGCGAAACGTACGCTTCCACATCGCGGCAAGGTTCGACACTTCAATCTCACTCATGATGCGGCCGGGCTTGTTCCATCGCGCCATGCCTTCGAGCCGGCGTTTGTAAAACGCCGTCGCATCGAAGCCGCATTCAGTCACTGCCGCGAGCTGTAGCGCCGTCTCGCGATCGTGATCGATCATGTCCGCGAGCGTCAGGCGCACGAACGGCCAGAGGATTCCTTCGACGATGCGCGCCATCCGCGCTTTTTCCTCCGGCTTGTTTCCAGAGCCGTGGGTCCACAGAAACCACTTCTCGTACTGCATCGATCGGAGCAGCAGATGGGTGTGATCCACGGCGTCCATCTGCATCAGCCATTGCGGTGCGGGCGAAGGCATCTTCCATGCGACGGAGTTGACAACCCGAGCCATGGCCAGCGCGATCAGCTGCGTGATCAGGTCAGGCTGCTCGTGCAGCGACCGGCTGAGGTTCCACGCGGCGTGCAAATCGTCCCACGCGCCGGCATCGTTCTGGTGCGCACGAACGAGCGCACTCGCCGCGAAGAGTTTGGCGATCGTCATGTGACCGAGGAGATTCGGAATGGGCGGTTGATCGGCGGCGATGTCTCGCGACCAGGCGATCGGCGCATCGGACAGAAGGTGCTGCCGAATCGCCGCGATCTCGCTCGGGTGTGCCGCGAGGAACGTCGTGACGGCGGCGGGCGGATCGGCGATCGTCTGCTCGCCGCTCGTTCTTTCGGCACCGAGATAGTCACCGATCGCGGCGGCTGCATCACCGTACGGCGGAGCCACGTGCGCGGTTCGCTGGAACGGAATGCCCAGCGGTGTCGCAAGCCGCGTGAGCGTGCGCGCCGCCTCGTTTTCGCTCTGCGTCGGAAAATGATCCGGCATCGAGGCCAGTGTTCCGAGTCCGGCCGGCCATGGCTTCGACGCGGCCTGCTGAACGGCGCGCGCGGCATACAAACAGAAGCAGCCGTACGCGACGAGAATCGCAACGAAAGCGATGGTGAGTATTTTTCGCATTACCGCGATGTTGACACGTGCAGCGTCAGCGGCATCGGCGCGTCGCGCGGATCGGTCGACGGGAGCGCCTGCGAGAAGCGCAGCGTCGTCCCGTCGTAACTCCACGTGCCGCCGCTGCAGACTGATTTCGTTTCGATCGATTCGCCGCGGCGGATGCGCAGCGCATTCGCGGTTGCCTCGCGCTCGGCGCGATAGCGGAGTGCGCGCTGCCAGACCGACGACAGGTCCGGTCCCCATTCGTTGACCGGCGCGTGCACCTCGCACTGCGGCGTGCGCGAGACTCGTTCCGCGATCGCGCGATGCCGATCGACGGCGTCGGCGAGCGGCTTCGATGGGAACACGCGCGAGTAACTCTTCGCGTATCCCGCCGTCTGGTGCTGGAAACCTTCGAGCACGGGTCGCACGCCATCGCGCGCCTGCAGCTCGCTCAGCCACGCCGGCGCCGGCAGCGGCATCTT
>Ga0075425_100002187_pt1 | contig 19463 bp, 14 predicted proteins | sample SoiMethybrSBSTD4_FD_75300 | JGI IMG/M metagenome (GOLD analysis project Ga0075425, IMG submission 75300) | Bulk soil microbial communities from a Populus tree surrounding site in Tennessee, USA - Soil MetaG P. TD hybrid SBSTD4 | ecosystem: Environmental > Terrestrial > Soil > Tree plantation... | reverse complement strand
GTTGTCGAGATCGGTGAGATGATTCGGCGCGTCCACGCCCGCCTTCAGGCAACTGAGCTGCCCTTCGCCGCCGTAGGTATGGCACGCCACTTTCAGGCCCAGACGATGCGCCTCGTCCACAATCGCCATGACCTCTTCTTCCGTCAGCGACGGGCTGTTGATCAACGTCGCATCCGGCTTCCAGACGTCGATCTCGTCGCCGACGAAATCCTGCGTCGTGTAGATCTTCACCCAGTCGACGCCGTGCAGCTTGGCCTCGCGAACCGCGGCGCGACCGAGCCACGGCGAGTTCGGGTTCTTGTCCTCAGTGAACCGATCCTGAAAGCGGGTAAAGAAGGCCGGGTACGCGTTGGAAGCGCGCTGATTGAGCGACTGTCCGACGACCTGCATGCGCGGCCCCATGACGAGGCCGTGGTTGATGGCGTTGCGCAGATCGACCGTGCCGTATCCGCCGCGCGTGTCCATGTCGAGTACGGTGGTGAAGCCTGCATTCAGATCCGTCTGAGCATTGGCAAGGGCGACGATCGTCCGCGTCGCTTCCGGCAGGTTGTCCGCAGGATAGAGATGCACGTGCGCATCGATCATGCCCGGCAGCACGGTCGCGGAACTCAGATCGATCACCTGCGCACCCGCCGGTATTGCCACGCCGGCGCCGACATCACTGATGCGGTCGCCCCTGATGACGATCACCTGATTCGACAGCAGCGTGCCGGCGCGGCTGTCGAACATCCGGCCGGCGCGAATCGCAATCACCTGCGCCGGCGGTGTCACGAAGCGCGTCGGCGCGCCGCCCTGCGAATGGATGATGACGCCGGACAGAAGCACGGCGATAGCCGTGACAATGCGCTGCAGATGCTTCATGGACTACTCCGTGTCTTCGTGTCTTCGCGTTGTGTGATGCCGCAGATTATATGGAAGTAGGATGGGAAGCAGATGCTGACCCGAATCCGACGAGCGGCGCGCGAGCTGGTAAAGCCTGTCCCGGCGAAGCGCGAGCGCGACGGGGCACCGCGCGGGCACGAAGGCGGAGTGCGGCCAACAGCGCCTGCGCCAGTCGAAGAAGTGTTCGACTCGTCATGTCCTCCGGGGCCCATTCTGCACCTCGATCGGTGCCCGGTGTGTGGATCCCCTGACGCGACGCCGCATGTCTGCCGCTACAACAAGTTCATCACCTACGAGCGGATGCCGGACGCGGTCTCGCCCGTCTACGATTTCTCCCTCTGCCACCAATGCGGCATCGTCTACGCCACACGCCGGCCGAGCGGCGCGCGCTACGACTGGCTGCTCGAGCATTTCGAGGAAACCATCGGCCGCACCGCGCTCGGCGAGCAGCGGTCGGGAAAGCTGACGCTCAGCTCGTACGCACTCACCGATCAGATGCGCGAGAACCTGCGGCGCCTGGCGGCACGCGGGGTGTTCGTCTCCGATCACTCCGGCGTCACGCGCAAGGAATTCGTACCGGCGCTGATGGTCGATCGCTTTGCCAACGCGGTGCATGTGGAGCTGATCGGCTCGCTCATCCCGCTGCAGAACGCGCGCGTGCTGGAGATTCGCTCGCGCCTGGGCGGCATTTCCGCCGCGCTGCATCGTCTCTACAGTGCGGACTGCTCGGTGATGACGCTGTTTGACAATCAGCAGTTTCTCATCCAGGAGGTGTACGGCTTCGCGACCAGTTGCCCGATCGACTTCGACGAGTTCTCCATCCCGTTCGAGGGCCAGTTCGATTTGATCGTCGCCAAGCACATGTTCACGCACGCCGTGCACCCGCGTGAATTCCTGGCAACCATACGGCGCCACCTTCGGCCGGGGGGACACCTATATATCTATTCCGAATTCGTCGAAGCCGAGTTCCTTGACGAACCGCACTCGATGTTCAACACCATGAACCCGTTCCACATGCAGACGTTCAACACGCCCTCGGCGGTACGGGCGCTCGAATCGAATGGTTTCCGAATGGTGTTCTGCACGATGATCGACGGCCATCTTGCCGCGCTCGCGCAGATGCTGGCCGAAGTCCCGTCCGACTGGCCGCCGATGTCTGAAGAGGAGCGAAAGCGGCGCGCGCGACTGTATCGCGTTGCTTCGGATCTCGCGGTGCTGCAGATGCCGGAAGGGCTTCGCGGACGCGTGGCCGACGAATGGGATGGCGCACTCGAGCGATCGCTTGCCAACCGCACCGCCGAAATTCTCAAGGGCGGCCGCATCAAGGTGCAGGCGCCCAAAGAAGCCAAACGGTAATCTCATCCCAGCACTGCCAGCACCTCCTCGATTGTCTGCGGCCGCGATGCAGGATCCTTCTCCACGCACCGCATCACCAGGTCGGCCAATGCAGGCGGAGTGTCCATACGCACGTCACGCACGTCTCGCGGACGTTCCAGCAAATGGGCGCCAAACGCCGCCTGCGCGCCAGGGTCGCCGAACGGAGGCCGTCCGGTGAGCAATTCATACGCCACGATGCCGTAACTGTAAATGTCGGCGCGGTGATCGATCGCGCCGTTAGCGGCGATCTGTTCGGGAGCCATGTAAGCCGGCGTCCCGATGCACGCATGCGCGCCAGTGAGTGTCATGCGCGTTTCCACGGCCGTCCCTTGCGCCCGTTCGATGGCTTTGGCGATACCGAAGTCCGTGACGACAGCCGTGGCGCCTGAGATCAGCACGTTTTCCGGCTTGATATCGCGGTGGACGATGCCATGCTCGTGAGCGAAGGCCAGTGCCCGCGCGACGTCTCGCAAAATGGAGATGACGCGCGGGATCGGCACGGGAGCGCCTTCGGACAACAAGGGCCGCAATGAAGCCCCCGATACAAACGGCATCGTGTAGTACGGAATACCGCCGACAACAGCGGCGGACAGCAGCGGCACGATGTTGGCCTGCTGCAGCTTCGCAACAAGCCGCACCTCTCGAGCGAAGCGCTCCGCGGAAAACGATGCCGCGCTATCCGGACGCAGCGTCTTGATGACAACCTGTCGACCAAGCGCCTGGTCCACGGCGAGAAACACGCGGCTCATTCCGCCGCCACCGAGCTCACGCTCGATGTGATACGAGTCCCGCAGCAGGCGCTGCAGATCGGTTTTCAAATCTGTGCCCGTGTGCGGACCATCCATTGTCGGCGTGGAGTCCGTCCCTCGACGCGTGCGGGCGTTTCGACGCTCGATGCCGAGCGCCGACCGGTACACACGCTGAGTCTCGGCGGACGGCGACATCGACAGCCCGCGCGCGAGCAATTCTCGGCACCGTGTGAATGCACGTTTGGCCTCGGCGGCGTTGCCGAGCGCGGCGTGCGCGCGAATCAACGTCTGATGCGCCGTCTCACGGAACGGCTCGAGCGCGATTGCCTCCTTCGCCGCTTCGACAGCAAGCGGCATCTCGCGATTCCACAAGTACACCTCGCCGCGGCACTCCAGCGCCCGTACCAGGATGCCGCGCAGGCGATCGCGCTGCGACTCGACCCACGGACCGCGTTCACCAGGAAGAAACGGACGTCGAGCGATGTGATGCGCGATTGCGGACGGACCGAACGCACCGGCCGGCCGGCCGGCGCGCAACTCGCCCTCAGCGTCGTGAATGGCATCAGCGGCGGCTTCCACATCGACCCACAGGTCGCTTGTGGATTCCAGCTCATAGATATCCACGCCGCTCAATCGCAGGTCAGACCCAAGACCCAGTCGACCGAGAGCGCGCCGCAGCTTCTGAGTGATGACCCGGATGTCGGCGCCGGCGGCCTGCGGAGATTCATCCGGCCGCAGGATACCGGCGAGCTCCGCGGCAGGAATCGGTCTACCGCGCTCGCAGATGAAATACGCAAGAGCGAGCGTGGCGAAAGGAAACGAGAAGCTGCCCTGTCGAACGAGCGAGCCCTCGGTTTCGATCCTCAGGCCCCCTGTCAGATAAACCCGCAGCGGCTGCCTCACGCAACGATCCCGTGTTCACGCCCCAATAACTATGCAGGCTCCGCCATGGCGAGTATCTGTTCCCTCGTGAGGGTCATGTTATGGACGTCCTTCGCATGTTTCTGCACCGTCGATATCAGCTTCTCGTCGTCCGGTTCGCGCATCGTCTTTCCGCAATCACAAGTCACTTTCTTCGCGGCCATATGGTCCTCCGGTTCATGCGGGACGCGCCATTGCGAGCGCTCAATCCTCTTGACTGGTCATTTTAACGCTCGATCACGGAGGCATATGAAGCCAGCCGGACAACGGGAAAAGGGAACGCACAGAAGCAACGAAGTGGTGTAGGATTCGCAGCCCACGGAGGATCCATGGCGCGTTTCATTCGGAACGGCGTGAGCACCGTACTTTTAGTTCTCATCAGCGGCGGCATCGCATTCGCGCAGGCGACCGCCCAGTTGAGCGGCACGGTGAAAGACTCGAGCGGCGCGGTGCTGCCTGGTGCCACGGTCACGGTGACGCAGACCGACACCGGCTTCAGCCGCACGGTCGTCACTGAAACCAGCGGCACCTACGTCGTGCCGAACCTGCCGACGGGACCCTACAAGCTCGAAGCGACGTTGCAAGGATTCCGCACCTACGCGCAGACGGGCATCGTCCTGCAGGTGAACGCGAATCCGACGATCAACATCACCCTTGCTGTGGGTGATGTGGCCGAAACGATCTCGGTTGAGGGCGCGGCGCCGCTCGTCGATGTGCGCAGCGCCGGCATCAGCGAGGTCGTGGACAACCAGAAGATCGTCGAGCTGCCGCTGCAGGGACGGCAGGTGACGAACCTGATCATCCTCGCCGGCGCGGCGGTGAATACCGGTGACGTCAGCGGACAGCGCAACCGATCCGATGCGGTGGCGATATCGGTCGCGGGCGGCCTCCGTTCAGGCGTGACGTACGTGCTCGACGGCGCAATGCATAACGACACCTACGACAACCTGAACCTGCCGTTTCCCTTCCCCGACGCGCTGCAGGAGTTCCGCGTCGCCACAAGCGGTCTCTCGGCTGAAAACGGCACACACTCGGGCGCAACGGTTAATGCCGTCACTAAGTCCGGCACGAACAAATGGTCGGGAAATGTGTTCGAGTTCCTGCGCGACCACCGCTTCAACGCCGTCGACCATTTCGCACCGCCCGGAACAAACGACGGCTTGAATCGCAATCAGTTCGGCGGCACCTTTGGCGGGCCGGTCCTCAAAGACAAGCTGTTCTTCTTCGGTGCCTATCAGGGAACGCGCACGCGTCAGACGCCTCCGTCCTTCATCGCATTCGTGCCGACCGCGGCGATGATGGCGGGCGATTTCACAGCGTATGCGTCGCCGGCATGCAACGCAGGCCGCGCGATCAGCTTGCGCGCGCCGTTTGCGAACAATCGGATTGACCCGAATCTCTTCAGCCGTCCCGCCGTTCTCGTTGCGCAGCACCTGCCGACTGCGACCGACCCGTGCGGGCAGATCAACTACAGCGTGCCGCTCGACAACAATGACAAGCAGTACGTCACGAGAATCGACTACCAGTTGAGCGCCAACCACACGGTGTTCGGCCGGTACATCGATACATTCGAGCGCCGGCTGCCGACGCTGTCGCGCACCGGTAACGTGCTCACCGTTCGGCGCGAGTTCGGCGCGAACAAACGCGCTCGTGCACAATCCTCGGCCTTTGGCGACACCCTGGTGCTTGGGGCCAACAAGGTGAACTCGTTTCGCGTGACGTGGAACCGCACGTCGAATCACCTCAACGATCCGCCTGACAAGTTCTTCGACGCTCCGGATCTCGGCATCAAGCTGCACACATACGTCCCTGGTGTCATCGGCATCGCGGTGACCAACGCGTTCACCATTTCCGGCGGCAACTCCGTCAAGGTGCGGTTGGCGAACGAGTCGTATCAGGCCGGCGAGGATTTCTCGTGGGTGCGGGGCCGTCATCAGCTTGCTTTCGGTGCAACGATGTCGTACTGGACCTCGGCGACGGAGGACAATGCGCGCGCCGCGGGCGATTTCAACTTCAATGGCCAAACGACGGGCCTCGCGCTCGCAGACTTCCTGACCGGTCAGGCGTCGCTCGTGCGCCACGGCGCACCGGGCATTCTGAACATGAACCAGTGGTACTTCGGCGCCTATGGTCAGGACACCTGGCGGCTGCAGGATCGGGTCACGCTCAATCTCGGTCTGCGGTGGGAGCCCTACTTCGGACAGAACGTGGAGAACGGCGCGATCGCAAACTTCGTCCTCGACAACTTCCGTCAGGGCATCAAGACGACGCGTTTCGCCAACGCACCGGTCGGTCTCATTTATCCGGGAGATCCGGGTTTCCCCGCCGGCAAGACCGGTATGAACAAGCAGTGGGCGAACATGTCGCCACGCGCGGGCCTGGCATGGGATGTGAGCGGCGACGGTCGCACGGCAATACGCACGTCATACGGTCTCAACTACGACTTCCCCAGCGCGCAATTCCTCTACATCGCGGCGTCCGCATCACCGTTCAGCAATCGCGTGGAACTGAACGGCGTCCCATTCGAGGATCCCTACCGCAACGTGCCCGGCGGCGACACACATCCACTGCCGCGCGACCCGCCGTTCGATGCGCAGTTCCCCGGCTTCGGCGCCTACGGGGTGATCGACCCGGACATCAACTCCACGCGCGTCCAGTCATGGAACGTCACCTTTGAACGGCAGATCGGATCGGCGTGGCAGGGATCGGTGAGCTATCTCGGAAGCTACGCGGATCGGATGTGGGGACAATCCCATATCAATCCCTCTCGATTCATGGGTCTTGGTCCGTGCACGATTGCAGGCGTCAGCTACCCGTCGTGCACGGTGAGCTCGAACACGGATCGGCGCCGTGTGCTGTATCTTGAAAATCCGACTGCCGGCCAGTGGCTCGGTCCGATCGTGCAGTACCGCGACGTCGGCACGCAGAGCTACCGAGGACTGAAGCTCTCGTTCGGCCGCCGCGCCGCCACCGGCCTGAGCCTCGCCGGCAATTACACGCTGTCACACTGCGTCGCCGATACCGACGTCAGCGGCGGATTCAGTCAGTTCACCGGCGGGTACACGAAACCTGACGATCCGTCGTTCGACAAGGGCAACTGTTCGCAGAGCCGCAAGCAGATCGCGAACCTGTCGGTCGGCGCCGAGACGCCCCGCTTCGCCAACGACGCACTGCGCATCATCGCCTCGAACTGGCGGGCCTCGGGCATCGTCTCCGCCCGATCGGGTTCCTGGCTGACGGTGACAACGACGCGCGACATCGCGGGCACGGGCATTACGCCGCAGCGTGTCAACCAGGTCAACGCGGACCCGTATGGTGATAAGAGCCTGAACAACTATCTGAGCGCCGCGGCATTTGCGGCGCCTGGCCCCGGTGAATACGGGAACCACGTCAACAACAGCATCGAAGGGCCGGGATTCTGGACAGTGGACATGGCCCTATCGCGCCTTGTATCGTTTGCCGCGACGCGACAGCTGGAGCTGCGGCTCGAAATCTTTAATCTGTTCAACAACTTCAATTGGGGTAGCCCCGTGACGAATTTCGATGCCGGCACCTTCGGTCGCATCACCTCGTCGGCCGGCGATCCGCGTATCATGCAGTTCGGCATCAAATACGGGTTCTAGGAGGAAAAGCGTATGAAGCTTCGGGTTCTGGTTCTGGGGCTCGCCCTTTCGGCGCTCGCAGTTCCCGTGTTCGCCCATCACTCATGGACCGCTGAGTACGACGCGAAAAAGCCGATCAAAATCAGCGGTGTCGTGTCGAAGGTCGAGTGGACCAACCCTCACACGCATTTCTACATTGACGTCACCGACGCCAGCGGCAAAGTGACGACGTGGAATTTCGAGATGGCGAGCACGCCGGCGCTCGAGCGCGGGGGATGGTCTCGGAAGACGCTGCCTGTCGGCACGCAGGTCACCGTTGAAGGCTTCGCCGGTCGGTCGGTCGCGGAGCGCGCAATCGTCACCGCGTTCAGAGGCCCTGACGGCAAGGAGTTCTTCGTTCCGAAACTCGGGAACTAGTTGCAGGGCGGACCTCGAGGTCCGCGACTACCGGAGGCTGCCGTGAGAAGGATAGTTGTCGCTGCGATCGCCGTTCTCGGTCTCGTCGCATCCCTGCCCGTGGGCGCACGCGCGCAGGAGCTGCCGCGACGTCTTGGCGGTGAGAACGGCCCGAAGAAGGCCACGGACGCGAAGCGTCCCGCACCGGTGCTGGCGGACGGTACTGTCGATCTCTCCGGTGTCTGGACCGGTGGTGGGGATGCGCCGATTCCGCGCCTGCTCGGGAAAGACAAGCTCGAGGCGTTGATGATGCCGTGGGCCAAACAGAAGATGGCATCGGTGAAGGAAGCGGACGACCCGTATTTCTACTGCATGCCGGGTGGTCCGCTGCGCATCACCGGCGGCTTTGCGTGGCGGCTCGTGCAGCCTGCAGGCGAGCGCTCGAAGTACATCTTCATGCTGCAGGAAGGCAATGCGCACAGCTTCCGCCAGATCTTCATGGATGGCCGCAAGCATCCCGATGACCCGAACCCGACCTGGTATGGCCATTCAGTGGGCCACTGGGAAGGAAAAACGCTCGTGGTCGATACCGTCGGGCTGAACGACAAGTTCTGGCTCGACAGCGCAGGAACGCCACATACCGAGAAGTTGCATCTCATCGAGCGCTACACGCGCACCGACTACAACACCCTGCAGCGTGTCGTTACGATCGACGATCCCGGCACGTTCACGAAGCCGTTCGACGTGACCTACACCGCGAAGCTCGGCGAGCCGGACAGCGAGATCATCGAATACTTCTGCATCGAGAACAATCAGTGGGGCGAGCGCAGTAACCCCAACGCGACCGCGGCCGCCATTCCAGTCGCCAAGTAATGCCGAGGCCGGGTCCACACGGACCCGGCCCTTCCGGCGGCGTAGATTGTGCACGTCGGCTTTTGATGGGTTCTCTCGGCGTCATCGCGCTCTTCAATTCCAATCTCGACGCCCTCGTCATGCTCGGCAAGCTGCTCGAAAGCGCCGGCTTCACGGTCATATCGGCACTGATACCCGACTTACGGAGTGGACGCTATGACGTGAACGCGATGCTCGATCGCCACGACCCGTCGGTGATCGTCTATGACATCGGCCCCCCGTACGAAGAGAACTGGCAGATGTTCGAGGAGCTCCGCGCGAGCACCTCGATGCGGCATCGGCGGTGCGTGATCACCGCGGTCAACGCATCGCGCGTCGAAGAGCTGGCGCGCTCGGATGATCGAATTTACGAAGTCGTCGATAAGCAGAGCGACCTTGTTGAAATCGTCCAGGCAGTCAAGGAAGCGGCGCGAGCACGAGTGATCCGAGCGCCGCAGCCGCGACCCAACGTCGCGAGTATTGAAGACCGCCGTTCGAGCGATCGGCGGCAATCGTCATGGTCCGCCAACGACATCTACACCAAGCTGCGCGAGAAGCGCGAAGCCGTTGAATTCGAGCGGCGCCATGGCGGGCGCCGCTCGACGGATCCGGATCACTACCACGCCGCGTGAGCTCTGACTGACTACTTGTGCGTGTGCGTGGGAATCTTCAGCACCTGTCCCGGCTTGATCTTGTCCGGGTCCGACAGCTGATCGCGATTGGCGTTGAAGATATCCGTGTAGGCATTCGCGTCGCCGAGCATCTCCTTCGCGATGCGGCTCAGTGTATCGCCTGACTTCACGGTATACGTCCGCTCGCCTTGCGGCTGCGATGTCGGGCTGGTCGCACGGATGTCCGCGTCGATTTCCTGCTGCCACGTCGGGATGGTCTTGATGGCATCCCAGATTCTGTTCGCTTCTTCCTGCGTATGTACGGTCCCTTTGAAGTGGAGCTTGCCTTCACGCTCCTCGGCCCCGCCCTGGAAACCGAGGCTTTTCGCCGTTTGAATCGCGTAGCTGTACTTGTCGCGAAGAGCCATGGATTGCCTCCCGGTTAAAGGCATGCAATCCATGGCACGTCATCAGAAGGTAATGCGAAAACCGACCTGCGCCGTCCGGTTCTGTCCGGAGGTCTTCTGCAGGTATTGCGGGCTCGTCTCGACGGTTGTGATCGTCCAGTTCGGCGAGTTGAACACGTTGAACACTTCCGCGATCCCTTCGAGCGCGACGCGATGCGGAAGCGCAATCTTCTGCTGCACGCGCAGGTCGGCCTTGCGCCGGGGTGGCTGCGTGAACCAGTTGCGCGGGACAATCGTGCCGTCCGCGCGCGCCCGCAGACGGCTCGACGACTCGGGACCGCCGACGCCGGCGATGTTCCGCACGTCCGTGCCGTATGTGGTCGTCGCGCGCTCGCCGATGCCCGTATAGAACACGCCGCTCACCTGCAGCCCGCGGCCCACGTCCCAGATGCCGTTCAACACAGCTCGATGCCGCAAATCGCCTGATGACAGCGACCACTCACCCCCGAGATCGGGCGTCGTCTTGATCGGCGCCGGGTTGATGCCGGCAAACATCGGCGGGAAGGCATCCCAGAGGCCCGAGAGCGTATAGGTCGCCGATCCCTGCCAGCGACGGCTGAAGCGTTTGGTGACCGCAGTCTGCAGCGCGTGATAACTCGAACGGCCCATACGCACCACCATCGAAATCGCGCCGAAGTCCGGATACGCGCGATGCGCGATGTCCGAGAACGGATAGTTGGCGCCGGTCGCGGGGTTGATCGTGAGGTTCATGTTGGAGATGACGTCCTTCTCGTTGCGTCCCTGGCTGTACACGTAATCCGCTTCAATCGCGGTCGTCGCACCAATCTGATGCTGGAAGCCGATCGAGTTCTGCCAGGTGCGTCCCATCGCCGTGGAGTATTCGGCCGGCGCCACGAGCTCCTGCAGCGAACGCCGCAGACACCCCGGCACGTTGCGGACGTGACAGAACTGCTGCTGGCCCTGTGACACTGACGGCAGCGGCTGACCGTTCGTCGGGTTGGCGCCGAAGTCGGGCCGTCCGTCGTTGGTGTACTGCACAACAACCAGGCGATCGATCTGCGCCATGAAGAACGTGTCGATCTGGAGCGGCGTCGAGAAATAGACACCGGTGCCGCCGCGCAGGACAGTGTTCGGCGTGATGCGATACGCGAATCCGGCACGCGGCTGAACATTGTTCTTGTCCGCGGGACGCCCCTTGTCCACAAACGGCGGCACCGCGTAGTTGTTGCCGTTGGCGTTGATGCTCAAGTCGTACCTGGCGCCGAGATTCAGTGTCAGCTTATTGGACATCTGCCAGTCGTCCTGGAACCACGCGCCATACTGCGGACGGACGTCGCGCGTCGCGTAATTCCCGACGCCGATGCTATAGGTCAGAATCAGCGGCGAGATGGCGTTCATGTTCCAGCTGTCGGCGTTCCACGGATCCGGGAACCACGCCTGCAGCTCCGCCGCCGAGGGCCTCGCGTTCCGTGCATCAACGATGCCCATGCAGGACTGGCAGTTGTTGCCGGAATCGACCATGACTACGACGTCCGCGCCGGCTTTCACGTCGTGGCGGCCGCGCGCGTCGTACGAATACGTGAAGTTGTCACGCAGGCTCCAGTTGTCCTGGGCGCCGAACCGCGGGTAGAACGCATTGCCGCCGATGGTGAAGTTGCCGAAGGTGATGCGCGGCGAGCCCGTGGTCACGCCGTTGGACGCCTGCCAGTGATGCGACCAGTGGGTCAGGTTCGCGTTCTCGAAGATCCAGCGTGTCTTGCCGCCGTTGATTTCGTTCACCGCGCGGTTCGTGATCACGTGCGTGAACTGCCCCGCATACTCGCGGTTTGTTTCAAGCGTAGACCCCGTCGCCGCCGGATGGCTGTTGTTGCCGGCGGTAAACGGCTGCCAGTGCTCGGCGTCCGTAATCTTTCCCATCACGCGCATATTCGACGAGAGCTGATAGTCGAGGCGCGTGCCGCCCATCTTCACCGTCTCCGGCCCGTGCAGCTCCACGTTGAAGGCCGGATACGGTGTGTTCCAGATGCTCGTCTTCGGCTCGCGCTCGTAGTCAAAGTGCGCGAAGAAGTGGAGGCGGTCCTTACGAATCGGGCCGCCGAGCGTGAAGGCAAGCTGCTGGTTGTCGATCGGGACGACCTTGTGGATCACGGGATCAGGTGCGTTGAACCGGCTGTCACGGAAGTTGCCGCGAACCGAACCTGAAAACCGGTTGGTGCCGGACTTGGTGACCGCAATCACCTGCACCGCCGCGGAGCGGCCCATCGTCGCGTCGAAGCGGTTGGAGATGTACTGGAACTCGCCGATCGATTCCTGGCTGTAACGTGGCTGGTTGCCAAAGCCCATCTCGGAGGTCACCTGCTGACCGTCGAGGCTGAACTGATACTGCCGCACATCGCCCGATGCGCCGCGGTTCGCAATCGGCGTGTTCGCCGTGTCGGACGTCATGCGGCTGCCCGGCGCGAGCATCGCCAGCGCCATCCAGTTGCGCCCCTGCACCGGCAGCTCCTGAACCTGCTGCGGATCAATGTTGCCGCCAAGCTGCGACGTGGCGACGTTGATGAGGGGCGCTTCGCCGCTGACCGTGACCGTTTCGGCGACGCCGCTCGGCGCCATCTGCAGGTTGACGACGAGTGTCTGTCCGACGAGCAGCTCGACATTGCTGCGCTGCGCGGTGGCAAAGCCCTGAAGCTCCGCGGCGATCTGGTAGGCGCCGACGCGTGCCGGAATGCGATAGATCCCGCGCTCGTCGGTGACCGCGACAAACCGGTTACCGGAAGCCTGATGGACAGCGGTAACCGTGACGCCAGGAAGCACGCCGCCCGTCGAATCGGTGATAGTGCCCGTCAGCACCGCCTCCTGCGCGAAGGCAGCCGCCGGAACGAGCAGTAACAGGACAACAAGGATCGGTCGCATCAGTCCTCCTCATAGACAATCCGTCCACCCACCATCGTCAGTACCGGCTTGATGTTCTTGATTTGCTCCGCCGGGACCGTCAGATAGTCCCTGTCGAGCACGACGAGATCAGCCAGCTTGCCCTGCTGGATCGCGCCGAGATTGTTCTCCTGGAACACGAAGAACGCATTGTGGCGCGTGTAGGCGATCAGTGCATCCTCGCGGCCGATGGTCTGACGCATCGCTTTCAGGCCGCTCGCCATTTTGCCCGTCACCGCGTAGTGCAGCGTGATGAACGGCATGTACTGGTTCGCGGCGCTGCCGTCGCTGCCAAAGCCCCACATCATGCCGCTCGCCTGGATGGTGGCGAGCGGCGGCTGTTCGTAGGCGTCGTCACCGAAGATGTCGTGCATGATGCCGCCGTTGATCACGTTCCATGGATGCACCGCGGCGTACATGCCGAGGCGCTTCATGCGTGCCATCTGCGCGGCGTTCGACTGATTGAAGTGCGCCAGCATCCAGCGCAGGTTCTTGACCGGATACACCTTGTTGACGGCTTCGATCTGATCCAGAAAGGCGTCGATGGTATGCGTCAGCTCCGCGTGCACATGCAGCGGCAGCCGGTCCTTCGCGATCTCCATCGCCAGCCGGCGCCATTGCATCAGCTGCTCCGGGTTCGGATCCGACGTCGAATCGAACATCGGATCGTGCAGCGGCCCGTAGACGCTCTCGCCATAGAGCACGCTGTCGATGAAGTCATCACCTTGAAACAGCTTCATCTCGGCGATGCGCGGCAGCGCGCGGTCCACCTGCTCGGGTGTGCCCGCGCCGATGCCATCAATGCAGAAGATGCGGACGTTCAGCTGATGCTGAGCCTGCCACTTGCGATACATCGGCAGCAGCGCGGGATCGCACCCCGCCACACCGAAGGTCGTCAGGCCCGCCCGGTTCATATCCTTCAGCATGGCGAGCGTGCTGGCTTCGAGCTGCGCGTCGGCGACGCGCGGCATCTTCGCGGCGATAGCGCGGACCGCGCCCATGCCGCCTTCGACCACGCCTGTCGCGCGGCCCGACGTGTCCCGCACGATCGAACCTTTGGGAAAGTCCGCGGGATCAGGCGCGCCATCTCGGATCCCGAACGCCTCGAGACCGCGGCTGTTCAGGTATGTCCGGTAATACGACTCCTGTAACGCGACGGGATGATTGGGGAGCAATCGATCGAGCTCTTCACGCGTGAACTTCGCACGACTGTCGGCGAACTGATCGACCGACCAGCCGCCGATGTTGTAGACCCACTCTCCCGCCGGAATCGCCTTCGCGCGCGCGGCGAACAAGTCGAGCGCCTGCTTGCGCGAGTCGACGCCGTCGAGGCGCACCTCGTTCGTCCACGTGGTCCCGGCGCGCAGCAGGTGCATGTGGTTGTCGATCAGTCCGGGAACGACCGACCGGCCGTGCAGATCGATGCGGCGCGTGGATGCGCCGGCAAGCTGTGTGATTTGCTGATTGGTGCCGACCGCGCTGAAGCGATCGCCTGTGATCGCTACCGCCTGCGCGATCGTGAACTTGTCGTCAACCGTGATGACCTTGCCGTTGGTGAAGATCAGATCGGGAGAGCGTTGCTGGGCAGCGAGAATCACACCGGCACCGACCAGCACGGCAACGGCCGCGGCTGCGAGAGGTCTCCGCATAGGCGCTCCTTGTCAAGGGCGCGCCATTATAGTCAGTCTTGCGGAATCAGACCCGGTTGCGGCGATCGCGCCCGCTGCGACGGTCGCTTTTGCGGCGCTCGACACCGGTCGGCGATCCCAGGTTGACGCGCCGCCGATCGCTGCGACGGCGCTCGACATTGGCCCGCTTCTCGCGCATCGTCACGGACGACCGCGCCGCCTCACTCAGCTCGCGCTGCTGACGCAGGGTGCGGCGTGCCGGTTCGAGCACTTCGAGCAGTCCCTGATAGATCGCCTGCGCCTTCACATCGCCTGGAGAGCGCGACACGACTTCGCGGAGATACTGTGCCGCGGCGAGGACGTTGGCGCGCTGCCATCCTGACATCGGCGTGGGGGAACCGACACTCATCGCTCGTTATGTCTCCTCGACGGACTCTATCGGCCGCTACTGGACAGGAGTTTATCTGCGAGCCGTGTTCGTGACCGGCACCGGAACAATCGCCTCGCCCGGACCGAGCGACGCGAGATAGGCGGTGATGGCGACGATGTCCTCTTCGCTGAGGTGAGCGACGACGGGACGCATCAGCGGCGCCTGCGCGCCGTTCCGCGTCCCCTGCTGAAAGTCGTACAGCTGCCGCGCGAGATAGCTCGGCGAGCGGTTCGCGAGCGGAGGCACGTCGTCCTTGCCCATCAGGTCCTTGCCGTGGCAGCCGGCGCATGCCGTCGTCTTGCCCTGCACGATCTGATTGCCGACGACCATCGAACCGCCGGTCGTCACCAGCTCGCGGCCGCGCGCGATGCTGCCGATCGGCGCATACGCCACAAATCCCGAGTGCGGATTGCGCAGCTCCTCGGCCTGCACGTTGTCGGCGGGCACCTCGATGATGCGCCCGGCAATCGGTTCCGTGCGTTCGCTTTCCATGGAGATGAACAGCTGCCCCTGGATGCGTGTCTTCGGCACGAACTCGGTCTCGACGACGCGCACCCACCGCGTGTCCCATTTCACGGCCGAGAAGTACGCGGCCGCCTGGCGAATCTCTTCGTCGCTCATCGACATGGCGAGGATGACCATCGTCGGTGTGTTCGCCTTGCGCCAGTCGGCGCTGCGCCGGAAGCCGAGACGGAAGTCCTGCAGCTGGCGAACGATATATGCGTAGGGCAGGCCGCCCGGTTGCGCGTTCTCCGGACGGCCCTTGCCGTTCGGCAGGTGGCACGAGCCGCAGCCGCGCGAGGTGTCGCCGAGCTTCTTCGGGCCGTGCGCGATGATGTCGGGCATCGGCGACGGATGATCACCGGGGAACCAGTCGATCACGTTGTGGCCGTCACGGATGTCGACGAGCGTGTAGCTCGCGGCGGATCCGTCGACGCGGCGCGGCCGCAGCTGCTCGTCCCGGTCTTCGTTTTCACGGATTGTGCGCGCGGGAGGGTTCTGCGGCGGGGCCTTTTTGTCGTCCCACGCGGGCCGCGCGAGGAAGCCGTACGCCCAGATCGGTTCGTTTGCGCCCTGCGCATGGACGTACGCCGTTGCGGCTGCCACCGCGGCGAGGCTGAGAACGACGACGCCGGCGCGCCGGTTCACGGCGTGGTTATACACCCGCGGGGCATGCCGGTTCAACGGATGTATTCTCTTGCGCATGAAAAGAACTCTCGTGCTCGGCGCGATTCTCGGTTGCGGCGCCATGTCCCTTGGGCTGTCGGCGTTTCAAGGAGCGCCCGCCGGCGGACGTCAGGGTGGCGCGAATGTCGCGCAGATTGAAAAAGTCAAAGACAACCTTTACATGATCACCGGAGGCGGCGGAAACACCGCGGCTTTCATCACCGATGGCGGCGTCGTCATCGTCGATACGAAGCTCGCCAACTGGGGACAGGCAATTCTCGACAAGGTGCGGACGGTCAGCGACAAACCGGTGTCGATGATCATCAATACGCACACGCATCCCGATCACACGGGCAGCAACGAGTTCTTTGGTCCGACCGTGGACGTGGTCGCGCACGAAAACACCAAGATGTACATGCAGAACATGGACGCGTTCAAAGGCGCGGGCGCACGCTTTCTGCCGAAGCGAACATTCAAAGACACGATGAAGATCGGCAGCGGCAAGGACGAGATCGATCTCTATTACTTCGGCCGTGCGCACACTGGCGGCGACGCCTGGGTGTTGTTCAAGACGCCGCGCGTCGTGCATGCCGGCGACGCCTTCGCGGGGAAGAGCATCCCGCTGGTGGATACCGACAATGGTGGGAGCATGGTCGAATACGGCAAGACGCTGGGGAAGGCGTCAGCGAGTCTCAAGGATTACGACATGATCATCACCGGACATAGCACGCTGATGAAACCAGCGGACCTGAAGGAGTACGCCGACTTCAACAACGACTTCGTTGCCTGGGTGCAAACAGAGATGAAGTCTGGCAAGACCGCGGACCAGGCGGCAGGCGAGTACAAGATTCCAGAAAAGTACAAGGGCTACGGACTGGGCGGCGATCTCTTTGGCGGTTTCAAGGGACGCGTCAGCACCGCGTACGCCGAGCTCGGGAAGAAATAAAGCTCCAAGCTCCAACTTGGAACTTGGAGCTTTCCGTTAATTCGTCGTCGCGGAAGGTGTGGCCGGTACTCGGAACGCCACCAGCTCACCAGGGACGCCGCCACCACCAACCGCGACGACGATGTACTGGCGGCCGTTCAGCATGTAGGTCATCGGCGATCCGCTCTGGCGGGCGGGCATCAGCACCGCTCCGGCATCCTTGCCGGTCGCCTTGTCGTAGGCACGCAGCAGCGCGCCACGCGCATGACCGTTCGTGGTCTCCACCGCTTCACCAGCGATCAGCAGCGTTTTGGTCACGAGTGTGCCGATGATCCCCGCCTGACCGGTGCGCGGAATGGTCACGCCCTTCAGCGCCGGGTGATTGCGAACGTTGTCCGGCGTGTCGCCGTGCGCGATCTGCCAGAGGATCTCGCCTTTATCCAGACTGATGGCGCTGATGCTGCCGTACGGCGGCTTGACGATCGGCAGGCCCTGCACCGTGATGGCGGGGCCCCCTTCACCGCCACCCGCTCCCGCTTGGGCGCCTTCCGATCCCGGCACCTGCGCCCCGTGCGCGACGATGACGGGAGGCCGCGGTGCGCCACCCATCGGCGTGGCCATGCGCGCGCCGGTGATGGCGTTGCCCGACACGTAATTCATGTCATACACCTTCGGGTCGTCTGGCTTGACCATGCCGAGCGACGCGGGGTTGCGGCGTGAATAGACGTACATGATGTGCGTCTCGGGATCGTACGAACCTCCGGCCCACACCGTGCCGCCGCCGTTGATCGCGAGGCTCAGTGTGCCGAGTGGTCCGTCAACCTTGCTGACGGTGGGAGGCGTGAAGACGGGACCGATCTTGTACTTGGAGACGATCCGCTCGCCTTCGGCGCGAAGCTCGGGCGTGAAGTCGATGATGTAGTCCTTCGCGAATCCGTTCCAGTCGTAGGCGAACGGCTTGCCGTGCGAGTCGAGCGGAACGGGTTGCGTCGGAGCGTACCATTCGCCCGGCACATCGCCCTTCTCCACCGCGCGCTCCTCGATCGGCCAGATTGGCTTGCCCGTCTGGCGATCGAAGACGTAGAGCATCGCCTGCTTGGTTGGCTGCGCGAGCGCCTTCACGGTGCGTCCGTTTACGGTGATGTCCGCGAGAATCGGCGCACACGGGATGTCGAAGTCCCAGATGCCATGATGCACGAGCTGATAGTGCCACTTGCGCTCGCCCGTCTTCAGATCGAGCGCGACGACGCTTTCGCCGAACAGGTTGTTGCCGGGACGATGGCCGCCGTAATAGTCACCGGTCGACATCTCGACAGGCAGATAGACCATGCCGAGCTGTTCGTCGATCGACATCTGGCCCCATACGCCGGTGTTGCCGGTATACGTTGAGGAGTTGTTCTCCCACGTGTCGTTGCCGAACTCGCCGCGCTGCGGAATGGTGTGGAAAATCCAGAGCCGCTTGCCGCTCTTCACGTCGTAGCCGCGGATGTAGCCCTTTTCGTTCTTGTAGCCCTTCGGTGGGACGCTGCCGCTCATGTGCGCGGCGCCGATGATGATCGTGTTCCCGGCGACGACGGGCGCGGCATGCAACCCCACTTCACCGTTCACCAGATCCATCTGCTGATCGTCTTCAAGCTTCAGGTCGACGGCGCCTTCCTTGCCGAAGTTCGCGATGCGCGCTCCGGTCTTCGCATTGAGCGCGATCAGCTGGTAGCCGGGAGTGACGTAGAGGATGCGTTCCTCGCCACCATCACTCCAGTACGCGAGGCCGCGGCCGGAGAGCTGACGGGGCGCCGACTCACCTCGCGGTCCCTCGACTTCTTTGTGCATCCAGAGCATCTCGCCGGTCGCGGCGTCGAGCGCGACGACGGCACGCCGAGTGCCGGCCGTCGAGTAGACAACGCCGCGCACCATCAGCGGCGTCGACTCGAACTGAAACTCTGGACGCGGACCGAGGTTCTCGGTCTTGAAGCGCCACGCCACCTCGAGCTTGTTGAAATTGGTGGCGTTGATTTGATCGAGCGGCGCATAGCGCGTGTTGGCGAGGTCGCCGCCATAGGTCGTCCACTCGCCGGCCCTGGCGCCGACCTGGCCGGAAACAGGCAAGCTCGCCCAGACAATGAGTGCGCCGAGCGCGACCAGACCCAAGCACCACCGACGAACCGTTGCTGTCATGGTTCCTCCGTGCTTTCGTAGCGTGACCATTGGGCGTGCTTATACACCATCATCCTCGGGAAACGCCAGCGTATGATCCCGGCGCGGAAGCTTTTGAAGGGGCGGTGCTTATGAAATCACGAGCGCTCGGCGCGATCCTGCTCGCCGTGTTCAGCCTTGCACAGGCGCCTGCGTCGGTGCGGCTCTACGTGTTCGATTGCGGAAAGCTCGATATCCCCGACATCACTCCTTACCAGCTGACCAGGGCGGAGATCGCGACAAACGTCATGTCGGTTCCCTGCTTCCTCATCGCCCACCCGCGCGGAACGCTGATGTGGGATGTGGGCGTGGTGCCCGACAGATTGATTCCA
>Ga0075425_100002186_pt1 | contig 19468 bp, 16 predicted proteins | sample SoiMethybrSBSTD4_FD_75300 | JGI IMG/M metagenome (GOLD analysis project Ga0075425, IMG submission 75300) | Bulk soil microbial communities from a Populus tree surrounding site in Tennessee, USA - Soil MetaG P. TD hybrid SBSTD4 | ecosystem: Environmental > Terrestrial > Soil > Tree plantation... | reverse complement strand
GCATTTCCCGCGCGCGGCTCGGCGGCGGAGGTTCCGCTCGAGCCGTTCGACAATGTGCTGGTTTTTCGCCAGCCCAATTTCGAGCTGCAGCGGACGGTGATCATTACGGGCGAGGTGATGTTCCCCGGCGCGTACGCGTTGAAAGCCAAGGATGATCGCCTGGCGGACCTCGTGCAGCGTGCCGGCGGCTTGACGCCGCGCGCCTACCCCGAGGGGATTCGCTTCATTCGCGAAGTCGACAACCGCGGTCGCATCGATATCGATCTGCCGAAGGCGCTGCGCGACCAGTCGTCCCGCGACAACATCATTCTGCAGCCGGGCGATTCGATTCGGATTCCCGAGTATCAGCCGAGCGTGCGGGTGACTGGGGGCGTGAATTCGCCGGGCAGCGTGCTGTTCCGCAAAGGCGCCGATCTCGACTACTACTTGAACGCCGCCGGGGGCTTTACGCGCGCCGCTGAGAAGGGCCAGGTAGCCGTCCATTACGCGAATGGTGAGGTCCGGACGAAGCACCGCACATTCATCTTCCGGAGTAGTCCGACGCCTGGTCCGGGATCGGAAGTGGTCGTTCCCATCAAGGATCCGAACGCGCCGAGGACGGACACGGTGGCGTTGTTCGGGGCGATCGCGCAGATCCTGGCGAGTACGATCGCGATCATCGTCGTGGTCACAAGAAAGTGACGGCAGAGTCTGGCTCGCTCGCCAAGGGACTATTCGCTGTAGTCGCAGGCTCTCTGGTTTTGGGCCAATCCACACCATCTCGCCACGCTGAGTCCGTAGCGGACAGCGTCACGCTGACCATCATCGGCGCACCCGACACGGTATTTCGAGCTCCGGATCAAGCATGTGAGCAGAACGATCGCCCCGACGGATATGCCCATGCGACGAGAACATCCGCCGGGATCATGTTGCTATCGGGAAATGCATTCGGAAACTATGTGATGACTGGACCCGATCTCCATCATCTCACCCGCGACTGTGGCCATCCCCGTCTCCTTTCAGCGAACAAGCCAGACCCGAGTTCCTTTCTCGGCCGTGAATGGATCGTCGCAACCTACCGTGTCGGCAGCATCATTCACGCCCTCGTTCACAACGAGTTTCACGACGCCGTCTCGCCGCTGTGCATGCCTGGAGAGAGTGGTCCGGCAAACCCCTGCTGGTACAACGCAGTTACATACGCGTTCTCGAACGATGATGGGGTAACCTTTCACCAGGGCGCAGACGTTGTCATAGCCGCACCGACGAGCCGGTGGAATCCGCAGCGGGGCGCCCCTGCCGGCAAGCGATCGCGTTTGTATGGGTACTTTGGACCGAGTAGCATCGTCCGCCGATCCGACGGCTACTACTACTCGACCTTTGTGGTCATCAACAACCCGGACAGCGCGCGTGGCACGTGCGTCATGCGCACGCGGGAGCTGTCGAATCCAAAAAGTTGGCGCGCCTGGGACGGCAAGACATTCTCACATCAGTTTGATAATCCATATTCGGCAACGACCACAGAGCCTGGTCAGGCGTGTGCCGCCGTGAGTCCGGACCTTATCCATGACTTTGGTGGAAGCCTCACGTATAACACGTACCTGAATCGCTACGTGCTGACGGGCTTTTCGACGCGACAGCCTGGCCCTGGCCCCAAGCCCTGCGGGTTCGCATTCTCTTTCTCTGTCGATCTTGTCACTTGGACACGACCACAGGTATTTGCGACTGCCGATCCGCCTTCCAAAGACGCTCCTGACTGTATGCGCGGCGACATGGGAATGGCGTACTATCCGTCGTTGATTGACCCGTCGGATTCCACAACGAACTTCGAGATGACAGGACGAACTCCCTTTCTGTACTACGTCAGTGGCCTGGGGAGTCCGAGACGTGCGTTGATACGGGTTCGAGTCCGGTTTGATGACCGGTCACGGGCCGTATCCGGTGGAACCAATGAGTAACGGGCATTCAACGGGGAATCCGCTGCAGGACATGATTACGGAGCTCGCTCGGCGTTGGCGCGCCCTAATCGCTTTTCCGTTCGTCGCCGCCATTGCGGGGGTCATTCTTTCATTTGTCGTGCCCTCGAAATACGAAAGCGTTTCGATTTTTAGCCCGGCCGAAGACCTTTCGCAGAGTCTGCCCGGCAACCTCGCGGCCATTGCTGCACAGTTTGGAATAACCCCACCGAGTTCGGGTTATAGCGTCTACTACTTTGCTCAAGTCCTGAATTCGCGAGCGGTTCTTGGTCGAGTAGCGGTCGACACATTGACAGTTGCCGGATCGTCAGCGCCGGTATCTGCGGTTCTTGGAACCGCCGATGTCTCGGAGTCCGATCGCCTGGATGAGACAATCAAGGAAGTCGACAAGGCGATTCACATACGAACGGATGATCAGGCAGACCTTGTGACGCTGACCGTCACAGCACCTTCGCCCCAACTAGCCGAGGCGCTAGCGACCTCCATACTCGATGCCCTCGACTCCGTAACCACCGCGAGTCTTCGCCGAGGAGGCTCTGCGGAACGTCGCTTCGCCCAGGCACAATCCGATAGCGCCCGCGAAGCGCTGCGTCGCAGCGAGGACCAGCTGCGCGATTTCTACATGAGCAACAGAACTATCGCGACCTCACCTTCCCTGCAGGCAGAGGAAGCCAGACTGCGCCGACAGATTCAGATTCAGCAGGACCTCTACCTCGCGTTGATCAATCAAGCAGAGGCGGCCAAGCTACGGGAAGTGCGAAACACACCTGCGATTGCCCTCATCCAACCACCGCAAGCGAGCTCAGAGCGAGCTTGGCCAAAAGCGGCTGCTTGGGCGCTGTTTGCCGCGATCGGGACCTTCGTCATCGCCGCGATGTGGCTGTATCTGGTTCGTCCGCTCCTGCCCACTGCAGCAGTTGCGCGTCTCCCTCGCCCGCTGCGGTAGCACTCCTCAATGATGCCGTTGCTCGCGTGGTCCGCGTGGCTGCTGTTCTCGATCGCCTGCGGAGCGCTGTTCGTTCGATGGGTACGGCAAACCGGTGAGCTCATCGCGCCATTTCCACTCGTCCTCGCAACCTTAGGGTTCTACTTCGTTCCTCGGGCATTCTACCTACTCTGGTTTCATCAGGCGCCACTCAGCTCCGCTGGACTCCCATATCAGGATCAGCTGCAGCTAATGACTACTGCAATGGCAGTTGGTCTCCTCTCGCTGATCGCCTTTGCGTACGGTCATGGCCGGCAGTCAGCCGTCGATGCAGCAGTCAAGATTCGTTTTGCGTTGCCCGAATCGGACCCTGCGAGAGGGTTCTGGATAGCTAGTGGCGCGGCAATCGTCGGAGTCCTCTGCGTCGCGTATCTGGTGCATGAAGCCGGAGGGCTCGGGTATGCCCTGCGACATCAGTACGAACTCAGCGATTTATTGGAGGGGAAGAAGGCCTTCTTCGAGGTTTCACGCTTGTTGATCGTCCCCAGCGCCCTATTGTTGATCGATCCCGTTCAAAGGCGATCGCGGTGGTGGGTGTGGGTCCTGGCCATCGGATCCGGAGTGATCCTCTACGCCTTGGGTCGGCGTTCGTTGGTGGCAATGGCCATCGGCTACCCGATAGCGTTGTACCACTTGACGATCAAGAGAATCCCCAAACGCTTCCTGATCACTGGCGGGGTCTTCGGTGGTATAGCCCTGTTCTCATTGAGCTACATCAGACTGATTCCCTCGGATCGGCTTGGGCACGCCCTTGGCGTTTTCGTCGAGCGTCCCGTGGCGATGATTCACTTCGCCAATTCCACGGGCGAGCTCAAAGTGTTTGATGCAACCACGATCATCATTCGGGACGTACCACGAGAGATGGGTTACACGTATGGTGCGTCCTTTGCTCGAGTGCCCTGGATGGTCGTGCCCCGGGCAATTTGGCCGTCGAAACCGAATACGCTCGGCAATGTGCTGCTTTCCAACAATCTGCCAAACCTGCACACCGGGTATCCGCCGACAGCAATCGGGGAATTCTATGCCGCGGCCGGCTGGCTCGGCGTAATGATCGGATTCCTAGGGTTCGGATGGATTGCGAGAGCAATGTGGGAGTGGAGGCAACGCAATCCAGGCATCGGGAATGCCAGCATCTACCTGGCGTGCTGCTTCTTTGCATTTGACTTCACACGTGTCGGCGACCCAAGTCGAACGGTGTGGTTCTTCTTGATCGGCGTTTCCTTCTTTACGATCGCCTTCAGCCTGGCTGCCGGATTTCGGCCGAGGCAGGGCTCAATGCCGGACGAGAACCTGCTCGTGCCATTGACGTAACAACTCTCGCTGTGCCGGCGTCGGATCCGCTAACGGCCGCACACGTTTGATGGCGTTGATCCCCTCCTCGAGCGAGCCGCCGTCTTTGGAAAGCCACCAGGCGATATAGACGGTAGGTGCGCGGCCGGCGCCCGCACCACAGCAGATCAGCACAGATACACGATCACGTCGGGCCGCGTCGAGAAACGCACAGCCAACCTCGAGTTGCCTGACGGATGGTGCGTGCAAGTCCGGAATAGGAAGCCAAAGCAGCGATTCAGTCTCGGCGAGCCAGACATCGGGCGGCGTTTCGGAAAGCAGCCAGACCACTCGCTTGACGCCGCTGTCCGACAACAATCGCCAGCGGCCGACCGACGGCATCCCACCCACAAACACACCCGCTTCGACCTCGGTGGGACGTCTATCGGGTCGGTCGTTACGCCTGCGGACCCACCACCAACGGAGGGCGCTGAGAGGCCCCGCTATGCTGAATTCCTCGTTTGCTTGACCGCGAGCGGCTCTGCAGCCGTCAACGCCTGATACGACGCGGCTGCGTCGATCACTTTCCGCAACGCGGAAACCACCAACTCCGGATGTTTACCGATCGCAGTCTCCTCGGCCAGCATCAAGAAGTCCGCACCGTCGAGCACCGCGTTGAACGCATCGCTCACTTCGGAGATTCCAGGCTGATCGTCAGCGCGCATCGACGCAAATACACCAGTCGCCACGATCAGGACCTTGTGGCCCCTGCGACACGATTGCGCGACTCTCTTCTGCACCGCACCGAGCGCCAGCACGCCAATCGCCCGGCTGAGGTCGCCTCGGTCGATCATGATACCATCGCTGGCTTCGACAATCGCATCGATGTTCTCGACCGCGTCCCGCGTCTCGATCTTGGCAATGACGCTCGTTCGACTGTTGTGCAGCGTTCTCTTGACATCGAGCACCGACTCCGCAGACCGCACGTAGGATAGCCCGACGTACTCATACGATGAGGACCGTGCGAAATCGAGCCATTGCTCGTCGGTAATGGTGCTCGTCCGAGGTTTCGATCGAGCGCCGGGCAAGTCCAGGAGACGCGGCACCGCCAGCCGGTCGAAGTAGCGTTGTACTTCCGCCGGGCTTCCGAACGCGCCGTTCCATCGCACCATGTCCGCACCCGGGACCAGTCCGTTCTGGGGCGAAATCGTGCACAGAACTCCTGTCATCTGACGAACGCCTCCTCGGTCGCTAGCCGCTCAAGGACTTCTAGGACTTCGGGCCGAAGTAGATAATCGGGAACCGCCTCGCCATTGATGACGTGCTGTCGGACGAGGGTCCCGGAGATTTCACTGACGTCGTCCCCACCGTGGGGGCATGTCCGTTCACTGACTACCCCGTTACATCGCCTACAGTAGAACGGACCTGCGCAACGCAGGGGTACGATCTGGAGGTCGTGCACCTTGTCAAAGGCACGCTGGGAGTCATAAACACCGTAGAATCGTCCCACTCCGGCATGATCGCGCCCGATGATGATATGCGAGCACCCAAAATTCTGGCGTACGATCGCGTGGAAGACAGCTTCTCGAGGGCCCGCGTACCTCACCTGGCAGTAGAACCCTCCAAGGAGGACGCGATCGCGCGGGTAGTAGTGTTCAAACAGCGTTTCGTAAGTCTCGAATTGCGCACGCTGCGAAAAATCGCCCGCCTTCTTCCATCCCACGATGGGATGCACAAAAAGTCCATCGACATACTCGAGGGCGACTTTTTGCAGGTGTTCGTGTGCGCGGTGCGGAACGTTGCGTGTATGAAATGCGGCGACGGTTTTCCACTTGCGCTCGGCAAAGAGCTTGCGCGTTTCCGCGGGCCGAAAGAAGTACTGTCGGTTCTCGAGATCCGGTTCGCGAAGCAACGTCAACGGTCCGCCGACACATGTGGTGGGAAGTGAGCTGAGACGGTCGACTCCAGGGTGCGTCGTGTCTGACGTCCCGAATACGAGCTCGGCATACTCCTGTTTGGCGACTTGAAACACCGACTGAACCTTCAAGAGGGCGAAGGGCTGCGCTTCCGTGTCTACCAGCGTTAGACTGGCGCCGAGTTTGAGGCGCGTCGCGATACCGTCTGGCACGTGAAGCAAGACGGGCACCGGCCACGTCAACCCAGAGCGCAACTTGCCTTGCGTCGTCACGCTGCGATAATCGGCTTCCTCCAAGAATCCGTCCAACGGACTGTACGCACCGATCGCGATATTCAACGCGTCCATCGCTGTGAAGCGGTCGACGGGCAAACGAAGCGCCTCATCGGCGAGGCGCGTCGCTTCCGCGGCACGCTCCGCCGTGACCGAGCAATCAATCAATCGACCGCCATGCGGTGTTATCGACCGATCAGACATCGCGTCGCTTCAACCCTTCTCATCGTGTGAAATAGGGGAGCCCAAGATACAGCCGGCCAATCAGCGGAACAACTAGCGGGCTGGCTACGGGTGCAATTGGACCAAAAACTCGCTGCTCATTACCTTGGGCGACTGACGACGTGCCCATATCCCGCCTAAATCCGAACGCTCATCGATGAGCGATTTCCCCGATCCGGCTATTCAGTCAAGGATAGGCGCCGCCGCGCGCTTGCAATTCGTTGGTGCCGTCCTTCGATCGATCCTGCTTTTTGGCTACCAATGGATCGTCGCTAGAGCGTATGGCACGGGCCCCTTCGGCATCATGAACCTCGCATTGTCTGGGTACCAAACGGCCACGGCGCTCGGACGCGGAGCGGGAGACAACGTGGTGCTGCGTGGGCAACGGAGTTCGGACCGCCGGAGCGCGTTCTCAGCCGGCGTTACGCTCTCGTTGTGCGCTGGCACAATCGCAGCCTGCGGTCTGGCCGTCTCAGGAATTCTGCTCTCCAAAGGCCGCGCGGCCGACCCAGTCGCCATCGCGTTTCTTCTCGTGTCCGTCGCTGTGCCGGCAGCAGCCGTCCTGTTTCCACTCGGGGCAGGCCTGCAACGAGATCATCGGTTTCTCGCCTACACGACGATAGTGACCCTCCTCGATCCCTTTGCTCGAGTCCTCTTCTTGGCGGGTGTGGTCCTCCTTGGCTTTCATTGGCTTGGGTCAATCGCCGCGATCACGGTGAGTGCATGCTGCGCCGCAATCGCGGCCGCTTTCCTCCTGCGTCGGGAGCTCCGGGTGCCGCCCGCCCTCCAGCTTCGCGACGGCATCCTGCCCCTACTGAGGTACAGCGGTACGACCACTCTCGCTTCCGCATTGGTTCACACGGGAGTGCTCTTCATCCAGCTCACCATCCTCACGCTGCTCGGTCGCGGCGCTGACACGGGCGTATTTGCCGCAGCGAGTCGCTTGGCTCTTTTAGCACTTTGGGTCCAAGGAGCCTTTTCGGCTCCTTTCCTTCCTTTGGTCGCTCGACAGCTCTCCGATAAAGACGCGGAGATCGATCTCGACGCGATCTACGGGCGCGTTGTCTCCGGGGTCTTGTGGATCAACGGACCGTTCCTCGTGGGTCTCATCGTTGCCGCGCCAGCGGTGCTCGGCTTGTTTGGTCCGAGCTTTTCCACTGGTGCGATGACGTTAGCTCTATTAGCCGTCGGTCAGTGGGCGAACTCCGCGACCGCTCTTGCGGAGGATTTTCTGCCGCTCGGTAATCGTGCAGGCTTGGGACTGCTGAACAACCTTGGTGCAGTCGTCATGGTCGCAGTCCTTGGGATCCCCTTGGCTGCTCGCTTCGGCGTCGTTGGCCTCGCGTGGGCATCATCTGGGGCGATTGTCCTGGTGAACGTAGTTCGATCGGTACAGGTCCGTCGACTGTTTGCTGTTGCGCTCCCGATGCGTACCGTCCTGGTTGCGGGAGCCGCGTCAGCAGTCGTGGTCCTCCTATTGGTCCGCTTCACTTGGGCACGGGGGGATCATCCGTTGCTGCAACTTGTTTTCGGAGGTGTTGCAGCACTGCTGACCGCAGGGTCCATGTGGCTGTTCGGCAGTCGCGCGGACCGATTGGCACTCGTCACATTGGTTCGCGGAACCCTTAAGCCATCGACCTGACCACGAAAGCCCGTCGCACAAACTAGGAGTGGTGTCCCTTCACCAAACGACCAACTAGATCCGCAAAGCGGTTGCCAATGACGTCCGATTCGTACCGCTCTTCAACAAGATGACGGCCAGCTTCGCCCATGCGCGATCGTGCGTCCGGCGTTAGATCTGCCAGATGGGCGATCGCTCCTGCTAGTGCATCTGCGTCATCTGCCCGAGCGATCCATCCGTGGTCGGACTGGATGAACCCTTCGGGCGTCCCTGAACAATCGGTGATTACCACGGGCAATGAGGCCGCCATGGCCTCGAGCATCGCGAATGAGAACCCTTCCCACCTGGATGCATGCACGTAGCCATCGGCCACGGCCAACAATCGCCACACATCGGAGCGCCAACCTACGAACTTTACCTGGTCACCGACGCCCAGCCTCTTCACACGATCACGAAGCATCGCATCGAACGCGACCGTACGACGTTTGGCCGCGCCGCCGCTGACGCCTCCGATCAAACCCAACTGCAAATGTCGCCGTGTTCGGGCACACGCCGCGAAGGCCTCTATGAGGATGTCTTGACCTTTCTGTGGGTCCAGTCTGCCGACGTTCAGCAACAGCGTGCTCCCAGGTCCGGCCCCGAGCTCCGCCCGAAGTGCGTCGCGTTCGGTGGTGCTCAGGTTCGGACGGGGCGCAGGGGAGATTCCGTTCGGTAGGATGGTCGTTCGCTCGCGGCTCACGCCGAACGACTCTATCTCGTCGCGCACTCGCTCCGATGTACACACCACAAGCGAAGCCCAATTCCTGACTGCGAATGTGTAGATCATTCGCTTTCCCCAGCTGATGAGCGGAGACCCCCAGAAAATGTGCTGGTTCTGTGCCGCTACCACGCCTGGGACGCCAAGCGAATGACTGAGTGCCATGGCAATCGGGCGATCGCGTTGCATCACTCCAATTACGACGTCCGGCCGGTTCGCTTTCGCGATCCCGCGCAGTGTAAACCAGACAGGAACAGTCGGCGCGACGAGGCGCCTGAGGGCGTGGACCTCGACCCCCACTTCCTCCATGGCTTGAACGGCAGCGACGCCTTCCTCTTTACGACTGGGAGGCCCCCAAATCACGACGACGCGCCACCCGGAGCGCCGCAGCGCCTTACAAAAAGAAAGCGCCGCCTGACCGGCCCCGAGGACCGTGGCGGACGCGAGTGTCATCAGTGCTGTTTTGCGACGGTGTTCTGAGCTTACGGGCACCTCAAACTCGTGCCGACAATCGAGTGTTCGCTGCGCGTCGCGCGAGAACGAAACAGCGTCCCAGGACGACCAACATCATACCAAGATTGAGAAGAGCGAACGCCGCGAGGATGATCTCGTAACGACGCACCAGGAATCCGACGAGTGTGAGCGGAAGCACCAGTCCGGATGCAAACGACAGATTTCGGCCAATGGTGAAGAGAAAGCCATACATGCCTTCCCCAGTCCGTGCGACAACCTTCCCGCGATCGACGTCCGGGAATACGGACGAAAACTTCGCGGCGCCAAGAATCGAAAGAGTGATTGTTGTGGCGGCGACGGCTCCAAAGATCAGCAGAATGCCAGCATCACGTGGGTCTCGCGGCCACTGTGTCACGGGATCATTGGACGCCGCAGCCAGCCACGCTCCGATCGCTCCGCATAAATGAAATCCGGCACAGAGCAAATACGACCCAATGCCCTCGAGCCACTCGCCCAGCGCACTGAAGCGCTTCGCGGTACGAGCCATGTTCCCGTCGGCAGCATCCAGCACGAGGGCCACGAGGATGATGACGACGCCCCAAATCATCAGCGAACGCGAGCCCGAAGCCATGAACCCCAGCCCAAGTGCATTCAAGCCCAACGAAATGTAGGTGACATGGTTGGGCTCCATGCCAAAGCGTAGCGCGAGCCATGCTACCGGAAACGAAAGGGGCCGGGCGAAGAACCGGAACATCACATCATGTCGTTCCTGGTGAGCTTTGGCCCCGCTGTAGCTCGCACGCACCTCGGAGTAGGCATAGGGCATTTGACGGGCGACCTAGGTTACGGGCACTTGCGAGGATCAGGCGGGACTCGCACTACGTTCGAGAACGCGAGCGGGCGATCACCAACCCAAGCTTCGAGACGCGCCACACTCGCGCGACACCCGCCAACGGGCGGTGTGGAACTAGCACTCACGATTACCCCAAGTTGTCGGTACGTCGGGGCATGGGGAGTTCCCGTTGAATCGATCTCCACCTCGAACAGGTGCAGCGCTGCCGATGGGCTCAATCCGTGCGCATCAATCGTCAGTCGAGGATTTCCGTCGCTGTCCGCGTCCAGGTCGATCCACAACCCACCATGTACGTAGAACGGATTCCCGAAGGAGACGTGGCAATCTCGAATCGCATTCAAGATGTCGGTTGTTGGTGCAAGACGATCGACGCCACCGATCCACGTGACGAAATTGAACTGCTCGGGGCTGCCGACGTCGGGATCCGCGAGCACGCGTCCACCGTGGGAGTCCGTCACACCAACGCCACAAATCGAAATGCCTGAGGCCAGGAGATAGTCCAGTAGCTCCAAATGTTCCGTGATCCCGACTCCTCCGCGCGACGTGTAGCCTACTTCGATCAGGGGAGCCCCCCACGCGCCGTTTCGTACAAGAAGTGACCCAAGATCTTCCACCAGGGCCTGGTTCTCTTGCCAGCTGTTCGTTGGTAACCCACCCGCCGTCCCAAACGGATGCGCGATTGAAGTGAGGCCGCCACGAGACCGTACGAACGCGGTCAATGCTCGAGCGTCCCCGCTCAACGAATCGAACAATGCAGGGGTCACGTCGGTCGGCATGTAGACCGCCAGGTGTCGCCCCGCCCCGCTCACGCTCTCCCAGCGCGTAGTGCGGATCTCCGCCGTGGGGGCGCCTTCCTCTATTCCCCAGATTGATCGCACGCCAAAGCTCGCGGCCATGTCGTGGGCTGCTTGAGTCGCCGCCGGCATCTGATTGGCTGAGGTACTCGTTGCGTTCGCGATTCGAGGCAATCTGAACGAGAATCGCGTGGAGTCGGCTCCCCGAGCAACGATAAAGCGAACCCGATACTCATCGGTGGTGTTGTCAGCGCCGTCCGCAAATGCCGCATTCGCGTCGGCCTTTGGCGCTATCCCGATGACCGCGGAATCACCCGGCACGAGAGGACTCGTATACTCCACGGTGTCACCAACGGCTCGGGTGCCTGCTCTTTGTTGCTCCCCAAACTCGTAACGCAACACCTGCCGATATCCGTCTACGCCACGCGGATGCCAGGCCAATGGGACCAAAACATCCACGTCTGGCAACGAACCATCTCTCGTCACAGCATTCACAACCAACGAGAACCGCGGATCGCCAACGAGCGGTCGCGCCAGCAGTGTAATCGCAGCCCGCCGCGGTGTGGATGTTCCCGCGGCGAGTGTTCCGAAAAAGAGCTCGACGGTATCGCGACGGGCTGGGTCGCCCGGCGGAGTCGCGACGACGATCAGAGAGTGCACACTGTCCACTGTCGGTGCACTACCGACAGGGCCGCGGAGAAATGCGAAGGCAGCTCCTGCACTCCAGGTGCCGATCCGCCAGGTCGTCGCCGAGATTCGAACCGGCGACGTCGGCGTGATGACGAAGTCCGACAGTCGGTACGCGTACACGTCGGGGTGGTCAGTCCACCAGAGCAGATCGACCCCAGCGGCTGCGTGCTGTTGTGTGTGCCATGCTATCGAGGCCGGCCGCTGTGATGCGCTATGGTTCGACCAGCCGTGTAGATGCATTGCGGCGGTAACCGAGGGCCGAAGCGCCCAACCGGTGGGCGGGACTATCCCCGTAGGAGGCGGAGGCGGGCCGACCACCAGATGTCCACTGTCGAGGCAGGACGCTCCAATGGCAGCGAACAGGAGCATTGCCCCTGCAAGGGACAGGCGCCTTCTCCTACTCACTCGGCGAGCCTCGCGTAGACGGCGTGGAGCGCTTCCACGTTCTTGTGCACGTCGAACTCTCGCACGTGATCGTAGCCCTTTTCTCCAAGGCGATTGGCCAACTGGCGGTCCTCGAGTAGGTCGACTACGCGACCTGCCATAGCACTGGAATCGTCACTTGCGACGGTGTATCCGTTCACACCGTCTTCGATTACGTCCCGACTCCCATCAACATCGGTGACGACCACTGGCTTTCCAAACATCAACGCCTCGAGCAGAGTATTGGGCATGCCCTCAAAGCGCGATGTAAGGACAAACACACTGCACCGCGAAATCGCCCTCAAGGTCTCGTCCTTGGAAGTCCATGGCAAGATCTCCAGCCGGTCAGCGATCCCCCTATCTTCAACCAGGCGGCGCACTTGCGTCTCGAGGGGGCCGGCGAAGCCCGCTCCGACCATTGCGAAACGTGCCTGAGGCAGTCGGGCAGCCACCTTCACCGCCATCCGCACGAACATCTCTGGGTTCTTCTGATAGCTGAAACGTCCGACCGTCAGGATCAACGGGTGCGAATCGCTTCGCTCCGGTTTCCACCGAGATGCCTCTGTCAGATCTATCGAGTTAGGGATCACGGTTACACGCGCGTCGGCAAAGCCAACTTCCTTCACGGCTCGCTGCTTCTCGGATTGCGAGGTTGCGATCACGAGATCGGTCATCGTCACAGCGACCCGCTCGAGACCAAGGAAGAACTTGCGTGCAATTCCCGTCTGGCTGAGATACGAGAACGCGCGCGGGTGATAGATCGTTTTGGGCCCGCCGACCACGCGTGCGGCGACGCGTGCCAAGTATCCGCCCTTGGCACTGTGTCCATGGACGATCGTGTATCGGTTTCGTTTGGCGAGGGATGTCAAACGCCGTAGAGCGATCATGTCACGAATGGGATGAGCGTGGCGGACCATCGGTACCTCGAATACCTCGATGCCCAACCCACGCGCGCGATCGCCCAACTCAGTCAGTGGCGGGCAGCAGAGATGCACGTCGAACCGATGCTGATCGAGGTAGCGAAACAGCAACAAAAGACTCGTTTCGACCCCGCCCGTCGCTTGCGTGACGTGCAAGACCCTCGGTCTCACGCCGACGGGTCCAACCGCGTCCGACGCCCGGCCTCCTGCAGCCACACATTCAGGGTTATCAGAGCCCACAGCGATCTGCTGTAATTCGCGTGACCATCCATGTGCGCGTTGGCGAGCTGCCGCACGGTCACGAGGTCGATAATGCCAAACGCAGCCAATACCGGGGACTGGCAAACCGCGTCCAGCAGGGGTTGCAGTGGGCCGCGGAGCCACGAGGCGAGAGGCACGCGAAAGGTGTGCTTACGACGATTGAATATGGTTGGTGGCAGCAGATCTCGGGCGACTTCCCGGAGTAGGACTTTCGAAGTCAGTCCTCGCATTTTCCACGGATCCGGTAGGCCCAGACCAAATTCCACGACTCGATAATCGAGATACGGGCATCGGGCCTCCAGCGAGGCGGCCATCGTCATCCGATCGACTTTGTTCAAGAGACTGTTTGCCAGTAAGTTCTCCAAGTCGTCGAGCTGCACGAGGGACAGACGACTCGCACCGTTCGCGTTTCCTCTTTCGCCCGCCCTCCATTGTTCATTCAATAAGCGAATTCGCTCGGGGAACACGGCTGGTGCGACAGCCAGCGAACGGCTCCAATGCAACGCGTTCCGCCCGCCATCCCGCATCGCACGTAGAGTTCTGGATACCGTGGAGTCATCAGCCGATTTCTTACGCCGTAAGGCCAATCCCGCGCGAGCTGCGGCGCCTGCTCCCGGAATCCACTTGCTCAACTGTGAACCACGCATGGATAGCGCATAGCGTTCGTAACCACCGAACACTTCGTCGGCCCCTTCTCCGGTCAGCGCCACGGTCACTTGTTTGCGGGCGGCTCTGCTCAGCGCGAGAGTTGGAAGCGCTGCCGGGTCAGCGAGGGGCTCGTCCAAAGACCAAATGACGTCCTCAATGCGCTCGAACTCCGCAGCCGACATCGGAATCTCATGATGGTCGCAGCGAAAATATTGGGCGACTGCCCTGGCGTGGCCTCCCTCGTCATAGCCTGGAGAATTGGGGAACGTGACACTGAAGGTCGGAATGCGTGCGTTCAGCACACCCGCAGCGATTGCGATTACCGTGCTGGAATCCAAACCGCCGCTAAGAAAGGCACCGACAGGCACATCGCTGATCAATCGCAAGCCGACTGCATCCTTCAGAAGTTCAAACAAGGTCTCGCGTGCCTCGGCACGATCACCCGGTACCGCGGCCGGCGATGGCTTCCAATATCGCCGCTGAGAGAACTCCCGAGGTGACCAGACACCCACATGCCCGGGACGGAGACGACGGATTTCCGTAATCGGAGTGCGATCATCCGGGAAGTACCCGCGCAAACAGAAATCCTGACATGCTTCTCGATCGACTGTCCAACGGGAGTCCGGAACGGCCAAGAGACTCCGCAATTCGGACGCGAACAGGAGGCTATCCGTCCGCGCGGAGTAATAGAGAGGTTTCTTACCCAGTCGGTCGCGAGCTAGAAGCAGGCGACCAACTCGTCGGTCCCAGATCGCGAGGGCGAACATCCCGTTCAGCTTGGCGAGAACGTCTTCGCCCCACGCCTCGTAACCGTGTACAGCGACTTCAACATCAGAGTGAGTTGTGAATTTGTGGCCGGACGTCTCCAACGACTTCCGTAAGCCTTTGAAATTGTAAATCTCCCCATTGCAGACGCTGACGACGTCTCCGGTCTCGTTGCTTATTGGCTGATGACCTCCAGCGACATCGATGATACTGAGCCGCCGCATCGCTAGCGTGCAAAGGTCATCGTCGTACTCGCCGTAGTCGTCCGGCCCCCGGTGTAACAAGGACTGAGCAAGGAGCCGGACCTTGCTGATCCGGTCACTAAGAACTCCGACGGCGCCTGCGATTCCGCACACGCTAGGGGTTCCTTGGGTTCGTGGAGGCGATCAGCGTAGGCAGACAGCGAGCACTAATATAGTGCGCCCGCGCGAGAGTCTTGATTCAAGGAGCCCTTCTGAGCCTTCGCGATCGACTGTACAGGCGGCTATACGGCGGCAGACCTGCCGAGAATCCATTCGATGCGCGGTATCGAACGGCTGCGCAGTCCGCGGGTCGGATCCTGGACGTTGGCGCGGGGCGCGGCGTGAAGCACACCAGGTTTGCCGCCCCTTCCGCCACAGTAGTTGGAGCCGACCCAACGCGAGCGGTCGCAGAGAATCCTCACATCGATCGTGCGGTGATTTGTAATGGCGAAGAGCTCGCGTTTGAGAGCGCAACATTCGATTTGTGTGTGATGCGCTGGGTGGTTGAGCATCTCGCGAACCCCGTGACGACGTTCCGGGAGGTCGCGCGAGTTCTCCGACCCGGTGGCCGGCTGTTGATTCTTACTTCGAACCTCCGATTCTACGCCTATGCAACGGCGGCAATGATCCCCAACCGTTGGCATCCGTGGATCGTGCGCCTGACATCGGGGCGGGCCGAGGAGGATGTGTTCCCGACGTACTACCGAGCGAATACGCGCCGCCGGCTACAGATTCTGTTAGCACGCGCGGGGTTTTCCGGTTCTACCGTCGTGGGCTTCCAGAACGCGCCCGGCTACCTGGGCTTCTCCCTACCGACGCTCGTGATCGGTGCCACATATGAGAGAATCGTGAATCTGACCCCTGCCCTGCAGACGTTCCGACAATGTCTCGTTGCAGACGCCCACAAATAGCCTTGAAACGCCGCGCGCCTTTCATTCTTTCTGCGCTGCTCGCTGCCGCATGCCTCGACGCCACGGCACCCGCCGACGGGCCGCTCTTTCTAACACCACCCTGGGCCGTGCTTTCTCCCGGCGACACGATGCACTTCGGGATCGCCTGGGATTCAGTTCGGACCGGAGAAGCGCCGGTGTTTGCGTCCAGCGACACAACGATCATCGCCGTCAACACGAAAGGCGTGGCCCGGGCACTCCGCGCCGGCAGCGCCGCCATTCGCGTCAGCGCGGGGTCGTATTCCGCCGCCGCGACGGTCGCGGTCGTTCCCCCGGTGCTCATCGGCGCCGGCGACATCGCCGTTTGCAGATCCCAGATGACCGCGCTCACCGCGGCCATCGTCCGGCGCATTCCGGGAACGGTGTTCACCGCCGGCGACAACGCGTACCAGGACGGATCGTCGACTGAGTTCGCCGAATGCTACGATCCCACCTGGGGACAGTTCCGCGTCCGGACGCGGCCATCACCGGGCGCGCACGACTATCACACCCCCGACGCCGCGGGATACTTCGAGTACTTCAAGGCGAGCGCGGGACCGCGGGGCCTCGGCTACTACAGCTACCCGGTCGGCAACTGGCACGTCATCGTATTGAATACCATCATCGACATCAGTGACACGTCGCGGCAGGTACGCTGGCTCCGTGCCGACCTCGCGGAGCATCGCACGCTCTGTACCGCGGCCTACTGGTACACGCCCCGCTTCAGCTCGGGACGCCATGGCAGCTACGATGGCTTGACCGGCATTTGGCAAATCCTGTACGACGCAGGCGTGGAGCTCGTGGTCTCTGGTCACGATCACGACTACGAACGGTTTGCCCCGCAACGTGCCGACGGGACTCTGGACCGCGCGCAGGGGATCCGGCAGTTCGTCGTCGGCACGGGCGGTGCGGAGCTCACCCCGGTGTCAGCGCGACTGCCGAATAGCGAGTTCGTGGAAAGCAGAGTTGGCGTGTTGAAGCTCGACCTCGAGGAGACGGGCTACCGCTGGGAATTCCTGGGAGCGCCTGGCGGAGTCGTCCGTGACTCCGGCAGCGACTCCTGCCACCGCCGGCCAATCTGAACTACACGTCGGCGGACACTGCCCACGTTCTCCTCGCCGTAGGCTTGCTCATCGCCGCGGCCCAGGGCGGCGGTTTCCTCGCCGCACAGCTGCGACAGCCACGCGTCGTCGGTGAAATCCTCGGTGGACTCGTCCTCGGCCCCACCGTCCTCGGCGCAATCGCTCCCGAGTGGTCGAGCTGGATCGTCTCCGGCCGCGCCGTCACACCCACCGTACTCGGCGCCGCATACCAGGCGGGGATTCTCTTCCTGATGTTTGCCTCGGGCGCGGAGATGCGTCGCGCCTACCAGCCGGGCGAACGCCGGGTCGCGATGACGGTCACGATTATCGGCACCCTCCTGCCATTCGCAGCCGGACTTCTGGCGCTCCGCTGGTTCGATGCGGCGAGGTTCATGGGGAGCGCGCAGAGCAAAACGGCGTTCGTCCTCACGTTCGGCTCCGCAATGGCGGTGACAAGCATTCCAGTGATTTCGCGGATCATGTTCGACCTCAAGATCCTCGACACCTCGTTCTCTCGCATCGTGCTCTCGAGCGCGGTTCTCGAAGACCTCATTCTGTGGGCCGTCCTGGCGGTCGTCCTGGGCCTCGTCGGTTCGTCGTATGAATCGTCGGCCGGGACAGTCCAGAGCGCCGTCTATCACCTCGCGATCACCCTCGCGCTGTTCGCCGTGGGAATCGTTTTCGGTCCGCGAGCATTCGCTTGGGTGACGCGCTCGCGCTGGAACATCATCCATCGCTCGAGCCCGGTCGCGTTTCGACTGGTTGTCATGCTGACGCTCTCGGCCCTCAGCTTGCTCATCGGTGTGGCACCGCTGTTCGGCGCGTTCATCGCCGGCATCATTACCGCACCGACCGACGCCGAGGGTGAACAAGCGCATGCGGCAATCCGCCAGGTTTCGTTCGCGTCCCTCGTGCCGCTCTACTTTGCGATCGTGGGCCTCCGCCTCGACCTCACGCGAGGCTTTGAAGTCGTGCTCTTCCTGGGCCTGCTCGCGTGGGCATCCGCAGCAAAAGCCGGCAGCGTGTACGCCGGGGCACGCCTGGCGGGCGAGAGCGCAAACGGCGCGAGAAACCTTGCGGTGGCGTTGAACTGCCGAGGCGGTCCCGGCATCGTCCTCGCGTCGGTGACCTTCGATGCCGGAATCATCAACTCAGGGTTCTATGCGATGCTGGTCCTGCTCGCCCTGGTGACCTCGATCGCGGCTGGTTCCTGGCTCGAAGCCGTCGTACGGCGTGGCGCGGCACTTCGATAGAGAGCCATCCGTCACGCTGTGCGTAGCCGCACCACCCGGAAGATGGATTGTGCGCAGGTCTGTTGCTGTCCACGTTGCGACTTGCCTTCACCTGAAACGGTATGTCGAATCGTGTGCCGGTCATGCGCTCCCAGCCGCTAGTCCTGCTCGCCGGCTTGGGGGCTGAGCAAAACCAGGACCTGTCGAATGCCCTGCTCCGGGGCGGATTTCGCATCGTCACCACCAGCGACGCGCGCCAGACCGCCGACGTCGCCCAGTCGCACACTCCCCACGCCATCATCCTCGGCACCGCCCTCGCTGCCCCTGATTACAGCCTCTGCCTGGCGCTCCATGGGTTGGCCCTCGCCACGCCGATTATCGTGCTCGGCCGCGGCGAGCTGAATGCGTCCGAGCAGCTGACAGCGTTTCGCGCCGGCGCCTGGGATGCGCTCAGCGCCCCGTACGATCTCAACGAGCTGCTGGTGCGGCTCGAGCTCTTTGTGGCGCCGCGGCTCGAGCTGGACCGCGTCAGCGACGAACGGCTGCTCGACCGCGAGAGCGGCCTCTACACACCCGGCGGATTGGCGCGCCGCGCGACCGAGCTGGCCGCGCTCGCCACGCGCCACGGTCTCACCCTCGCCTGCGCCGTGTTCCGGCCGGCGGACCCGCTGCCCACCCGCGACGCGGACGACCGGGTGGCCGCCGCCCTGCGCCACGCCGGCCGCGCGTCCGACGCCATCGGCCGGACGGGCGACACGGAGTTCGCCGTCTTCGCTCCGGCCAGCAGCACCCTCGTCGCAACTCGGCTCATGCTCCGCATCACCGACAGCATCGAGCACGAGCTCGGATTCGTCCCGCGCCATAGCGCGCGCGTCGGGATCCGGGCCGGCTGCAGCATGTCGCACTCGCAGAACCGCATCTCCCCGCCCGCGTTGCTGGCGCGGGCGCGGAGCGCACTCGAGCTGCATTGAGTTTTGGTGTTAAATGGCGCCGCTGCGACCCAGCACTGCAGGAATGGTCTTCAACAAAATGACGACGTCGCGGTAGAGTGACCACGTGCGAATGTACGCGGTCTCGAGCCCGACGATCTGCTCGAAGTCGGTCACTTTGTTTCTTCCCGCCACCTGCCACGGACCCGTAATCCCCGGCTTCACGTCGAACCGCGCGTAATGATGCGCTTCA
>Ga0075425_100002185_pt1 | contig 19469 bp, 12 predicted proteins | sample SoiMethybrSBSTD4_FD_75300 | JGI IMG/M metagenome (GOLD analysis project Ga0075425, IMG submission 75300) | Bulk soil microbial communities from a Populus tree surrounding site in Tennessee, USA - Soil MetaG P. TD hybrid SBSTD4 | ecosystem: Environmental > Terrestrial > Soil > Tree plantation... | reverse complement strand
GAAGCGCTGTTTTGTCGCCGCTGACGACGCGCTTCGGCTTTGTAATATCGGTGTCACCCTGCGGTGTCGGTGCCGTTCGGTCGAACACCCGATACGACCAAAGGTTGTTATCCTGCAGAACGACCTCGTTCGAGTTCACGTCGACGGCTACCGCGCTATAAGCGGGCGCGGTATCACGAATCGTGCGAAGGGGTAAGCGGGCCCCGGCAGCGCGCAGCCTTGCGGTTTCCGCCTCCTGCCGTTCGGTGCTTGGAAGCTCGAAGGTACCTCCGCCCTCGCCGCCCTGTTGCTGTTGTGCCTGGCCGCGCTGACCCCGCTGGCCTTGCTGTCCCTGCTGCAACGCTGCCATCAGAGTTGCGGACGAGTCTTGTTCCAGAGATGAAAACAAATTTTCCTGCTGCAGTGATGCCATGACAGTTGGATCGGCGCCGGTAGATTGTTCCCACGTACACGCCGCCATCTCCTCGGGAAGCGGCTGGACAGAAACCAATCGTGGTGAACTCTCAGGAGCAGCCCCGGCCAATATGCCCATTGCGACCACAGCTATTGCGAGTATTGCCCACTCGCCTGTTTGTCGTTTTACGCGCATTGGACTCCTTTGGTCTAATCGACAGACAAAAAATATGCAGGCGATTGTATACCAATGAGTTAGGGCGAACAACTTTTTGATAAGATACCCGCGGATTCATGTCAGATACCGAGATCATTCTTCAACTGCTCCGACGTGTGGAATGGCGCCTCCGGACAGCCCGCCTTTTGCATGACTTCATGCTGGCGGTTTCCATTGCTCTCGCCCTCACCGTCGGGCTCAAGGTTTGGGCTTTGTTCTCACCCCTTGGCAGCACAGCGATCGGTGTCTTCAGCGCCGCCTCCGGCGCGATCATGGTCGGATACTTGGTTTGGCGGCTGCGCCAGAGAATCCCGGTCAACCAGACGGCAACTTCCATCGACCTGAAGGCCGGCTTGAAGGACGAAATCCGAACCGCGGCCTGGTTCATTCGAAATCCTCGGACATCGGTTTGGGTGGATACACAAATTCAACGCGCGGCGCGCAAGGCGGCAAAGATCGATGTGCGGCGTGCCTATCCCAGCACAATTCCGTCGACTTCTTACACGGCCGCGGCACTCGTTGTTATTCTCATTGGCTTGCATTTTGTCGTGCTGCCGAAGCGTTTCGACGCCGTGCAGCAGTCTGCGAATAATCCAAGAACGGCAGTCGCTGAAGCCATTGACGTGAAGGCCATCAACGCTGGTCTTGATGAAATCGCGGAGCAACTGCAAAAGGCCGAAAAGCTGAAAGCCGTCGCCGAAGCCTTACTCGAAAGGCGGCTCGATGATGCGGCCGGCGAGTTGCGACGCGTCGCATCCGAACTAGGCAGCGATTCACCTGAATCGCTTCAGTCGATCGAAGACAGCCTGCGCGCAGCTGCTGCGTTGAACCAGAGAGAGGGCTTGAAGCCACTGACGGAAGACCTGACTGAAGCTGCGCGCGCTCTCATGAACAAGAACATTGCGGGCACGCAGGAAGGCCTGGAAGACATCGCTCAGGATCTTGAAGGTCTTGATGAAGAAATATACGCGCAGGAATCGACGCTCGATCAGCTCGCCAAGGGCAATGAACGACGTGGAGAACAGGACGGGCATGTGCCGGGCGCGCCGATTCCCGATACGCGGGACTTTCCCCAGGCCTCGAGCAGTCCGGATGGTCTCGGGGCTTCCGGCGGAAAATCGGAGCCCGGCCCACGCCAGGGTCCGCCGACAACGTTGGAGGCTCAGCTTCAGGAAGAAGGATTGAACAGTACGCCGACTGCCGGCCTCAAACGCATCGATGTGGAAGAAGCGAGCCGACAGGAGCGTTCGAGGCTCGACTACCGCAACGTTACGTCCGAACTGACGGCCGCCCAGAGGGACGTTCTGAATCACGAAAACCTGCCGTGGCAATATCGTCCGCTGATCAAAACCTACTTTGAATCGATACTTCAACCTGCGAAGCGTAAATGAGCAACTACTGGGCTTTTTTGCTGTTGCTGCTCATTCCATACATCTGGTCGACGCAGCGTAAAACGCGAGTCGACCTCAGCGGCAAACATTTGCGCCTCTCAGCGTTCATTCGCGCAGCGATCGTGGCGTTGCTCGCCATCGCACTCGCCCGGCCTGTTATCCATCGATCGGGTGTGCTCGTTTCGGTGATGTATCTCCTCGATATCTCCCAAAGCGTCCTGCCTGCAGATATCCAGGCCGGTATTCAGTGGATTCAGGAAACCAACAATGCAGGCAAGCCCGATCACGCTCGCTTCATTCCATTCGGAGCGAACGCCGCGGCCCTCGACACATTGGACCAGGTGAGAACGGTCTCTGTTGCCGACAAGGCCGGTACAGGCGCAATTGTTCAGAACGGAACTAACATTGAAGGCGCCCTGGTCAGTGCTCTCGAAAATTTTGCGCCGAATCATCTGAAACGGTTGGTTCTGATGACCGATGGTAATGAGAACGTCGGCCGAATCGCCGCAATGACGTCGCGGTTGAAGAGAGAAAATGTGCAGGTGTACACCGTGCCGCTAAATGCACGCGCGAACCATGACGTCTGGATCGAATCGATTCTGGCTCCTTCCGATGTTGCGTCTGAAGAGCAATTTCCTCTCGAGGTGCACGTCTACAGTCAGGAAAGTGCGGCGGCACACATCGAACTGAGAGAGGCGGACAAAAAGCTCGGCGCTCGTGATGTGCAACTTGTGGGCGGAATCAATCGAGTTGCGTTTGAAACCAGCATCAAGAGCGAATCCGGGCCGGTAACTGTCGAGGCGGAAGTCTCTGCGCCCGGCGACACGTTTCTGACCAACAACACGCTCCGCACCTCGATCGTCATCAATGGACCACCGCGGGTTTTGTATGTAGAGGGGCACGCGCAAAGCGCTCGATATCTGCCGTCCGCTTTGCAGAAGGAAGGCATCGTCGTTACGACGGCAAACGCGCTGCCGGCGAGTACCGCAGACCTCGATAATTACGATGCGGTGATATTGAGCGATGTGGCGAGAACAACGCTGACCACCCAGCAGATGAACGCAATGAAAACGTACGTTAGGGATCTTGGAGGCGGGTTCATTCTGGCCGGCGGCGAGAACACGTATGGTGGAGGCGATGGCTATTCGGAAACCGAGATTGAAAAGATCCTGCCCGTTACATTCGATGCAAAGCGTCCGCATCGTTCCGTAGCGATGATTGTCGTGCTCGATAAGTCGGGAAGCATGGGCGGGCCGGATTTCGCATTCACGAAAGAAGCAGCGCGAGCGCCGCTCGAGCTTCTTGCGAACACCGACAGCTTTGGTGTCCTTGCGTTCGATTCGGATTACTTCTGGGCGGCTCCATTCCAGAGTGCTGAAAATCGAGAAGAGATTGCGCACGCCATCAGCACGATCATCCCCGGCGGAGAAACCGATATCTACCCACCGTTGGAAGAGGCTTACACGCAACTGGTGAATGATCCGAGCGAAGTGAAACATGTCATTGTCCTCTCCGACGGGCACACGGCAAAGGATCCTTTTCAAATGCTTGCCGAAAAGATGGCGGCGGCAAACATCACCATTTCTACGGTCGCCCTCGGCACCGGCGCCGACAAGGATTTGCTCGCGAATATCGCGCGGTGGGGAAAGGGGCGTGCGTATTTTGTGACCGAAGCGAAGCGTGTGCCGCAGGTTTTTCAGGACGAGAGCGAACTTACGGTTGGTACGACGTTGCGTGAAGGGCCGTTCACACCTGTCGTCAAAAAAGAAGCTCAGGTGCTCAAAGGAATCGATTTCAAGACAGCTCCACGACTGCTCGGCTACGTTGCAACGAAGCCCAAGGAGAAGGCGCAGGTATTGCTCGAATCGGATCGCAAGGATCCTGTGCTTGCCCGTTGGCAGTACGGTCTCGGAAAAACAGCCGCATTTACATCGGATTTGAAGGACAGATGGGCGGTCGACTGGTTGCGTTGGAATGGTTATTCGAAATTCTGGTCACAGCTCGTGCGGCAAACGATGCGGGCACATGATGACAGTCAGCTCAACTTGCGCGTCGTTCGAGACGGAGATCACGCGCATGTCACGATCGACGCGATCGAAAAGGACGGCGAGTTCAGAAACGAAATCAACTCCCAATTGAGAGTGCTCGCGCCGGATCAATCCGTCGCCGACGTTCCTATTCGACAGGTTGGTCCGGGTTCGTATGAAGCCGACGTGGAATTGATCCAGAAGGGTTCGTATGTTTTCCGTTTAGTCGGTGAAGACGGCGGCGCCTCGCGAACGCTGGCTTACTCCTACCCGGAGGAATATCACTTTTATCCGCCAAATATCGAAGCCTTGCGCGCTTTGAGTAATGAGACGAATGGAAAGTTCCAGCCGGAAGCTGCCGACATCTTTACCACGAAGGGCGAAACGGCGCCGTCTCCAGTGCAACTATGGCCTTATCTTGTCGGTCTGGCCCTGGTTCTCTATGTGTGTGACGTCTTCCTGCGGCGGGTCCGCCTGTTCGAGCAATAGCGGCGTCGCGGAAAGGACGCATTCACGGTTTGACAGTCATGACGCGGAGTTCCATAGGATTCGCCGCATCGTTGACGACTCCCTCTATCGAAACTGTCGAGCCGGCGGGGACCTTCGGGGAATTGGCAGCAGGAACAATGACAAACCTGTCCTTGCCCGCTACGAAAAATTGTTTTCCTGACTGTTCCTGAAGCCGGCCGCGGGCGCCGATCTGAAACTGTGCCACTCCGACTTCGGTCTTCTTCAGGGCCGTGCGAATTTCCCCGGGCTGGAATGTAGCGCCTGGTTTATAGGTCATCATCACGGCTTCTTTCGACTTGCTGATCTGGATCTTGTCGACGTAGGGAATCTGGCGCAGATAGATTTCGGAAAACACCGCACACAAACCGCAGTCAAGACGAACAGTCTTCACTGCAACCCTCTCGACCTGGGCCGTCGCGGGCACAGCGCCGCCTATTGCCAGGATTGCCATCAGCATCAAGGTTCGTTGCAGTTTCATAATCTGTCCCTTTCTTCGCCGGACTCTATTGGTACCGATACGATATTACGATCCAGACCCCGATGAGTAAGAAATTCAGCGCGACGCTCACGCCGAAGATCGCTTTAATGCCCGGCGTGCGCATCGACGGCGGGCGCCTCTTGATAATCGCACCCTGATACACCAGCGCACCGATCGCGACAATCAAGAATAGCGGCTGTAAGCGTTCCAGCCAGAACAGGCAGCCCGCGCTAAGCAACCCGAATAAGCCAAGTCCCGCCAGGACTTGAGGGAGCACTCATCAACTGGGAGTCAGTAATGCAGCCAGGATGGATAGCAATCCTGCCCGCTTTGGATCTGATTTCATAAGCGAACAATAAAGGGCCGATTCAGGCCCTGTCAACTGGCTCGGCTGTCAGTCCGTTTGAATTTTGCGAGCCGTAGTCCCCTCCTAGGATAGGAGGGGTGGCTGCGCATCAAGGAAAAGCTGCGAAGCATCCGTTGAAAGCGCAGACGGGGTGGTCATTCTAGACCACCCCGTCCGCGCCCTTCTAACGTTTAATGGGCGCGTCCACCCCTCCTATCCTAGGAGGGGACTACCGCTCGCAAAATTCAACTGAGCCATTACCGGATGCATTTCATGGGAAATTCCAGATTTAACGTTTGAGAAAGTAGTTTCCGGGTTTATAAATGACGCACTATGTGGAATGTCGCGATTTTATTACTCAGCATGGCTCTCGCATCGCCCCAGAGCACGAACGCCAGCATTGCCGGCAACGTAACCGATCCTTCGGGTCAGGCGATTCCAAGCGTAATGATCACCGCCGAAAATACCGGTACGGGTATCACGCTGACGGCTCTCACGAATGAAACCGGCGTGTACACGTTTCCAAGCGTACAGCCCGGGACATATCGCTTGACGGCCGAACTCGCAGGTTTCCGGAAATACGTCTACGAAAACGTCACAGTAAATGTGTCGGCGCGTTTGAACATGAACTTTCCGTTGCAGGTTGCAGGGATCACGCAGGAGGTGGAGGTCACGACATCATCGGACTCGCCACTGCTGGCCAGCACGGCCTCTGTCGGCGGAGTCATTACTGGAAAAGAAATCCAGGAACTTCCGTTGCCCGATCGTGATGCGCTCGGTCTCGTCCTCACGCAGCCGGGCGTCATCGGCAATAACTTCGGCGGTGCCCGTATCGGTGCTCTTAATGTTACCCGCGACGGCATCAACGTGATGGATCAACGCCTCGACCTGGGTGTGAATTCCGTCATTACCCCGAGCACAGATCTGATCGAGGAAGTCCGGGTGATCACTGCGCCGGTCGATGCTCAGTTTGGTTCTGGCTCCGGGCAGGTTCAGATGCTGACGAAGTCCGGCACGAATGCATTCCATGGTACGGTCTTTGAATCGAACCGCAACACGGCGCTGACTGCGAATTCGTTTTTCAACAACCTCTTCGGCATTCCTCGCGACGACCTCATCCGCAATCAATTCGGTGGTTCGCTGGGTGGCCCGATAAGAAAGAACAAGACCTTCTTCTTTGCTCTGTACGAAGCGCAGCGGCAGATCACACGTGACCTGGTGACGTCGACCGTATTCACGACACCGGCAAAGCAGGGTACGTTCCGCTTTTTCCCGGGAGTTCTTAACGGGAACGCCGACGCAACAGTTCCGACAGTAGACCTGCTCGGCAATCCCGTAATGCCGGCTCAAGCTGCGGGACCGCTTCAATCCGTCAGTGTTTTCGGTCGCGATCCGAACCGTTTGGGTGCAGATCCATCCGGCACGGTGCAGCGCTTCCTTGCGTCTATGCCCGCGCCAAACAACTTTCGCTTCGGGGATGGGCTCAATACGGCGGGTTACACCTGGCGACGGCGAGATACCGGCGATACTGATCAGGCCAATTTCAAAATCGATCACATGCTCAACGAGCGGCAACACCTGAGTGTCAGTTATAGCTACGAAAATGACCGCGCGATCAATGGATTCCTACCGCAGCAATTTCCGACCTCTCCAGGGGGCAAAGTCACGTTTGCCGGCAGTTTCTATTCGATAAGTCTCGTTTCCGGCATTTCATCGACCTTAGTGAACGAATTCCGCGCCGGCGCTCAGCGCGCGCGCTACCGTTTCTACGCTCCGTGGGAGATTGCGGCCGACTCTTCCGTAATTCCGAAGAGTTCACGCGGTGGGAGTTACCTGCCAGTTTTCAGCCTGGTCACGAGTCCTATCGCCACTGACAACGATCCGCAGGGACGAATTTCACCGCTCTATCAATATTCCGACACGTTGAACTGGCAAAGAGGACATCACGCCTTGAAGATGGGTGGTGAAATCCGTTACAGAAGTTCAAATGGGTTTAACTCGTTCGATGTCATGCCGCGCGCGTACCTGGGAGCCGGGACTATTCCGGTATCGGGCATCAATACGCGCACCATTCAGGGACTGGGAGCCAACACATCCGCGGCACAGGCGCTGCTCATCGATCTCAGCGGCTCTCTCGCTTCCGTCTCGCAGGCTTTTAATGCGTCAGGACCGCCAAACCCGACATACGTTGCCGGGCTTGGCAAACAACGCACGTGGCGCCAGCGGGAATTTAGTTTGTTTTTCCAGGATGACTTTCAGCTGAAGCCGAATCTCACTCTGAATCTCGGAATGCGCTACGAATATTTTGGCGTGCCGTGGGAAGCGCAGGGAAGAGCCGGCGCCCTCGTGAACGGTTCCGCGGGATTGTTTGGACTGTCCGGCACAAGTTGGAATGATCTCTACGCGCCGGGCCATACGGCCGGTTCGTTGACTCAGGTTCAATTGGTTGGCAAAAACTCTCCGAATCCAAATGCGCAAATTTACAACGACGATTGGAATAACTTTGCACCGGTCATTGGCTTGAGCTGGGGGCTTCCCTGGTTTGGAAAAGGGAAGACGGTCCTGCGTGCAGGTTACAGCGTTGCGTATGAAAAAAGCGGATTACGCGTCATCGACGTTTTTTCAGGCGACGAGCCCGGACTGAATCTCGATTTTGGATTTACGAGCGGCGGGTACTTTGACTTGAGTCGTGTTCAGGTGCCGTACAGCATCACGGCACGGCCCCTCGACACAGTCGGGCTGGATGATCGCTTCGCCGGCGCCTACGCCTTCGACACGAATCTTCGCACGCCCTACATCCAGAACTGGAATCTTTCAATCGAAAGAGATCTGCCGTCGAGTTCGGCGTTGACGGTGAGGTATGTCGGCAGCAAGGGAACGAAACTCCTTCGATCTGTGAATATCAACGAGTCCAATATCTTCGAAAGCGCAATTCTCGACGCATTCGTTACGACTCAACGAGGTGGCAACGCCCCACTCTTTGACAGGATCTTCAGAGGACTCGATCTCGGGCTCGGACGGATCAATGGAACTACTGTCACCGCGTCGGCATCGTTACGTAATAACGACAATACGTATCTGTATTTCGCAAACAACAACGTCGGCGCATTCGCGAATTACCTGAACTCGACACCGGATTTCACAGGCGAGCGCGGTGGCCTGCTGCGGAATGGCGGCCTGCCGGAGAATTTAATCGTCGGCAATCCACAGTTCTCATTCGCGAATCTGGTCGCGAATCTTTCCAATTCCACGTACCACTCGCTGCAGATGGAATGGAAAAAGCGTCTCTCCCGCGGCCTGACGTTCGACAGCAACTACACGTTCAGCAAGACGCTGGGCGATGAAGAAGGAGATAGCGAATTCCTGGAGAACAGTTTGCGGAATGGACGAAATCGGCACTTGGACAAGCGCCCGCTCACATTTGGTGTCGGACATGTTTTCCGCAACAGCGGAACTTATGAGGTGCCGTTCGGACATTTCCAGCTCGGAACCATTCTGAATTTCTTCTCGGGGCACACGATCAGCTTTTCGTCAGGCGTGTCATCGTTTAACCAGAATCCCGATCAGCCGGATCTTGTCTCGTTGCTATCTAAGGGGACAGGGAAGGTTGTTAAGGGATCGAATGGTGTGAACTACTTCACCGGATTGCACCAGGTGCCCGATCCGGCGATTGCCAGCCTGACGACACAGCAACAGCTCAACGAATACAGCGGACTCTTCGCCGTGGCGGATTCGTCAGGAAAGTTGGTGGCCGTCAATCCGACCCCCGGCAGAAACGGAAACATGTCTTTTGGATATTTGCAAAGTCCCGGCTCTTTCAGGTTCGATCTCAATATCCTGAAGTCGTTCCGCCTTTACGAATCACTACAGCTCCAATTGCGTGCGGACGCCATCAACGTCCTTAACAAAACCGTTTGGGGAGATCCGGACATGAACATCAACTCAACAACTTTCGGACGCATCACGACATCAGGTGCCGGCAGAATTATCGTGTTGGGAGGCAGGATAAACTTCTAGCGCGTCATCGCGTAGACGACGTAATTGATTCCGAGTCGGATTGCAGTGGTGCTGTCCCTGAGTGGTTTATCGCCGCGGTCGAGGTATTTCCAGAAGTCTCCGATATCGTTGTTGTAGTTTGCGATGAGCTGCAGCGTGCCGTGCTCATCGGAGAGCCCCCAGAATTGCGGTTCGAAGTCGCCGTACGGCGCCTGCATCTTCAACGAGTGGATATCGAAAAACGTGTGAAAGATCGGGTGGCTTAGATCAAGCCGCACGAGTTCCCGCTCAGGAACCGCCTGCTTCAGGTAATACCGCAGCACTTCCAACTCTTCAGGCCCGCGCAGGTAGGCCGCAGTTCGGAAATCGTCGGCCATGATGAAGCCGCCCCGTCGTATGTACTCCCCCAGGTTGGCAATCTCTTTCTTGTTCAGAGCGAGGAAGCCCGGTTCGGAGAGGTAAAGGAATGGATACTTGAAAACTTCATCGCTGTCGAGCTTCACGATTTTGTAGGACATTGGCGTAACGCGAATGCCGGTGAGCTCATGCAGAAGGCCGATGAAGAATTCATCCGACCAGGGAAAGTCGTGATGCCACGGCGGATTGTCTGGAAAGTAGTTCGGCCAGATGCTCCAGGAGTCACGGTTACTGCATGCCAGGCGGGCAAAAACAAACTCGGGATTCGGTTCAAACCAGTCGGACAGAGCAGGAGTGGCGATGAGCGCTACCAGTATCGCCAGCATTGAAAGTCTTTTCAGCACTTTAATACCTTAGCATCAATGCGCCTTAGTGCGTCATTGCGTACACGACGTAGTTGACGCCCAGCTCAACTGCCTGAGAAGACTCGTGGATAGAGCACTGGCCGACGTCAAGCGCCTGCCAGTATTCACTGATGTCATTGTTGAAATCGACCATGACCTGAATGTTGCCCTTGGGGTCGGAAATCGCAAGGAACTGCGGCTCACCCGAGTTGTACATGCGGTATGGAGGCAACATTTCGAGCGGGTTGAGATCAAACACCATGTGGAAGATCGGATGCGCGGGATTCACCGGTTCGAGCTCACGATCCGGATAGATCTTCCGGAGTTGCTCCTCCATGTTTACGAACTGCGAATTATCGAAATCGTTACCACGAAAATCGTCGAACAGCAGAAAACCGCCGCGGTCAAGATATTCCCGCAAATTCTGCACATCGCGCGGAAGAAGATTCAGATACCCGGGTTCGGAGAGGTAAGCGAAGGGATACTGAAACAGCTCTTTGCTGTCGACGTCCACGATCTGATACGAGTCCGGCGTCGTGTACATGGTTGTGAGTCGCGCGAGAGATATCGGCAACATGGTGTCCCCGTCGGGATAGTCGTGATGCCATGGCACCTCGCTCGTCTCTCCCCGCCAGGGCTGTGTGTGATAACGAATACGTGCGTAGACGAACGCGCTTCGATCGATATCGCGCGGGGTCGGAAGATCTTCCTCGCCGCTGCCTCGATATCCAGGAACCAGACAGCGGCCTCCCGTCTGTGCGAACGGATCGAATCCTCCGCCTTGCCGGGGCCGGCCGCCCAGCTGGCGGCCCCGCACGCCAAACTGCGCAAAAGCTAACGCACTGAACGTCAGGATGACGGTGACAAGCAGTTTCTTGTTCATATCACTTCGACATCTGTATGACCTGATCGTACGTCTGGACGCGACCGCTGTTGAAGGCGGTGATCAAATCCTTCATCGGACATAGCAGGGAAATGAAGTTCCCTCCGGCCACGACTCTCGAAGGCCGGCCTGACGAGTTGTCGTACGCCATATGTGAGCTTCGAATGAAAGTACTCGAAGTGTCCAGCGGCATCGTTGCCACGTTCCCGAAGAAACGCGACCAATCGTCGCCCTGTTGAAACAGGTATTGTTCAACATTGGAAGTATAAAACACGCTTACCGCAGCCCCATGATCTTTAAGGTATTGGCCGACAGTTCGAAGCGCCTTCGGGCCGGCGAAGTCACCGACGAGAGGGACAATGAGATTCTGTCGTTCCATCTGACGGACGAATGCAAAATTGTCCTCACTTGCCAGATAACTTCGAGCCTGCCCTTTGCCGTCGGTCTCGGTCATCAAATCCGCATATGTGGCACCGCGCCCGAAACCTCCGCCGTAAAGATCGTTCCGGCCGGGGCCGGGTCCCCCGCGGAATACAGTCTCGTAGATCTGGTCCATCTGCGAGAGATCTTCAGCGCTCAACTGGAAACCATGATGCTTGACGAGCTCATCTTTGATGGCTTGAAGGTTTTGCGCGAACAGCCGGTCATCAGGCGTTGCACTTCGAAATGCCTCAAAGATCGCAGTCACCGTCGATTTCTCACTCAGGCCGGCCGGCGTCTTTCTCGAGAAGAGTTTGGACACGAAGTCGGAGCGGTTCGCCGACATCTCAAAGATGGCTTTGTACATCAGGTGCTCGAGCAGGTTTTGTCGGCGGATGTCGAATATGAATGCCACTTTCGGTTGGGCCGCGGCAATGTAAGTGAAGTTCTGCTCCGGCCCTACTCCAAGATACGCGCCACCCAGCTTCGTGGTTTCTTTCAAACGAGGAATCACGTACTGAAACTCGCGTTCGTTAGACATGTACTCGAAGCGAAAGTATCCGCTTTCCTCCGAAAAGTCCGAGATCATCTGCCGGAAGGCGTCATCGGTGAGCGTGCGCGGAAGACTATCGATGGCCCGGAAAGCGGGAGCGGCAACAAGTATCAGACCTAACAGTGCGCTAAATACGAGAACGCGACGGGTCCGCATCAGGTAACCTCCAGCTTATTCCGTAACTATGCCTCAGGATGGCGGAGCCGTGAAGTAAATTAGGCGGCAATTTGAACGCGGGCTAAAGCCCGCGACTACGAGGTTAGCAACAATGTTTCGGCAAGCGCGTAGTCGCGGGCTTTAGCCCGCGTTGGAAAAATCTGAAATTTGCAACCGACCGCCAATCTGTAACAACGATTTGCACCAGCGATTACAGATTGGCGGTCGGCGGTTGCGAACCTCAAATCGCAATAGGACTACATGAAGTTCGGTGTGTGAAGTTCCGACAATTCCTCCGCTTCGCGGTCGGCAAAACCGATCGTGATTAGCCGGCGGACGCGGTTCTCGTGCATCGTTTTGTAGAGTTCCCCTCGGGCGCGGATTGCTTCGGGAAGGTTCTGCGGAGACAAGCCGCCGGCCGCAAGGATGACGAGCGATTCTTCAACCAGTGGATTCAATCCTTTTACCCCGGATAGAACCGATGCACGTTCCGTTATCGCGCGGCGCAGCGTGTCCTTAAGCTTCAGATCCGTGCGCAGTGCATGCCGGATATGCGCCAGCGCGAAGTGGACGTGCCGCGTTTCATCGATCCTTGTTCGCCGTGCAATTTCACGTGTGACAGCGTCGGGAGCGCCTCGTTCGATGTAGCGCAGCAGATCCAGGAATGTTCCCTCGCCGAGAACGCTCAGCAGGAAACTGGCCGCAATAAAGTCCTCCTGGTCGAGCAGAGACTTCAAAGAAGCCTGCGTTGAAGCCGACGAGAATTGGAGCCCGCCTCCGTTGGCAAGGGCGCGCTTCACAAAAACTTCGATATGCCGGGCCTCATCGCTGACCTGCGTCGAAAGAAAAAGAATGGTTTCCGCAAAGTGAGGATGAATGCGGGCAATCCACTTCGCGGGAACGTACAAAGCGGAATACTCATTCTCCGCGAGAAACGTCATCAGCTGGCAAATCGCACGTTCGAGTTCGGCATCGAGGGGCACGAGCTGGTTCCATGGAATATCGTGCGAGGCATCCCAATATCCAGTTCTCGCCTGGTCATAAAAGTCGGCAGCGCTTTCATTCCATGCCTGGGTGCGTTCGAGCACATCGAACGGGAACTCGGGGCTTCCCGTTTCGACAACGGCTCCACGCGGAGCGAAGCCGTCCGAGGGCAGGGCTTTCTCACGGATGAGCGCGGTTCGGCCGACAAGCCATGACCGGGTGTCGAAACGACCGTCGGTGATCTTTGCGTGATTGTTCCAATCCAGGTCGCGATCCGTCAGGATGCGCGCAGCTGTCCCCTTTTCGATGCGATGCACTGCACGTCCGTTTGTAGAAGTCTTGCCAAGGTACCGGTGGGCAGTGAAGCGCGACCACGCGGGCAGATCGTGATCAACCGAAGGATTGTCAGAGGAAATTTCGACAATGTCGCCTGGTTTTAGCCGGTCGAGTGCGCGGCTGACCAACAGGAACAGGCCATCGGAACCCGACAGGTTTAGGGCGTCGATACTAGTCGTTGAAAAATCGGAGATCATCAACTGCCTCGAACAGGACGCGATATCCATCCATCTGCGGGCGGATCCATCGCTTCAGGCCTTCCATATCCATAATTCTGCGATCGGCCGGCTTGTTGTAGTCCATTGCCAGCAGGATCTCTGTCCAACGCGCAAACCGTTGTTCGTCTTCCTTTGTACGTATGGTGAAGTTGCAATGGCAGTATCCGGGTGACGTCCAGATCGCGCGCACCTTCGAAGCCTCCGGCAAATTCTCCGTGAGCGCTCGCGCCCAATATTGATCGCCAATCGCTCCCGCTTGGGCTTCGCCGCTGGCCACGGCCTTCAATACTTCCACCTCGCTTGTTCCCGTGTCGCCGTGCTTCCCAACATCGAGGTCGAAGCGTGTCAACTGGAGATCTTTTTCAGGATTAATCCCATTCTGTTTCAAAAAGTATTGGGGAAGGATTGCAGCCTGTCCGGAATCGCGGCTGCCCAGCGCGAAGCGTTTGCCTTTGAGATCTTGGATACGCTCGATGCCGCTGGCTTTACCCGCCACGATCGTTGTCGTGAATCCGACGTCGGTGTCGCGCATCGCCAGGACGCCGCATTTACCGCCGGTCTTGCGATAGACCTTCACGTACGCGAGGTTCGTATTCCACGCGATGTCGATCCATCCCTTGAGTAGCGCTTCAACTTGCGCATCGTAGTTGGAAAAGAGAACGAAATCGGTCTCAAGCTGGTTCTGGGTGAAATAGTCCTTAATGCCTTCCCAGATCGTAACGACCTTTGGGTCGTAAGCCACGACTCCCACATTGATCGCGTTCGGCACTGCAACCTCCGGTTAAAAAAGCGGCAGGCCGGCGAGGGCTTTGCCAATGAAATCATAAAGGACGTCCGTCGTTGGAGCCATGATCGAGGCAGCCCGTGCGTCGCGGAAATTGCGTTCGACCCACAGGCTTCGGTTGAATGCGGCACCGGCACAGGCGCGCATGGCTTCGTCGGTGACGTCGAGCGCCATTTCAGCTGCAGTCGCTTTACAGCCAAGAACGAACAACATGGTATCCGGCGCGCCTTTTTCAACTCGCGACAAAGTATGGTCCAGGTATGCGCGGGCGGAATCAATGGCGAGACGCATCCGGGCCAGACGGGCACGAATGCCGGGAACGTTTGCCGCGATCGTTTCCTTGAGGTGCTCGAAGCTCGCAGTGCTGGTGTGCGCCACAGTTCCGGCGAATGCAGCTTCCGCGATGCCGATCGAAACAGCCGCGCTGCCAATTTGAAACCAGGGCAGCACGACCTCCATCATGGCTTTGAATCCTTCGCCCTCGTTCGTCATTCTGGAGGTCACGTCGACGTGACAATTTCGAATCGTAATTGGGCTGCTCGCATTCCCCCGAAGACCGATTCCGTTCCAGCCCCCAATCCATTCAATGCCTGGCGCATTTTTTTCGACAAGATACAGGGTCGATTCCATTGCGCTTGTGCCGTCGATGGAACCGGATGACACGATGTAGTAATCCGCATATCCCGCACTGGTGACAAACGATTTGTCGCAATTCAGAATTGCTCCGCCACTATTTCGCGAAGCCCGGCTGACGGGCGCCCAAAAATGGCTGCGCGATCCTTTTTCGCTAAACGCCAGGGTCGCAATGGCCTTGCCTGTGTTGATGCGTTCGAGCAGATCGTTGCGTCTGGGTGATGAAGATGCAGCAATAACCTGCGACGCACAAACGTGCATCAGGTAGATCATCGCAGTGGAAGCACAATGCTTGGCGATTTTCTCCGTTACGTCCGTGAATTGCCGCATTCCAGCCGGCAGTCCAAGGAGCCCTGATTGTGCAAGAGTCTTAATCGAGCGTTCGGGCCACACGCCCTCAGCGTCGGTTCGACGAGCTTCTTCGTCGAGAATTAGTGCAACTTCGTCTTTCATATTCACCTCAACAAAATTCAGTTCTGTACGACTTCGTAGCGTGGCTGACGCTGCCGTGCGGCGTACGCGGCGTACAACAGCAGCCCAGCAAGTGCGGCCAACAGAGTCTTAATCACTTCAGACCAGGCGCTGCTGGAGAGAAGCCACACGATAAGCAATAGCGCCGCGGTGGAAATCACTTGACCGAACGGCATTACGAACAGGCCTGCCTCGCTGCCGCGACGGCGACGCAAGACCTGTACGGCTGCACACGTCGATGCGTACGTCGTCAGGCGAATAACGGTGCTGATCGTTGCCAGAGAGATGAAGGTTCCTGACAGCGTGAGTAAGAGCATCATTGCAGCAGAAAAAAGAATTGCGACATGCGGCGTTATGAAACGTGCGTGCGTTGCTGAAGCGATCCGTGGGAGTTGACCGTTCTCGGCCATGGCGAACAATAGTCGCGGCCCGGTCAGCATGATTGCGTTCATGGTTCCCGCAATAGAGATCAATGCGCCGAATGATATGAAGGCCGCTCCCGCGCTTCCCATGATGTAACCTCCTGCATCAGCAAGCGGTCTTTGGGACGTCGCTAGATTCGGTACTGTTCCAATGCAGATCGCCTGCAGCGCCACATACAACACCACCGTGATGCTCGTTCCGGCTACCAGCGCAAACGGAAGATGCCGGCGCGGGTCCCTGGATTCTCCTGCGGGAATACTTGCCACTTCGAATCCCGTGAAAGCAAAAACAAGAAGCAGTACCGACAATGAAAACGATGAATACGTGGGTACAACTCCGGCGGCGTAATTTCCAGGATCGATAAAAAAGAACCCAAGAACAATCAGCGCAAGCAACGGCAAGAGCTTGCCGACCGTGAAAACATTGCCGACCGTGGACGCGATGCGCACGCCAGCAACGTTCACGACAGCCAAAGCCGAGAGAACGATAATTATGGCGATAGAGCGTCCAACTCCAGACGCCACAGCGGGGATGAAATAAGCGAGGTAGTCCACGAAGAGATTGCACAGCCCGCCAAACGCGGTTATGCGAGTCAGCCAGGAGAGCCAGCCTATTTCGAATCCAACAAGCGGGCCGAACGCTGCGAGCGCATACAGGTATAAGCCGCCCGTTTCCTTGAACCGGCTGCCAACTTCGGCAAAACACAAAACGATGAGAAAAATCGGGACGGCACATACGACGTATGCGGCGAGACTGTATACGCCGGCCAGAGCGAATGCGCGTGCGGGCAGTCCAAAAATGCCCGCGCCTATGACGATGTTCAGCACCAGTGCCACGAGATCCCACTTGCGGATATCCCTTCGCAGCTCAGTTGTCATAAACTCGGTGGCCTATGTGCGATATGGGTCACGCTCACGAGAATCATGATCAAAAAGGATACGGATTTCTTGTCGACACCGCCGAGATTCGTGCGCTGATCGACGAAACGCGTCGTCTTACGAAAACGATTCGCACCGATGCGGAACGGGTCGAGGCGTTGCGGCCGGCTTTCGCGCGGCTTCTCGGTGCGGAAGGCTGGCTGCCGGAAGAATGTGCGCGGCCCGACGCGGCAAGCCGCATGGGCGGCAGTATCGGACAATACGCGCTTTATCGTGCTGAAGACGGCTCGCTTTGTCTTTTCTCGCTGGTCGTGCCGGCCAGCGCTCGAACGCCCGTTCATGATCATCTCGCCTGGGGTCTCGTCGGGATATACCGCGGTGTTCAGGATGAAACCGTCTACCGGCGGCTCGACGATGGCCGGGATCCTGCACGCGCACAACTTGAAATCACGAGGCAACGAAGGCTGCAGCCCGGCGAGTTCTATACACTGTTGCCTCCGGCCGACGACATTCACTATGTTCAGACCGTTTCCGATACACCGTCGATTTCGATTCATTTGCTTGCTAACGATACCGCCTGCATCTGGCGCCATAAATTCGATCCCGCTTCCGGAGAGGTGACTCCATTTCGATCGGGATATGTCAACGCGCCGTGTCCGCCGGACCAGCCTGCTTCGTAAACCGTAACTTTGTTAAAAGTGAAGGTGAGAACGACGAACCGACGTTGATGCGTCAGATTCAGGTGAAGCCGGAACGGGAGAGTTGGTTATTTAAGCTCACGGATGGCGGGTATTATCTTTGAAACGTTCGGGCGAGGCAAGAGCTCAACCCATTCGTGCAGCATTTAGCAATCATCGCTGATGTGTAACAGGGCCGGTGTGCGCTAGGATGGTGAGTTTCCGGAGAAGGAAGGCGTCCGGTGGCGCCGCTGGTCTTCAAAGCCAGTCTGGGGGCCGTAAGGTCTCTGGAGGGTTCGACTCCCTCCCTTCTCCGCCATAGACAGAGTACCAACCATGCCTTACATCATCGGAACCGCAGGACACATCGATCACGGCAAGACGAGTCTTATCAAAGCGCTGACCGGCGAAGATACGGACCGCCTCAAAGAAGAAAAGGAACGAGGCATATCCATCGACCTCGGTTTTGCTCACCTGGATTTACCCGACGGAAGCCGGGCGGGCATCGTCGACGTGCCCGGACACGAGCGGTTCATCCGCAACATGCTTGCAGGCGCGCATGGTATTGATCTCGCGCTTTTCACGGTTGCAGCTGATGACGGCATCATGCCGCAGACGGAAGAGCATCTCGATATTCTTCACCTGCTTGGTGTCCAGCGGGCGATTTTCGTCATTACGAAGGCCGACCTCGTTACCGAAGGTCGAATCCGTGAAGTCGAAGAGGACATCCGTATTTTGACGGCTGGTACGTCCCTGGAAAATTCGCCGATTGTTTCCTATTCGTTCGTAACCGGCAACGGATTGCAAGAACTTCGCAAACAAATCGCAGAGACGCTTCTGACCGGCAGAAAAAAACAGGCCCCAGGATACTTCCGGCTGCCTGTCGACCGCGTTTTTGCTCTTCAGGGTCACGGCCTGATCGTCACCGGAACGGCCTTACGAGGAGAGGTGCACGTCGGCGATCGCGTGCGCAGCCTTCCTGGAAACGAAATTTTCCGCGTCCGGAGTATTCAGGTTCACGATCAGCCGGTCGAGACCGGCCTCTGGGGGCAGAGAGTCGCGTTGAATTTGAGCGGTGCGGAGAGTGCGTCGCTTGAGCGCGGCCACGTTATATGCCACGAAAGCATCACGAGCACGTCAGATCGATTCGATGCATTTCTCGAGGTGCGGCCTGCAGCCGGTGCCGGAGTGAAGAATCACCAGCGAGTGAGAGTCCACCTTGGAACTGCGGAACGGTTCGCCAAACTGATTCTTCTCGGCTCCGCGGAAAAAGTGGGCCCGAAAGAATCCGCCTATTGCCAGGTGACGGTTTCGGAGCCGCTGCTGGTGATGCGCGGCGATCGTTTCATCATTCGGGACGAGACCTCCAGTCGAACGCTGGGTGGCGGGGTCGTGATTCATCCGTGGGCCCGAAAACATAAACGGGATGAGCCGGGCCTCCTCGATCGACTCAAGTTGCTTCATACAGGCGACCTCTCAGGAGTAGTTGCCGCGTTTCTCGACGAAAGCCCTGAGTTCGCTGTTGCGCCCCGTATGGTGCAGGAGTTTCTGAGCCTGAACGAGCAGGAATTTCGCGAGCACATACCGCGTCTGGAAAAGATTCGTGTCATGACGCTCGAGGGGGAAAAGCTCTATACAACGGAAAGAAAGTGGGACCAACTCCGCGATGAGCTGCTGCAGAAGCTGAAGGACTATCACGCTGCCCACCCCCTCGCGCCCGGTATGGATATGGAAGAGGTGCGCGACAAGCTGCCTTACGAGGTACCGCCTCGCGTGTTTCGAGCTTTTCTCGAACAACTGGAAGCCGCCAAAGCAATCGCGCGCGACGGAAACTTCCTGCGCCTTCCGAAGCACGAGATTCGGTTGAAAGGCGAAGAGCAGACGGTCGCAGCAAGAATCAAGACTGCGCTGCGCAGGACGCCGGTTGCGCCGCC
>Ga0075425_100002183_pt1 | contig 19472 bp, 17 predicted proteins | sample SoiMethybrSBSTD4_FD_75300 | JGI IMG/M metagenome (GOLD analysis project Ga0075425, IMG submission 75300) | Bulk soil microbial communities from a Populus tree surrounding site in Tennessee, USA - Soil MetaG P. TD hybrid SBSTD4 | ecosystem: Environmental > Terrestrial > Soil > Tree plantation... | reverse complement strand
CACGGCTTGCGCATCCCGAAGTGGTCCTGGCACGGACTCGTCAGTGGAGCTGAGACTGACGATATTTAAAAGTGTGTTAATTAGTACGCGGCGAAGATGCGTGTTTTCGTTGCGATGGTGACGGGCTGGTGACTTCCTATCCGTTGCAGTATCACCGGTGGCGGCGACACGATTGAATACGAGACGACTCAGAGCTTTGACTTTTAACTAATTATTATTCGAGGTGCTGCGGTCGGGCTTGGGGGCGTAATAGCCTTGTTTCGTGTGCCACGCGAACTTCGGCATATTCTTCGGAGGATTGATCTTCACCGTTACTTCGCGCCACGTTCCGTCGAGACTCTTGTTAGTAGGTGTATACGTGACCGTGTAATGGTTTCGCAGGTCATGGGCAATGTGTTTTACCAATTCCTCTACTTCATCAAGATTTTTTGGAAAGTAGGCTTGCCCGCCTGTGATCTCCGCAAACTTCAGCAGGTCTTCCTTCGCCTTCTTTGAAGGTGGCTTTTTAAACAAGCCGCCGCGCTGATCGTCTTGTTCCAGTAGTCCGACGGCATACAGTGTCACTTTCGATTGGCGGAGCGCCTCGATCACTTTATTGATTCCATATTTGCTGACGTTGTCTTCGCCGTCGGTAATCAGCAAGATCGCTTTCTTATCTTTCTTTCCATCCTTCGTCACTTTTTCGGCTGCAAGATACAACGCGTCGTACAAGGCTGTCTCGCCTCGGGCGTCGATATTTTCAAGAGCATCGATGAGATCGCCAATGCTGCCGGTGAAGTCCTGCTCGAGGTATGCAGAATCATCAAAATTGATGATGCACGTCTCGTCTTCCGGATTACTTTCGCGTACAAATGACAAGGCGGAGGAATTCACTCGCTCGCGCTTGTTACGCATGCTCCCGCTGTTGTCGATGACTAATCCAAGGCTGAGTGGAATGTCTTCATGCCGAAAAGTCTTGATGGTCTGCTGGATTTTGTCTTCGAAAATCTGAAAGTGCTCTTGTTTAAGACCGTCGACGGGCCGGCCTTCTTTGTCGAGAACGGAAATCGGCAAATTCACCTCAAGCGTTTCGACACTGAGAGTGTATTCCTTATCTTTGTCCTGCTTCTGCAGTTGAGGTTTGTCTTGTCCTAAAAGAGAAAGGGAAAAGAAAACGACGGCTAAACTAGAGATAGTTTTACGTAACATTCTGGTTCAGATGAAACCTGTTGCTCGTTAGTCTTTACTCGCCGGAGCAGCATCGGCCATCGGTGCGTAATATCCCTGTTTCGCGCGAACGTTCAAGTGCTGGATACCTTTTGGAGGATTCACTTTGACGCGAAGCTTACGCCACTTTCCATCTTTCGCTCCATTTGTCGAATGATACCCAATGACATACTGGTTTTTCAGTTCGATCGCGATCTTCGTGCAAATGTCTTCCAGTTCGTAAACCGAATCCGGAAAAAACGCGCGACCGCCAGTAAGATCGGCTAGCTCTTCGACCATGGCTCGCCCTGTATGGCCGGCACTCAGCTGAGAATTCCATTCGTCCACGATACCGATTCCGTAGATCTGCACGTCCTGTTCTTTGACGAACTCTTTGACGTTTTGGAAAGTGTATCTGCTGCGATTATCTTCACCATCGGTAATGAGAAGAAGGGCTTTCTTGGGATTGTTTCCTTCCTTTAGTTTTTCGAGGCCAAGATAAACGGAGTCATACATGGCAGTCATGCCTTTAGCGGGCGCCAGGAGCAGCTTGTTCTGAAGCTTCGATACATCAGTCGTGAAATCTGAGGTCAGTTCGGGCCGGTTGGCAAACTCGACGAGGAAGTATTCGTCTTCGGGATTTCCGGTCTTCAAGAAGGTCGCTGCTGCACTGCGAGCCGTCGCGATCTTGTCCTTCATGCTGCCGCTCACGTCGAAAATGACGCCGACACTGATCGGAACATCTTCAGCGGAAAAATACTCAAGCTTCTGTTCGACCTTATCTTCCCAGATTTGGAAGTGCTGGGACTCGAGTCCGCTGACATACCTGTTCAGCGAATCCGTAACAGTGGCACTTACAAGGACCAAATCGACGTCGATCTTCAGCGTTTGAACTGGTTTCTTGTCGGCGGAGGTTTCCTGGGATGATAGAGCTCTGCCTGCAAACATGGCCACAGGCACGCCAATCAACAAAAGCGAAGCCACGATGAGAGTCCAGTTTTTCCGGGTCATTGCCCTCTCCATAGGGTACTCGTCGAGCTGCGACTACAAAGTAGCGTCATTATATTGATGTCTTCTTTGAGAAAGCAACTCGATCGATCCCCTTTTTTTTGGAAATCCAGAGAGTTTACCGACGCTCTGCGGTGCAAGTTTTCTGCCAAAGAACCTCCTATGTCCCATGGGGCCATGCTAAGATCAAGCGCGGTGTTTTGATGAAGGTCGATGCCGCAATCGCGATCATCCCCGCCCGATTCAATTCCACTCGTTTCCCCGGAAAACCAATAGTCGAAATCGATGGAAAGACCTTGATAGAACACGTTTACCGGCGCGTTGAGCAGGCTGCGCTCGTGGAGCGCATCGTTGTAGCGACAGACGATCGCCGGATTGCTGCGGCGGTACAAAGGTTTGGGGGGACCGCCATCATGACCCGCGATGACCATCCGAGTGGAACCGACCGTTTGGCGGAGGCGGCACAGGACCTGGATCCGGCAACCCTCGTCGTGAACGTCCAGGGCGATGAGCCCATGATCCACCCCGATGACATTGATAAGGCGATAGCCGCAGCCCGTCTCCAGGATGCGGAGATCGTCACGCTAAAGACCAAGCTTGAGGACGCGCAGGGCAACGATCCCAACCGCGTGAAAGTTGTTACCGACCAAAATGGTATGGCGCTCTATTTTTCACGATCGAAAATTCCATCGGGAGGGACCTGTTTTCTCCACGTGGGTTTGTACGTTTACCGCGTTGGTTTTCTGAAAAAGTTCACAAAACTGGAAGCCGGGCCACTCGAGAGGGCGGAGCGGCTGGAGCAATTGCGAGCACTGGAGCACGGATATCGCATTCGCGTCGTCGAGGTTGCAAACGAATCGTGGGGAATAGATACACCGGAGGATCTGGAGAGATTTAGGGAGAAATAATGGATAAGAAGTACATCTTCGTGACGGGCGGCGTCGTTTCATCACTGGGCAAAGGATTGGCGTCCGCATCGATCGGATGTTTGCTCGAAGGCCGGGGATTTACCGTCAATCTGCTGAAGTTCGACCCTTACTTAAACGTAGACCCCGGCACAATGAGCCCGTACCAGCACGGAGAAGTCTACGTCACTGATGACGGAGCCGAGACGGACCTCGATCTCGGCCACTACGAGCGTTACACGCACGCGGAGCTGACGCGCAAGAACAATCTCACCACCGGCCGCATTTACGAAACCATCATTCAGAAGGAACGCCGCGGCGACTTTCTCGGCAAAACAGTGCAGGTGATTCCGCACGTTACGAACGAGATCAAGGCGGCCATTCATCGCGTTGCGGAGCGCATCGACGTTACGATTGTCGAAATCGGTGGAACCGTCGGCGATATCGAATCTCTTCCTTTTCTCGAAGCAATCCGGCAGATGCGGCAGGAAGTTGGACGTGAAAACTCCCTGTTCATTCATCTTACGCTCGTACCATTCATTCCAACTGCCGGCGAGTTGAAGACTAAGCCTACGCAGCACAGCGTGAAGGAATTGCTCGAAATCGGAATTCAAGCGGACATTCTGCTATGCAGGACCGACCGATTCCTGTCCGGTGACATGAAGGCGAAGATTGCTCTTTTCTGCAACCTTTCCGAGCACGCAGTGATCACGGCGAAAGATGTCGCGAGTGTCTATGAGGTTCCTTTGGTCCTCGCGGCGGAGGGACTCGATGACGAGATTGTGCGGCAGCTCCATCTGCCGAAAACAGAGCGTCACATGGAGGATTGGAAATCACTCGTCGATCGAGTCCAAAACCCGATCGACGAAGTATCGATTGGCGTTGTCGGAAAGTACGTCGAACTCGAAGACGCATACAAGAGCTTACGCGAAGCTTTGATCCACGGGGGCCTCGTCCACAACCTGCGGACGAAAATTCACTGGATCGAAGCCCAAAGCCTGGAGGATGGAACCGATCCGGTGAAGCTCCGCCAATTCGATGGAATACTCGTGCCGGGAGGGTTTGGTAAGCGAGGTATTCCGGGAATGATTCGCGCAATTCAGTTCGCTCGAGAGGGAAAGGTCCCGTATTTCGGAATCTGCCTCGGAATGCAGTGCGCCGTCATTGAGTTTGCGTTGAATGTTTGCGGTTTGAAATCCGCGAACAGCACAGAATTCGATGCGAACACGCCATACCCCGTCATCTACAAACTTCGCGATCTGCTTGGCGTCGATACCATCGGTGGGACGATGCGGCTGGGAGCTTATCCCGCCGATCTAAAGTCTGGCTCATTGGCAAATCGTGTTTACGATTCGACAAACATTTCCGAAAGGCACAGGCACCGGTACGAATTCAATCGACAGTTCGAGAAAACATTGACTGATCACGGGCTGATCATTTCCGGTGTGTCGCCGGACAAGAATTTCGTCGAAATTATTGAGCTGGCAGATCATCCTTGGTTTCTGGCTTGCCAATTCCATCCGGAATTCAAATCGAAGCCGCTGGCACCGCATCCGTTGTTCGCGTCATTCGTTGGTGCGGCATATGAGCATCGTCTGAATCACACGACCGCTTCGGCTGCAGCAAGGCTCGCCTCGACGGAGAGAGCGGCTCGATAACGGCAGAGTGAGGCATCTTGCTTTACGATATACCGGGTTTTGACATAGACCTGTCTCGCGATCTTTTTCTGATCGCCGGCCCTTGCGTCATCGAAAGCCGCGAGCATGTATTTTTCATGGCGTCCGAGTTGAAGAAAATCGCCGCCGCTCATCACATGCCGTTCATCTTCAAGGCTTCTTACGACAAAGCGAATAGGACATCGATCAAATCCTTCCGCGGTCCTGGTATAAACGACGGGCTCAAGATCCTTCATGAAGTTCGAGAGACGCTACGGCTGCCAATCCTTTCCGACGTACATGAGCCCTCGCAGTGCAGGCCTGCGGGCGAGGTTCTGGATATTCTTCAAATACCGGCATTCCTTTCGCGCCAGACAGACCTGCTTGTTGCAGCGGCGCACACCGGTAAAATCGTCAATGTAAAAAAAGGTCAGTTCCTGGCTCCATGGGAAATGAAGAACGTCGTGGAGAAAATGCGTGAGGCCGGCAACCAGCGCCTGCTGCTGACCGAGCGAGGGGCGTCGTTTGGCTACAACAACCTCGTGGTCGACTTCCGCAGTTTTCCTATCATGCAAAGTTTCGGTTGTCCGGTTGTGTTCGACGTGACGCACAGTCTGCAATTGCCAGGCGGTCAGGGACAAAGCTCGGGTGGACAGCCCGAGTACATCCCGCAACTTGCGCGTGCGGGCGTTGCAGCGGGCGTCGACGGTTTGTTTATGGAGGTTCACGACAATCCTGCAAACGCTTTGTCGGATGGGCCAAACGCACTACATCTCTCGTTGTTGCCTGAGTTGTTGAATCAACTTGTCGGAATACGGAAATGCCTGAAAAAGACGTGACCCCACTAGCCTGGAAAATTGAGCTGCTGTTGATGGATGTCGATGGCGTTTTAACGGACGGCACATTGCTCCTCGTACCAATGCCTGACGGGACGATCGTTGAGGCCAAAGCCTTCAATGTCAATGACGGTGCCGCGCTTGCGATGGCACGCCGCGCGGGATTAAGGACGGGTATCATTTCGGGAAGAAGCTCCGCGGCATTAACAAGGCGCGCCGAAGAACTCAAAGTGGACTTCTTTTATCATGGCCTGAATCCTAAAAAGACTGTCGCGATCGAGGAGATTTTTGCGAAAACCAGATTGCCGAAGGATCGCGTCTGCTACGTCGGAGACGACGTCCAGGATCTGCCGATTTTCAGCCGAGTCGGATTCCCAGTCGCCGTTGCCAATGCGGTGCCCGAAGTTGCGGCTCGTGCTGCGTATGTGACTCGCGCCGGCGGCGGTCATGGCGCCATCAGGGAAATTGTGGAGTTAATCCTCCGAGCTCAAGGCAAGTGGGACGCTGCCCTGAGCGAGTTCACAGATTGAAAAGGGAAGAGTCACAAGAAGCACCAAAATACAAAATTTTTGTGCTCCTTGTGCTTTTTGTGGCTTGTTTCTGATCTCTAAACTTCGATTTTTGCCTCCATCGTGATTTTCGCATTCAACAGCTTCGAAATTGGACAACCGGCTTTCGCGTTGTCAGCGGCGGTTTGAACCTTTGCGCGATCCGCGCCTGGCGCTTTGATCGTCACCTCTAGGTGACTCGTCGTTACGGAAAAACCATCTCCGACTTTCTCGAGAGCCACTGTCGCAGTGGCTGAGATGCTTTGCGCCTTTATGCCGACACCATCCAATTGTGCAGACGTGGCCATCGCGAAGCAGCTTGAGTGAGCCGCGGCGATCAATTCTTCAGGGTTGGTTCCCTTCTCATCTTCAAAGCGTTTTGCGAAAGAGTACGGTGTGTTTGCAAGGACACCGCTCTCGGCCGAGATCGTTCCTTTGCCATCTTTCAATCCACCTTGCCACACCGCCGACGCTTTCCGTTTCATGAGCCCTCCTGATATGTAAATTGAACCTAAGAAGCTTACCTCATGGAGTACACTCTACAATCTAGGAAAAACCACATGCGACCAAGGACTTTTGGCTTAGCCGTGTCTCTATTTTTAGCTTGCGCGTGCACTCGTACCACCAGCAGCGACACTGCACCCACTGCCGCGGATGCGAAGAAGTTTATCGACGACGTCAACGCGACCACACTAAAGCTCGCAACGGAAGCTTCACAAGCGGGGTGGGTTGCTGAGACCTACATAACCGGCGATACGTCTGCCCTGAACGCTCGTGCCAACCAGAGGTTCATCGATACGTTGGCACGGTATGCGAAGGATGCCGTTCGGTTCGACCATACCGACGTCCCACCGGATCTGCGCCGTAGTCTGAACCTTCTGAAAGTAGCGTTAGTCATGGCGACTCCGTCCGACCCCAGGGAAGGCGAAGAACTGACCTCTATCGCGGCAAACCTGGATGCTGCCTACGGCAAAGGAAAGTGGTGCGAGGATCCAAAGAAGCCGGAAAGCTGTCTGGATATTAACCAGATTACCGAAATCATGCGGGTCTCGCGAGACGAGAAGAAGTTGCGGCAAGTATGGGAAGGATGGCACACGATCTCTCCGAGTATGCGCAAGGACTATGCCCGATTCGTTGACCTCTCGAACAAGGGGGCGAAGGAACTCGGGTTTCCCGATACGGGTGCCATGTGGCGTTCCAAGTACGACATGCCGGCGGATGAGTTCACAAAAGAGTTGGACCGTTTATGGGATCAGGTTCGGCCCCTGTATCTAAAACTTCACGCGTATGTCCGGATGAAGCTTCGTGAAAAGTACGGCGACGTCGTGCCTGCGAATGGCCCGATACCGGCACACCTGCTGGGAAATATCTGGGCACAGGACTGGACGAACGTGTATCCGCTGGTCGCTCCGAAAAACTCCGATCCCGGCTACGATCTGACGGCCATTTTGAAGAATCGCAAGTTGACGCCAGTCGATATGGTGAAAACCGGAGAACGCTTTTATACGTCCCTGGGCTTTTCGCCGTTACCTCAGACGTTCTGGGAACGTTCGATGCTCGTCAAGCCTCGTGATCGTGACGTTGTATGCCACGCGAGCGCATGGGATGTCGACAACGTCGAGGACCTCCGGATCAAAATGTGTATTGAGCCGACTGATGAAGACTTCAGGACGATACACCACGAACTCGGACACAATTTCTATCAGCGCTCATATAAAGACCTGCCCATGTTATTTCGCGACAGTGCAAATGACGGGTTTCATGAAGCGATCGGCGACACCATAGCGCTGTCCGTCACGCCGGAATATCTCGTCAAAATCGGAATGATCGAGAAAGCACCGGACTCCTCGCGCGACATCGGATTGCTCATGCAGCGGGCGCTCGAAAAGATTGCGTTCCTTCCGTTCGGATTGCTGATCGATCAATGGCGATGGAAAGTGTTTTCCGGAGAAGTGAAACCCGACGACTACAACAAATCCTGGTGGGACCTCCGTCTAAAGTATCAAGGCGTCGCCCCTGTTGCCGCGCGTAGTGAAGAATTCTTCGATCCGGGAGCCAAGTATCACGTTCCGGGCAATGTACCGTATACGCGTTACTTCCTGGCAGACATTCTTCAGTTCCAGTTTCATCGTGCGCTTTCTCAAACCGCGGGCTGTACCTCGATGCTTCATCGTTGCTCGATATATCAAAGTGCGGACGCCGGCAAAAAGTTGAATGACATGCTTTCGATGGGACTGTCGCAGCCATGGCCCGAAGCGCTGACGAAGATCGCTGGGACAAAGCAAATGGATGCGTCGGCGATTCTCGATTATTTCAAGCCTCTGGACACCTGGTTGGATGAGCAGATCAAGGGAAAGCCGGTCGGATGGTAGCCCACACTACTTTAAATTCGAGACGCCTGGATTTGTGCTAATGCACTCGCGCGGTTGCGTGGAAGTTTCACCAGCACGGATGTTCCTTTTCCTTCCCCGGCACTAGTAGCGGTCACACTGCCGCCGTGCAGTTGGACGATGCTTCTTACTATTGCCAGCCCAAGTCCGAGCCCGCCGTGTCGTCGTGTTGGGGACGAGTCGGCTTGGCGGAATCGATCAAAAACGTAGGGTATAAAATCGGCATTAATGCCGATGCCGGTGTCGACAACCAGAATTTCGACATATCTTTCCGATGCGTTCAGAGTCAAAGTGATACGTCCTCCGGGCGGCGTGAACTTGATCGCGTTCGATAGTACTTGCGAAAGCATCTCGTGAAGGCGAGCGCTGTTTCCCTGAATGCGCGGCTCATGGTCCTTGATTTCGACGACCACGTCCAGTCGCTTCTCGGTTGCCGGCGAACGAATCGAGTTCACCGCGTTCCGTACGACGGCCTCGAGATCGACGATTTCCATATCGGCCCGAGCCTCTCCGGACAACATTGAGGACATGTCGAGCACCTTATCGAGGAGTCGCGCCTCGAGCTTGGCGTTTCGAAAAATAACATCCAAGCCGTGGGAAAGTCTGTCCTGGGAAACGTCGGTAATCTGCAAGAGTTTGGCCCATCCGACGATGGATGTGAGTGGTGTTCTCAACTCGTGCGACAGTATCCTGAGGAATTCCTCTTTAATTTCGTGAGATTCACGCCCAGCCAACAAGATTTCACGCTCGCGGATTAAGAGCTGGATGCGTTCCTCTTCGATTCGTTTTCGCTCACGGATGTCGCGCCATATTGCCCGGCCTTGAGTGATGCGGCCGCGAGTGTCCAGGACAGCCGTCATGTTCATCGAAACGTCGATTGTGTTCCCGGGTTTGCCGAGAATTTTCAATTCGACATTGCGTGCATCACCTGTTTGGCAAAAGCTGTCGAGGGCGTGTCTCGCGTCGGATAAACTCTCGGGATGGTAGAGTTCGAATACCTCACGACCAAGTAGCTCGTCCTTAGTGTGCCCGGTTAGTTCCTGCAGCGCGCGATTGCAATCCAGAATCCTGCCCGTACCAACATCGATCGAGGCCATGGCATCGGGAGCGTTTTCGTAGAGATCTTCAGCATGGCGGCGCTGATGGTCTATACGGTCAAGTGTTACGGCAACCCACCATACTGCAACGCCCGTAACTATCAATCCGGCGGCGGCGAAAAACGCCAGGCTTGGATAGAGGGAACCCAACGTGTTGAGTCCTAACGCCCATTCGAGAAATACCAGGCCGCCGATGGACATTACAGCCGCGCTGACGAACCGTGCCACGACCAACCATCGGCGTGCGGATTGATTACTAGTTGCCCTCAACACGACGCCGAGAATAGATCAAGCGCTTCTGCTATCAAAGTCGAAAGTAATTTTTGCGTTAGGTTTAGTAGGGTAATCGGCTGCACAATATCCGCCGACACTTTAATTAGTTCAACGAATCCTCTTTCCGCAGAGGAGGCTTGTTTGTCTCGGCATGTACGAGAGTTAGCGCAGGAAATCAAAGAAAAGGGTTTGAGCTACCCGGCTGAATTGCCCGCGCTCCTTGGACAGGCCGATGTCATTGCCCGAGATGACACCAATGATGCCCTGACGCGCGGACTTGCCCATCGCGCGGCTGCCAACGCCGAATACCTTCTGAACAATTTCGAACTTGCTTTGGACCGTTACAACCGGGCCGTTGCCATTTTCGAACAGATCAATGATGCAACGGAGTTGGGACGCACACTGCACGCAAAGGTCGGCCTCCTCTATCTTCTGACACGATTCGACGAGCTCTTCGAATGTTCCGAGCGGGCTCGCAAAATCTTCGAAGACCTCGGTGATCGAGGGCGTCTCGCAAGGCTGGATGTCAATCTGGCGCATGCATATCACCGTTTGGATCGCTACTCCGAGGCACTCACCTGCTGTGAACGGGCAATACCGGTCTTGGAAGAGATCGGCGACCAGGAGGGCCTGCTGGCGGCGCTCATCAATACAGCGGTTGTGCTGACTCCGCTGCATGAGTTTGAGAGAGCAACGGAACTGTATCGGAGAGCTCTGGCACTGGCTAAGTCCAGCGGAAACATCGCTTGGCTTCTCTTGTCCAAATACAATCTCGCTTATCTACGATATCTCGACGGTGAAACCGGTGAGGCGCTGCGGGAGTTTACTGCTTTGCGAATTGAGTTCGAGCGCACAGGGAATGAACGACAAACGTGCCTGTGCCGATTGGACGAGGCAGAAATTTTCCTCGAGATCGGAGATCTGGATGAGTGCATCGCGTCCGCTCGTGAGGCCAGACGTCTCGCGCTGAAGCTTGGTCTCAATTACGAGGTTGGTAAGTCGTTGCTGTTTGAGGCGGCCGCATTGAAGCGGGTCGGAAGAACGGCGGAAGCTGAGCCCTTGCTTCTTGAGGCAAAGCATCGCTTCACTTCAGAAAAGAACAACGTCTGGACTGCTGTATCGAGACTACAAACCGCCTTGATGACCGAAAGCGAACGAGAGGTCGAACTCCTTTCGGAAGCCCGGGAAGCTCAACAAATTTTGTACACTTCCGGACTCGCTCATCATCAGGCTTTAGCGGATATCGTAGTCGGACGGCTAGAGCGCGCTTGCGGCGACGAACAGCGTTCAATTGAATCTTTTCGACAGGCCGTTCTCCACGCGGAGGCAAGTAGATCAGCCTGGATGCAGTTCCATGCGTACTATCAACTCGGTGTGTCTCTTCTGTTGAAAGACGAGCTGAGGGCGCGAAGGTTGCTATACAAGGCCGAAGCGATGCTGGAGTCGTTGTGGCAGCGCCTGGGAGGTGACGAGCTGAAGTTCGCGTTTCTTGCCGACCGAGAGAATGTATACACCCACCTTGTCGCCAACACCATCGAGGACGTGCCAGGTTATGCCTTCGCGTTATCCGAGAAAGCAAGATCCCGAGTCCTTCGAGAGTCGCTCATTCGTAAAGAAACGGACCTGGCTCACGAATCTATTCAGAACCGGCTTTTGCGGGACGAGACGATTCTAGAATACTTCGTTGCCGGCGATGATTTGATCGTTTTCAGGGTGAACGATGATTCGTTGAGGGCTGTTCGGCTCGGACCGGTAGCGGTGCTACGCGACCACTGGAATCATCTGGAACGGCATCTTGCGAGCTGTAGCGTAAAATGGGAAAAACTCAGCGCGGTACGAAACCAACTCGAAGCGACAGCCAGAATGCATCTCGAGACGTTGTACCGGCATCTGATCGGACCTGTCGAATCCGAGATCCGGAGATGCATTGTAATTGTTCCGCATGGATTCCTTCACGGCGTTCCGTTCCATGCTCTTTACGACGGTAGTTACTATCTGTCAGATCGTCATCGAGTGAGTTATAGCCCGAGTGCCGCACTCTACTGCGCTCCCGTCCCTCAACTCGAGTGTCGCTCGCCCGCATTAGTGGCCTTCAGCCGGGAGGAACACGCTTCCAGCGTCAGAGAGATAGAGTCCGTTTCGGCCAGGTTTTCGGACTGTGAGGTTTTCTTGAACCCCTCCGTCGCCGCACTTCGCGAGGCTTTCGCTCAACCAAGGAAATTGGTCCACATCGCGGGGCATGCAGGTATTGACGTCATCGGCGGCAAACTGTCATGGATCGAGACGCCGGAAGGACGACTAACAAGTCGTGATCTTCAGGACATGAATATTCGAGCAAGAACTGTCGTGCTGACCGGGTGCCAGACCGCGCGCCGTCACATCTATCCCGGCGACGAATGGCTCGGGTTGATGCGGGCGTTTTATATGTCGGGTGCCAGTGCGATCGTTTCCGCATTCTGGGATGTGCGGGCGCAGTGCGCAGAACGATTTGCATCTGAGTTCTATGCTCACTTCGACGGGACCAATCCTGCGGAGGCTGTAACATCCGCGTCTGCATCGATTCGCGAAGATCAAAGCCACGCCTATTTTTGGGCAGGCTTCGGCACTTTTGTGCGAAGGAGTGCGCAGTATGTCTGATTCACGGCAGGAAATCGTTGCTGCAATATTTTTCGACTCATGGCTCGAGGAGAGTCCGGAACTCCGGGCGCAGGATAACGCAGACAACCGACATCTTATTTATGAAGCACAGGGAGTGATTCTGGATGTCTTAATCCGGCAGCTATCGGATCCTCCATCTTCACATCTGAGTGGCCAGGTCCTGATCGCATCATCGGATATGGAATCGTTCGAAGAGGTAGCCAATTTAGCCGTTTCGATGGAACGGGGCGATAGTGCCATTTCCACCCATACCAATGAAACTGGTGAGTTCGCTTTCAGCCGTGTTCCCGAGGGTACCTGGAAGTTGATCGTTGCCTTCACCGATCGGCGTTTTGTCGTGCACGGATTGTCAAATCAGCAACGGCGGGATTGGCCGGCCCCGGGCAATACGGAAATCGGAGGGTAATTTGACGAGGATACGTGTGCTGTCTATTTTCGTGCTGATCACCGCATGGATCAGCGTCTCGGTTGCGCAACAGTCCGGACCTGAATTCATTGTGAGTTTGAAGCCAGGGCAGTCCATCGCGAAAGTGACACAAACGACGGGGACGCGCCTGACGCGCCAGGTTCCGGGACAGTCGGTTTACTTAGTACAAGCGAATACCGGCAATGCGGACACCGTGCTCCAGAAGCTTATTAACAATCCGGGTGTAGCGGTAGCGGAACAGAATCGATCTTTCCGATTTGAGCCCGGATCCGGCACATTACTTCCAGCCGATGCAGATCTGGTCCAGTCTATGGCGGCGCTGCTTGATGGTCAGACAAGAATGAACTTTTATGGGACTGATGTACTCAATGCATATGTCAACCAAACGGCGCTCCAGATCATCCGTTTGAGAGAAACGCGAAATATTAGTACAGGCACCGGAACTAAAGTCGCCTACATCGATACGGGAGTAGATTCGGATCACCCCGCACTTCGTCCGTGGCTGGATCCGGGCATCGATCTTGTCGGGAGTGGTTCTGTTTCGGAATTCGACGGACTATCAGCAGACTTGAGCGCATGGGTCAACCGGAACACTCCGACGCTCCTCGACAATCGATTGGCCTTTGTACTCCGTCAGTCGATGGCAGCTCTGCTGGATGACGGCTCAGGCGGGCAGACCGCTCCCGATCTTCCGACAGTCTTTGGGCATGGCACACTCGTCGCCGGCCTGCTTCACGTCGTTGCGCCGGAGTCGCGAATTGTGCCCGTTCGTGCTTTTGATATCAACGGTAATACGACTCTTTTCAAGCTAGCCGAAGGCATTTACCGAGCGTCAGATCTGGGTGTTGATGTCTTGAACATGAGTTTTTCGACGACAACCGTATCGCAAACTTTGCAGCGATCCGTGCTTTATGCACAAGGCAAAGGCGTCGAGCTGGTCGCCTCAGCAGGCAATGAAAGCGGCAGCGTTGCTGGAATCTATCCTGCTGCATACCCGCTGGTTACCGGCGTTGCAGCGACGGATTTCGACGATCGCCTCGCGACTTTTTCCAATTACGGCACCGACATTTCTATATCGGCACCGGGGTCGTTTGTTATTTCTACTGCGCCTGGCGGGCGGTACGCGATGGCGTGGGGAACATCCTTCAGCGCGCCAATCGTCGCCGGCTCAATTGCGCTCGTATCCTCTCTCACGCCCCGTGGGTCCGGCAGCCGGGAGCTTGTGATAACGACGGCGGATTCGATCGATGATAAGAACCCCGGGTACGAACGGCAGCTGGGAAAAGGGCGAGTAAATGTGATGAATGCTCTGAAAAATCGTCGACCGCAAGGTCCCCCCAATTGACCGTCAGCCGCATAGATACGCCCCGGAAATAGGCCCTGAATTCCTATTGACAACAGGACGTGTGTGGGCGAGAGTCGCCCTGAAGCATAGTCAATGGCACTTAGGGAGTGGAATTTCTCTGGGACTCTTCAGGCGGTAGCTTGCCTTAATTCCTGTGTTCTGCAGTCTGACAGGTTGACATGGATTCAAACGATCCCAAGGTAGTGAAGGGGCCTGAAGTGGTGCTACTTCAGGCGTTTGCACGTCTCGATAGCATAGCATTGGGAGTAGCTGTCGGCGTGTGGTGCGGCGCTGGAATGCTCATCGCGACGGCGGTCCTATTACTTAAGGGCGGGCAGACAATAGGGCCCACGTTAGGCATTCTGAGTCAATACTTCATAGGTTATACGGTGACTTGGCTAGGCAGCCTCGTCGGACTGGTCTATGGTTTTGTCGTGGGTTTTTGTTTAGGCTGGCTTGTGGCCATTCTGCGCAATCTGTTCGTGTTCCTTTACCTCGAAAATATCCGGTTCAGATCGGCGATGTCTGCCACCAGCGATTTTATTCACAAAGAGTAGTGATTTGACGGCCGTATCTCAAAAGGATGTCGTAATCGTTGGCGCCGGTCCAGCCGGTTTGACGGCGGCGTACCAGCTTTGCAAAGCGGGAATCCCCTCGACCATTCTAGAAAAGGACAAGGTCGTTGGTGGGCTATCCCGCACGGTGAACTATAAGGGATACCACTTCGATATTGGTGGTCACCGATTCTTCACGAAGCTCAAGGCCGTGGACGACATGTGGAGGGAGGTATTAAAAGACGGACAGTTCCTCCGTCGTCGCAGACTTTCTCGGATCTATTACAACGGTCGATTTTTCAATTATCCCTTGCGCACTGCTAACGTCGTCTTTGGTTTGGGCATACTCAACAGCATTCTGATTTTGCTGAGCTATCTACGTGCCCGGGCTTTTCCCGAGCATCCGGAAGAAACATTCGAGCAGTGGGTATCCAACCGATTCGGCAAGCGCCTTTACCGAATTTTCTTTAAGACCTATACGGAGAAGGTATGGGGCATTCCGTGCCACGAAATAACGGCAAATTGGGCCGCACAGCGAATCAAGGGATTATCCCTCTTCACTGCCCTTAAGGACGCCTTGATTCGAGGCCGAACGAGGACAAAAGGTGAGATCATCAAGACCTTGATTGATGCTTTTGATTACCCGGCAAAAGGCCCTGGAATGATGTGGAATACGGTACTGGAGTTGGCTGAATCTCAGGGCAGTAAGGTCTTATTGGAAACGTCGGTATCTAAGATCATCTGGTCAAGAGGTATCGTTACTGCCTTGGAGATCCAGACGGGAACCGAAAGGCGACGGATCGCAGGCACGCACTTCATAAGCACGATGCCGATCCGAGAATTGATCCAGAAGTTGGATCCACCGGCGCCTCTTGAGACACGCAGAGCAGCCGACAAGCTCAATTATCGTGATTTCATAACCGTCGCTCTCATAATCGACAAATCGGATCTCTTTCCGGATAACTGGATTTATATCCATGATCCCAGGGTCAGAGTCGGCCGTATCCAGAACTTCAAGAATTGGAGCCCTCAAATGGTTCCCGATCCAGGCAAAACTTGCCTCGGACTCGAGTACTTTTGCTTCGAAGGGGACGATCTGTGGACAATGCCGGATGACGAGATTGTTCGCCTTGCCACACGCGAATTGTCAGAGCTTGGCTTAGGCAATGGGTCCGACGTCCAGGAAGGCAGGGTAGTTCGTATGCCCAAGGCCTACCCTGTGTATGATTCCAACCATCTAGAAGCTTTAAAAACGGTTCGACAGTTTCTGAATAAGATCACGAACCTCTATTTGGTCGGCCGGAACGGAATGCATAAGTACAATAACCAGGATCATTCGATGTTAACTGCGATGTTGGCTGTTGAGAACATCCAGGGCGCGAACTATGACATTTGGCAGGTGAATGCCGACGAGGAGTTTCACGAGGAAATTCGCACCAAAGCTGGACCAGTGAGGGAGGATATGTTCGCGACTTTGCGTTCGACGCAGCCACCTGTACCAACCCGAACAGAACAATCCATCAAACGTTCAACTCAATGAGTGCGACTGAAAAAAAAGATACCTCAAGCGTTTCCGAGTCTGCGAAAAATACTCCTACACAAGATTCCGAAGAAGAACTCCTCACGCGTGCAGTTTTGAGGCTGAATGCTAATGTCCTCGGCTTTGTCCTTGGCGTTCTCTTCAGCCTCGGCATCTTCGTGGCTACGAACTGGCTCGTCATCAAAAGCGGAGATGTTGTCGGCCCTCACCTAAGCTTGCTGAGCCAATACTTCATTGGATACTCCGTGAGTTTTGTGGGAAGTCTGATCGGAGTGCTGTACGCATTCGTGCTGGGATATGTATCCGGCTTGATCATAGCCTGGGTCTATAACCAGATCGTAGCGGTGAGTCTGCGCAAGAACTAAGCATGCAAAGAACCGCTACCGACGCACAGCGCGACGTAGGCGTCGAATTCTTCAACCAATCGGCCGAAGAGTATTCCCGCAAATACGAAGAAGATTCTCCCGCCGGCTACGCGCTCCGTGTTCGCCAGGAACGCGTTTTAGAATTATTCGATCAGGCTGGAGGTAAAGTTCTCGACGTGGGCTGCGGGCCGGGGCTTATGATGCCGCCGATCCTGGAACGAGGCTGTTCCTTCTGGGGTGTTGACCCATCCCCCCGCATGATCGACATCGCCCGAAAACTGTGCAAACAGAACGAACGTGTGCAGTTTTCATCGGGCGACGCCATGCATCTGGAGTTTCCGGATGGCTTGTTCGATGCCGTGCTCTGCATGGGTGTCATCGACGCGCTTCGTGACCGCCGCCAGGCAATTCGTGAAATGCTGCGAGTCCTCAAGCCGGGCGGAACTCTAATTGTGTCGTTTACTAATCTTTATAGCCCTTACTCGTGGTGGAAGCTGTACGTCTTTTATCCTGCCGTTGCAGCATGGAGAAGGATCAACAAAGCGTCAACAGACAGGAAGGAGCAAGGCTTGTGGTCGCATATGAAAACTCGCAAGCTTTTCTCGGAAGCCGCTGCTCAACAACTTCTCGCTTCTGAAGGAGCCGGCATAGTCGAAAGCGTCGGCTACAACTACAACATCTTGCTCTCTCCGTTCGACGAGATCCGTCCTGCAACTGCACTCCGGGTCGCCCGCAGGCTGGAAAAAAGCCGGATGCGAATGCTGCGTTGGTTAGCGACTGGGTGGCTCGTTAAGGCCAGGAAGAATGAGGAAAACAATTGCGCTTCAAGAGGGTAATCGCAGTTAACCCCCCGAACCCGCCAGGATTTGTGGCTAATCGCGACTCTATGGGGGGATACGGGCAGCTTTATCCTGCAGGGGCCACGATCCTGCCTCCTTTGGATTTGCCGTATCTCGCCGCCTATTTGATCGATAAAGGCGTGCAGGTGGAGGTTCTGGAAGCGCAGGGTCTCGAACTCGATGTTGAGCATTTGATTGCCAAGCTAGAAGAGAGCGTCAAAAATCATCCGGAACCGATCCTGGTCGTCGTTCGGTTGGCATTGTGCAGCTTGGACTGGGACTTGTCTGTCTGCGACCGTCTCAAGAAGGCCACTCATGCTGCGGTCGCGATCTGGGGATCCGTTCTTCCGCATGTTGGAGCTCGTTTGCTGGAGACGACGGCCGACTATATCGTGCACAACGAGCCTGACGAAACGGTATGGGAACTCGTAACGGGGCGCAACGAAGAGGAAATTCTGGGACTTCAATATCGACGCGGTCCTGAATGGTTTTCGAATGCGGATCGTCCGCTCGCGAAGGATCTGGACGCAAAGCCGTTTCCAAAATGGGAACTCTTGCCTTATCGAAGGTACGCGACGCCCAGGTCGTCGACAACGGGCTCCCTGCCATTTCTCCCTATATTGACATCGCGGGGGTGTCCTTTCGGTTGTCACTATTGCCCCTATCCTGTGGGGCAGGGATTGCCGTTTCGATACCGATCGCCAAAGAATGTCGTCGACGAAATAGAACACTTAGTGCGTGACTTGGGAATCAAGTACATCCTATTTCGAGATCCGATGTTCTCGCTCCGGCAAAGCCGTGTCATCGAGATTTGTGAGGAGATTAATAAGAGAGACCTCCGATTTAAATGGAAGTGTGAAACACGTCCGGACTGCCTCGATGAAAAAACTTTAAGAGCGATGGCGCAGGCAGGTTGTGACGGAATCAACTTCGGCGTCGAAAGCGCCGATGTCGAAATCCAGCAGAATTCGGGCAGGAAGCCGATTTCCCGGGAACAGATCATCCAAATAACCTCGTTATGCCGAAGGCTAGGCATCAAGACGTTCTGCTTTTTTATTATCGGATTGCCTGGTGATACAACGTCCACGATTCTGGATACGATTGGTTTTGCCGTGGGGCTGCGAGCAAATTGGATTCAGTTCACAGCCGCCTCGCCACTTGTCGGTACTAAGCTTCGAGACTGGGCGATTGCGACAGGGCTGGTCTCCGACGACACGTACGCCTACAGAAACAGTCATGAAACGATGATTGGGAACGAGAATCTACATAAGTCTCAGATCCAATCGTTATACCGATTCGCCTCGTTTTTTGAACGTTACCTCATCAACCGCGCCGGCCTTTTCAAAGATGACAGCAGAGAGGGGCTGCTCTATAGCGCTGCCCGAGGGGCGGCGAACTTTTCCGCCGACTTGTGTGCGCGTATGGTGTTCGCAGTTGGCCGGGCACACTTCGAGCGTTCGTTCTCAACTACACACTGACGGATTGAGAGTTCCTCTATGGAATGGCGCGGACTAAACGTCCTGATCACGGGCGGCGCTGGACATATCGGGTCGCACCTTGCTGCGCGACTAGTTTCGCTGGGTGCGAACGTATACGTTGCCGATAACCTCTGGCGCGGGCGGGTTTCCAACCTTTATGTCGACGACAGGCCGATGATCGACTTGAACCGTCAGTTTCTTAAAGTGGATCTGGAGGAGTATTCCAATTGTCTGCTTGCCACGCGCAACATGGACACGGTGTATCACCTCGCCGATGTCGTCGCCGGCATTAATTACGTGTTTGGGCATCAACTGTCGTTGTTCAACACAAATGTGGTGGTGAATTCCCACATGCTGAAGGCGGCAATC
>Ga0075425_100002182_pt1 | contig 19478 bp, 18 predicted proteins | sample SoiMethybrSBSTD4_FD_75300 | JGI IMG/M metagenome (GOLD analysis project Ga0075425, IMG submission 75300) | Bulk soil microbial communities from a Populus tree surrounding site in Tennessee, USA - Soil MetaG P. TD hybrid SBSTD4 | ecosystem: Environmental > Terrestrial > Soil > Tree plantation... | reverse complement strand
CCGACCTCTTCCTCGAGGAACTTGACCTGCGATCGCAGCTCGTCGACCTGCTCGCCCTGTCCGGACATCTCCGTCTCCTCCGAGGTCCCGAATCTACACCGCGATTCCGACGCGACCGTGATAGGTCCTTCTTTTCCTATCTACGGCACGGCCTCACGAACGGCTTAGGACGAGACGTGGAAATGGTCCGTGCGGGTCAGGCCAGTCTGCGCGCGATCGTCAGGAAGCCCGTATGCCCGACCATGCGGTGATCGGGCCGGACGCTGCGCTCCGTGACGTGCCATCCACGCCGGAGGACCTCGAACGTCTCGACGTGGAGGAACCCCTGCGACGGAAGGGCGAGCACGAGCTGCTGGACCTGGATCGTCGTCGGCAGGTACGCACAGACGACCCCCCCGGGCTCCAGTGCCTCCCGGAGCGTTCCGAGCGGCGCCCACGGCTCCGGGAGATCCAGGACACATCGGTCGTACCGCTCACCCGTTCGCCCGACATCGGCGACGTCGCCGACCCGCAGCTCGAGGGTCTCTGGAACCTTGCCGAAGATCCCCTCGAGGTTCTGGACCGCCTGAGCGTGGTGCTCCTCGCGGAGCTCGTACGACACGACACGACCGTCCGCCCCGACGGCCCGGCACAGAGCGATCGTGAGCGATCCCGACCCGGTGCCCGCCTCGAGGACCCGAGCGCCCGGGAAGACGTCCGCGTACGTGAGGATCGGGCCGAGGTCCTTCGGATACACGACCTGGGCGCCGCGCTTCATCTTCAGCGCGTAGTCGGCGAACCGCGGCCGGAACGCGACGAGCACCATGCCGCGGGCCGTCTCGACGCGCGTCCCCTCCGGCCTCCCGAGCACGAGGTCGTGCGCGAGCGTCCCGGAGTGCGTGTGGTACGTCGAGCCGGGCTCCAGGACGAAGAGGTACGAACGCCCGCGCTGGTCGATCAGGAGCGCGCGCTCCCCTGCTTCGAAGGGGGTGCTCATGCGGGCAAGGCTAGCGCAGCGAGCCTCGGCCGCATGAGCACCGGGTCCCGTCTACGGGAACTGCGTGGGCAGCGGGCGTGTGCCCAGCGTGACGTCGACCGTTCGCGATCCGCCGTGCGGTTCCGCGACATCGACGCTCACGGTCTGACCCGGCGCGAGCTTCGCGAGGATCGAACCGACGTCGTCCGCGCTCGAGACGTTCGAGCCGTCGATCGCGGTGATCACCTCGCCGTCCTTGATACCGGCCTGTGCGGCTGGCCCACCCGTGGTGGTCGCGATCACGTACGCGCCGCTCTGCACGGAGAGCCCGAGCTGCATCGCGATCCCGGGGGTGACCGTCTGCGACGTGACCCCGAGGTACGCGGCGGCCGCGAGCGGATCGGACACGGCCTGTTGGATCGCGGACTTCGCGGCGTCGATCGCGATCGCGAAGCCGATGTTCTGCGCGTTGTCGTCGCCGGCGGAGTTGATCCCCACGACCTGACCCTGCATGTTCAGCAGCGGGCCACCCGAGTTGCCGTGGTTGATCGCCGCGTCGGTCTGGATCACGTCGGTGTAGACACGCCGACCGTTCTGACACACGGAGCAGCTCGGGTCCGCCACGGTGATCGTCCGGTCGAGCGAAGAGACGATGCCGGACGTGACCGTCGGGCCGCCCTCGAGCGCGAGCGCGTAGCCGATCGCGACGACGGGCTGCCCCAGCTCGAGCGCGCCCGAGTCACCGAGCGGCACCGTCGGCAGGCCGGTCGCGTCGATCTTCAGGACCGCGAGGTCGTGCTGGCAGTCGCCACCGATCACCCGCGCGTCGTACTGCTGCGGCTTGGCCGCCGACGTCGACACGGTGATCTTCGAACCGCCCTCCACGACGTGGCAGTTCGTCACGATGATCCCGTCCTGCCGGACGATGAAGCCGGTCCCGACGCCTTTGCCCTGCTGCACATTGCCGAACTGATCGGGCTGGAACACGTCGGTCGTCACGTTCACGACCGCGGGGAGCGCGTCGTGCACGACCGTCTCGACCGCGTCGGGCTTCCCGGTCGACGTGCCGTCGAAGAGATCGGCCGACGCGCCGGAGGAGTTGCCGGAGAGGTCGAGGGAGCACGCGGTGGCGACGAACGCGAGGATCGCCAACCCCGCCAGGATCTTGCGCATGCGGAAACCTCCGTTGGTTGCCCGGTGGGTACATGGGGGTTTCGACGCGCCGGGCCGGGCGGTTCTCGCCCGGCCCGGCGCCCGTATGCGCTTCCTGTGACGTTCGCTACGAGAGCGAGCCCGCCGGTTTCTCCTTGCGGGGATCCACGAACGGGATCGCCGCGGTCACACCGACGATGTGGTCCCCGTGCTCGGACTCGACGTCGAGCTGCGTGCCGGGCTCCGCCAGGTCGATCGGGACCCACACGTACCCGATGTTCTTCTGCAGGCCGGGCGACCAGACGGCGTCGGTGAGGTGCCCGACCTTCGCCCCGTCGTGGTACGCCGGCCAGTACTCGGACATCTCCGCGCGCAGCTCCTCCCCCAGGAGCTCGATCCCGACGAGCTTGCGGTCGACGCCCTCGCGGCGGATCCGCTCGAGGGCGTCCTTGCCGATGTAGTCCTGGGGCTGCTCCTCGACGAGCCGCTCGAGCCCCATCACGTGGAACGGGGTGTCCGTGAGGCGGATGTCCGACCCGTAGTTGAAGATGCCGGCCTCGATCCGCCGTGCCTCGACCGGAGCGATCGGCTTGATCCCGAACTCGTCGCCCGCCTCGAGGATCGCGGCCCACAGATCGTCGCCGCGCGACCCGTCCAGCAGGTTCACCTCGAAACCGGGGATCGCGGTCCAGCCCGTCCGCGAGATCACGACCGGGATACCCCCGATCTCGAACCGCTCGCACCAGTAGTACTTGATGTCGTAGATCGCGGGTCCGACCAGCTTCTCGAGCGTCTTCGCCGACAGGGGCCCCTGGACCTGGACGGGATGCACGTCCGGATACGAGACCTCCGCGTCGAGCCCGGCATGGCTCGCGACGCCCAGCGCGTACAGCCCGGCATCGGAGTCGGCGAGCTGCATCCACCAGACGTTCGGCTCGGGATGCAGCAGGACCGGGTCGTTGACGATGCCGCCATCGGGCGCCGTGACGAGCATGTACTTGCCCTGCTTCACCGCGCACTTCGTGAGGTCGCGGCACGTGAGCCGGTCGATCAGGCGATCCGCGTCGGGTCCGCTCACCTGGACGGTTCGCTCGACGCCGACGTCCCAGAGCGTGACGGCCTCGTTCAGCAGCTTGTACTCGGTGTCCGGGTCGTCGAAGTAGCCCGGCAGGTACATGTGGTTGTAGATGTCGTAGGCGGTGCATCCGGAACGGAGCGTCGCCTTGAAGAACGGCGACTGCCGGTACCACGGACCGAAGTACAGCGTCGCGCTCTTGGCGAGCATCTCGTCACGCTCGTTCACCATCTCGGGACGGCCTCCTGCTCGGCTCCGGCCGGGCGAACGCCCGGCGCTCCGGATTGAAGCATGGTTCAAACGCCCTGCGGGATGCAAGTCCGCAGGCCGAGCCGTCCAGGGCAGACGGTCTGAACCGCCGTTCAGGAAACGGGGATCTGCTTCGATGGATCCACGAACGGCATCGGCGTGACGGTCGCCGTCCGCGGCCCGAACTCCGTGTCGACCGACACGGTCTGGCCCTCGTTGCTCCGCTCGGCCGGCAGCCAGCAGTACCCGATGTTCTGGTTCAGGCGAGGCGAATGGATCGCCGAGGTCACCTTGCCGACCCGCTCCCCGTCGATCGACGCCGGCCACTTCACCGCGTTCAGCGCCGGGAACGGCTCTCCGTCGAAGACGACCCCGTTGATCTTGTTCCGGACGCCTTCGGCCTTGATCCGCGTATAGGCCTTGATCGAGATCGACGCATCCGGGGAGAGCGTGTCCAGGTCGACGAGCCGCTCGAGTCCCAATTCGTAGGCGTTGTTCTCGTACGTCATGTCGGCGCCCCAGTTGAAGATCGCGCCCTCGATACGGCGGATGTCCGACGGTCCCGTGGGCTTGATCCCGAACTCGGCCCCCGCCTCCATGATCGCCTCGAAGACGTCGTTGCCCCGTGAGGTGTCGGTCGTGTACACCTCGTAGCCGACCTCGGAGGTCCAGCCGGTCCTGGTCACGACCACCGGTACGCCGCCGATCTTCGCCTCGGTCCAGAAGTAGTAGCGCAGCTGCAGGATGTCCTCGCCGAGCAGCTTCACCATGAGGTCCTTGGACTTGGGACCCTGGACCTGCAGCGGGGCGACGTCTGCCTCCTTGATCGTCACGTCGAGGTCCGGGTAGGCGTTGCGGAGCCCACGCGCGAACAGCAGGGCGTCCGAGGACGCGAGCGCGAACCAGAAGGTGTTCTCGTCCATCCTCGTGAGGACGGGATCGTTGATGATCCCCCCGTCGGAGTCACAGATCAGGACGTACTTCGCCTGCCCGACGGCGCACGTCGAGAGGTCGCGGGGCGTGAGGAGCTGGGCGAAGCGGAACCCGTCGGGACCGGAGATCTCGAGGCACCGCTCGACGCTCACGTCCCAGAGCGTGACGCCGTTCAGGAGCGCGTCGAACTCCGCCTCGAACGTGTCGAAGCGGATCGGGAAGTACATGTGGTTGTAGACCGTGAAGCCGAGCGGCCCGTACTTCTGTGTCGCCTCGTAGTACGGCGTACGCCGGTTGCGCGCCCCGCGCTGGACCAAGCTCATGTCGAACGGCTGCGTCATCGGGTGTTCCTCCTCGGCTCCTCGTCGTGGCCCGCGAACCCCACGTCGCGGGGAGTCATCGTGCGCGGGAGCGGCCGCCTTCGCAACGAGGGCCGTCGACCCTGGGTCACGGAGCTCCCTCACGCATCCGGCGCCGCGAAGACCCGCTCCCCTTCCACGAAGGTCATCAGGCACGACGCGTTCGCGATCTCCTCGGACGGGTGCGCGAAGACATTCCGGTCCAGGACGGCGAGGTCCGCTCGCTTGCCGACCTCGATCGAGCCGGTCTCGGCTTCCAGGTGGTTCACGTACGCGGATCCGATCGTGAACCCGGCCATCGCGGTCCCCATGTCGAGTCGCTCGTCCGGAAGGAAGACGCGGTCCCGATCGGCGGAGTAGGGGTAGTCGGGCGGCATCACGCGGTTCACGGCGACGTGGATCTCCTCGAGCGGATCGGGCGAGGAGACCGACCAGTCGCTCCCCATCGCGAGCGACGCCCCCGCCCGGACGAGGCTGGCGAATGGGTACTGCCAGGTCCACCGCGGTTCCCCGAGGAAGGGGATCGTGAGCTCGTCCATCTGGTTCTCGTGGGCGGCCCACAGCGGTTGCGCGTTCGCGATCGCCCCGAGCTGTCGGAACCTGGGGATGTCGTCGGGATGAACGATCTGGATGTGGGCCAGATGCGGACGCGTGTCCGACATGCCGTTCGTCCGCCTGGCGGCCTCGATCGCGTCGAGCGCCTCGCGCACCGCGCGGTCGGCGAGCGCGTGGAAGTGCACCTGGAATCCGAGCGCGTCCAACCGGGTGACGGCCTCGTTCAGGACGTCGGGGTCGACGAACGAGATGCCGCGGTTCTCGGTGGGCGTCCCGTCCGCGCCGAGGTAGGGATCGAGGACGGCGCCGGTGAAGTTCTCGCAGACCCCGTCTTGCATGATCTTCACCGACGTGGCGGCGAAGCGCCCCGCCGCACCGCGGTCCCGGAGCGCGACGAGCTCGTCGATCTGCTCGAGGCCTCGGAGACGATCCCACCAGAGCGCGCCGACGACGCGCGCGGTGAGCTCGCCCTTCTCCGCGGCGGTGAGGTACGTGGAAAGGGAATCGCCCCACGCACCGCCACCGGCTTGCACGATCGCGTCCTGCCATCCCGTGATGCCGAGGGCGTGCAGGTACGCCTGCCCCTTCATCAGGCCGGCGTACAGCTCGTCGGGGGTCGAGGGCGGGATCAGGTCGGTCATGAACCGCTGCGCGCCCTCGTGCATCGTTCCGAACGGCTCGCCGTCGGCGGTGCGCTCGATCCGGCCGTCGGCCGGATCGAGCGTCTCCGCGGTGACGCCGGCCAGCTCCAAAGCTTTCGAGTTCACCCACGCGCTGTGGCCGTCGCGGTTGGGCAGGAACACCGGGCGCTCAGGCACGATCGCGTCGAGATCCTGCTTGGCGGGACAACCGCGCGGGAAGACCTCCATGGACCACCCTCCGCCGAGGATCCAGGTCGCATCGGGGTTCGCCCCCGCGTAGGCGGCGATCGCCGCGAGGTACTCGTCCTTCGTGGTGAGGTCGTGGAGGTCGCACTGGAGCATGTCGATCCCGGCGTAGACGGGATGGACGTGCGCGTCCTGGAAGCCCGGCACGAGCATCCGCCCGGCGAGGTCGATCACCTCCGTCCGCGCGTCGATCGAGGGGCGGATCGCGGCGTCCGTCCCGACGGCCGCGATCCGCCCCTCGCGCACCGCCATCGCCTGCGCCCACGACCGCGCCGCGTCGACCGTGTAGACGGCACCGTTCACGAACACGAGATCCGCCGCAGAGCCGCCCACCGCTCCTCCTGTCGTCGCCGGGATCGGGCGGAGTCTATCCAGCGGGAGTCTCCCCGCCGCCGGGCTAGGCGAGCGCGACGATGTCGAGGTAGTCGTCGCTCCAGCGATCCAGCTCGCCGTCCGGCATCAATAGGACTCGTTCCGGCGCAAGAGCTTCGACGAACTCCTCGTCGTGGGTCACGAGGACCATCGCACCAGGCCACCCCTGGAGCGCGTCCGCGATCGCGGTTCGAGAGGGCGGGTCGAGGTTGTTCGTCGGCTCGTCCAGCAGCAGCAGGTTCTTCCGCCCCGCGACGAGCATCGCGAGCGCCAGTTTCGTCTTCTCGCCGCCCGAGAGCGTGCCCGCGTCCTGGAAGGCGATCTCGCCGTGCAGGCCGAACATGCCGAGCAGCGTCCGCAGCGCGAGATCGTCCGCCATCGAGGACTCCTTCATGTGGTCCAGGACCGTCGCGCCGTCGCGGATCCCCTCGTGCTCCTGCGCGTAGTACCCCGGCACGATGCCGTGGCCGAACGCGAAACGGCCGTCGTCGGCCTCGGTCTGTCCCGTGAGGATCCGGAGCAGGCTCGTCTTCCCGGCCCCGTTGAGTCCCAGCACGAGGAGCCGCTCTCCCCTGCCGAGGTCGAACGTGACGTCTTCGAAGATCGGCGGACCCCCGTACGACTTCGTGAGTCCCTCGACGACGAGAGCGGTCCGACCGCTGTGCGGTGGTTCGGGGAACCGGTAGCGGACCGCCTTCTCTCGCGCGGGCCCCTCGACCTTCGTCGCCTGCAGCTTGCGGACACGGGTGTCGATCGTCTTCGCCTTGCGCGCCCGCTTCGCGGTGCTCCCGCGCATCGAGTCGGCGAGCGTCTTGAGCCTCTGGATCTCGTGCTCCTGCCGTTCCGCGAGCGTCCGCAGGCGCGCTTCGTCGGCCGCTCGAGCCTCGCGATACTCGCGGTACGTGCCGCGGTACTCGACGATCCCGTCACGGTCGAGGTGCAGGATCCGCGTGATCGACGCGTCGAGCAGGGCCAGGTCGTGGCTCACGACGACGAGGGCGCCCTTATGGGACGCGAGGAAGCGCATCAGCCACGCTTTCGCATCCACGTCGAGGTGGTTCGTGGGCTCGTCGAGGAGCAGGAGATCCGATCCGCCGAACAGGATCCGCGCGAGCTCCAACCGTCGGCGTTCGCCGCCCGACAGCGCCCGAACCGGGAGTTCCAGGCGATCCTCCGGCAGGCCGAGCCCGGCCGCGATCGCCTTCGCGGTGGACTCTGCCTGGTACCCGCCCAGCCGGCGATATTCCTCCTCGAGGCGCGCGAACCGGTGCACCTCTCGGTCGCCGTGGGTCTCCTCGAGCGCGATCCGCGCCTTCTCGAGCCGCCGGTTCAGCTCGACCAGTCCGCGCGCACCGAGGATGTGCTCGAGACCGCGGTCGTCGTCGTCCGCCCGGTGCTGGCGCGGGTCCTGCCGGAGGTAGCCCACGGCGCCTCGTCGCACGACGCTGCCGCTCGCCGGCGGCATCTCGCCGGCGAGGACCCGGAGCGTGCTCGTCTTCCCGGCGCCGTTGCGGCCGACGACGCCGACCTTGTCCCCGTCCCGGAGGTCGATCGAGAGGCCCTCGACGACGACGCGTCCGGCGACCTCGACGGAGAGATCTCGGGCTTCGAGCGCGATCACGGCTCGCGCCCTGAGGGCTGGGTCGTCTGGGATCGGAACGGACGGGCTGGCATCGGGACCTCCTCGGCGTCGGTGAACACGGCCGCGATCGCGGTCAGGTGTGGCTCGAGGAACGTCCGCTAGCTCATCCGTCGTGCATCGTACGACGCCGGCCCCGGAGGGGCACGTAAGGTGGTGCGATGGCTCCCGAGCGAGAGGTCTTGGAGCTCGCCGACCGTGAGGTCGCGATCACGAACCCGAGCAAGGTGTTCTTCCCGGAGCTCGGCATCACGAAGCTCGACCTCGTCCGCTACTACCTCGCGGTGGCCGACGGCGCCCTCCGTGGCGTCTCGGGACGCCCGATGGCGCTGAAGCGGTTCGTCGACGGAGCCACCGGGCAACCGTTCTTCCAGAAACGAGCCCCGAAGTCCAGGCCCGATTGGATCGAGACGATCGAGCTGCGGTTCCCGTCGGGGCGCACCGCCGAAGAGATCGTGGTCCGCGATGCGGCGCAGCTCGCATGGGTGATCAACCTCGGCTGCATCGACCTGAACCCCCACCCCATCCGGACCTCCGACATGGACCATCCGGACGAGCTCCGCGTCGACCTCGATCCCGTGCGGGGCGTCGGGTGGTCGCAGGTGCTCGACGTCGCCGTCGTCACGAAGGCCGTCCTGGACGACGTCGGCCTCATGGGATGGCCGAAGACGTCGGGGTCGCGCGGCATCCACATCTACTGCCGGATCGAGCCCCGATGGACCTTCACCGACGTGCGTCGCGCCGCCGTCGCCCTCGCTCGAGAGGTCGAACGCCGTGCGCCCCAGATCGCCACGAGCAAGTGGTGGAAGGAAGAGCGCCACGGCGTGTTCCTCGACTACAACCAGAACGCGAAGGACCGAACCGTCGCGTCCGCGTACTCGATCCGCCCGACGCCGGACGCGCGGGCGTCGGCGCCGCTCACGTGGGAAGAGCTCCCTCACTGCCGCCTCGAGGACTTCACGATCTCGACCGTCCCTGCCCGCTTCGCGGAACTCGGGGACCTCTCGGCGGGGATCGACGAGGCGGTCGGCGAGCTCGACGCGCTGCTCGAGCTCGCCGACCGTGACGACGCCGAGGGGCTGCCCGACGCGCCGTGGCCCCCGCAGTACGAGAAGCAGCCCGGGGAGGCTCCACGCGTGCAACCGTCGCGAGCGAGGAAGAAGGCCACGGTGGCGGAGCCCGCGCCGGGGAAACGCAGCGGTGCGAGCGGCCGCCGTCGCTCGACGATGCCCTTGATCGAGATCGCTCGCGCCGAGACCGAAGGCGAGGCGATGGAGGGGCTCGAGCGGTGGAAACGGCGCCATCCCGACGTGTGGCCCCTCTTGGGACCCGAGGACCTGTTGATCGACGCGATGCGAGGCCGGAGCAGCACGTGGACCCGGATCCGGCTGAACCTGAAGAACGTGCCGCACGACATCCGCCCTCCTCAGGAGCCGCTCGAGGTCGACTACGACCCGTGGGCCGGCATCGAGTGGCCGGCCGATCGTTGACGAGATCGTCCCGACGCCGCGCGGATCGGGAAGTGACGAGCGTCACGCGATCAGCTCACCTTGTGCTCGATCTGACCGAGGTACGTCGAGAGCACTTGACCGAGCGTCCGGACCGAGACGGCGCCAGCCGCGATCGCGCGGGCGAACGCTTCGGGATCTTCACCCGGTTGGACCCAGGTCACTTCGATCGGCTTCCGTTTCGCGTGTCGTACTAGCGGAGCTCGTCCCATCGCTGGGGTTCGTCGATGTGTCGGCCCAGCCCTGGCCGTTCTGATCGCGGAAGCGGATCAGCCGGGACGCGGATCGCATCGCGTCGTCGCTGGGCAAGGGACCGGCGCGAGCCGGGATGGAAGACGTTGACTGAGGTGCCTCGCGAGCTGGAGAGTGTCCATGATGCAGCAGCGAAGGAAGTCGGTCGAACTCGAGCTGGAATGGCTCGCCCTCGGCGAGCCTCGCAAGCGACCAATTCCGCAGTGGACCTACCGCATGCACCGCGTGGCTGTCACTGCCGCCCTCGTTTGGTTCGTCGGGTTCGCCGTGCTCACGTTGGTCTTGTCCGTGGCCTCTGGCCGTTGACGCAAGTCGCTATTTCTCGGTGACCGCGAGCTCGCTGAGCACGCGGGCGACCCGACGCCTCGCGTCCGGGTACATCGTCAGTAGGTCGATGACGTCGGCCCAGGCCTGCCCGTTCTCGTCGCGGTCCATCCGCGGACGATGGCTCCGTTCAGCCGTCTTCCGGCTCGTCGAGATCCGGCCAGGGTGCGACGTCGACCTCGTTGCCTTCCGGATCGGCGAGGGTCCACCACAGCGGCGCGTGACCGTCGTACACGATGCGACCACCGGCCTCGATCGCCGCGGCGATGCGACCCTCCGCCTGCTCGTGCGGTACGTAGAGGTCGACGTGGATCCGGTTCCGCTGCGGGCGGGGCGCGTCCATCTGCTGGAACCAGACCGTCGGCCCGATGTGCTTCGGATCGACCAGGTTGTCGCCGGTGACCTCGACGAAGTCGTACCCGAGGATCGCCCGCCAGAAGGGCAACACGTCCGACATGTCGAGCGCGTCGATCGCGATCTGCACGTTCTGGACACCCGCCGGGTCGGCCTCGATGTCGAGATCGCTCGCGATCGCCGAGATGCCTGCCGCCAGGGTCAGATCATCCTCGGTCAGGATCCAGTCGTCGGCGCCGAGTCGCACGGTGACGCCGTCGGGGCGCAGGTCCAGATGGGGACGGTCCCCGGCTCCCGCCAGCCCGCCGATCGCCTGCGCCAACCCGACGCCTTGGGCGAGCGAAGCCGTCCTGAACCGCGTCGCGGCCGTGTGCTGGATCACACGCCACCCGAGCTCGTGGAACCGTGACGGCTGGATCATCTTCCGCTGGACCTCCCCAAATATCGACGGGAGGTCAGCGTACGTCGAGGCCCGGACGCTCCCAGGGCCATCTCGGTCGTCCGGACGATCCGGAGCGGCGCATCAGTCATGCTGCTCAAGGTCGCGGTCGGCGTCGTCGCGGATGAGGACGTCGCGGAGGTGGCGGGGGCCTTCGGCTCGAGCGTTCGAGAACCGATCGGAGATGGTCATCCAACGCTCAATCGGTGCAGGGGTCGTCCACCCCCGCGACGATCTCCACGGATCTCACGCGGTCGCCTCCATCCGCCGCGTATATGTCTTCGCCCGGTCCACCCACAATCTTGTCGCCTGGGAGACCGTCGGAGGTCAGCAAGCAGGGGTCGGAACCACGCCCACCTCGGATAACGTCTAGACCACTAAAGAACTCTCGCAGGAAATCGGGCCCACGACCGCCATAGACGTGATCAGGGCCAATGCTCTCGGTGGATCGGTCCGCCCCCGGACCTCCGCGCACGACGTCAGCGCCCGCCCCGCCATCAAAGCGGTCTGGTCCGCGACCTCCGTGCAGCTCATCATCGCCCCCAGTGAACCTGCCGCCGACCAACGAATCCGCCCCCCGACCACCGTAGATCCGGTCGTTCCCAGGACCACCGTCGAGGGAGTCCGCAGCCCGATCCGGGCCACCGCGGATCACGTCGTCACCCCGCCCCGCATCGACAGTGTCCTCCCCGCGTCCAGCGAAGACGATGTCGTTCCCGTCCAGCGCATCGATGCGGTCGTCCCCGCCGAGGCCACAGATAACGTCATTCCCATCAGTGCCCGGTAGGACATCATTCCCCGAAGTCCCAACGATGGTGCATCTGGACGGTCGGCCCGCTGTATGCCGAAGCGGCAACGGCGTCGCCGTCGTCCGTCCAACGACGCTCACGGCGAGGAAGACAAATAGAGTCACACCGGCCCGGAGCATTCTCTTACTCATTGTCTTGTCCAGCCGTTAAGCCTCTTCACCCATCAACCGCAACACCCATGACGACAGCTGTCAAACCGACCCATCACCCATATCAGCTTGCAGATCCGGTCCCACGTCTCGGAGTCGGATTGGTCCGCCTGTTTGTGTCTCACGCCTCATGGCACTCGATGTCGGGAGAGGTGGTCACTGAGTACGGACCGATGTGCCCTGGATAGGCCATCGCTCCCCTTCGTTCCTGCTTTGCCCCGTCAGGAAGGTTCGGTAGGGTGAACATGTCGCGCAAGGGGATTGCCCACACCTCACATGAAATCGTCGCTGTGTGCCCAAGGTGATTCACGACGGACGCCGTGTAGTCGGCCCTAAGGACGACGGTCCCCAATTCGAACGATAATCACGAGGCCCGTCGCCGGGGGGGTCCTCGCGTGGAGATCGAGCCACTCCCAAGATCACCGCGTGACCCTCCGCCCGCTGGGCTTTGGCACCGATGGCCAATCGGCGGGTCGCCGGGCGACCTTTGAGATGTCGGCGCCTCACTACTGAAAGCACCCGTCGGTGGGGTTCTCAGGACCCTCTGACCATACGGAATCGGCATCTTTTTCGCGGAGTACTCACAGGGGGTCTTCCTGTCGCCACATAGCCGCCGCCGTCAGTGGGTAGGCAACCCACGAAGTCGAGTAAGGGAGCCGAGGAAGGAGGGGCTATGCGGCTACGTATCGCGATAGCGACGCTCGCGGTGATGACGGCGGCGCTGCTCGGGCCGATGGGGTCGACCCCGGCCACAGCCATATCGTGCACGATCATCGGAAGCAAGCATCTCGACAACATCAACGGCAGCTCGGGGCGCGACATCATCTGTTCTCTGCGCGGGAACGACAGGGTGTCGGCCCGGGGCGGCAACGACGTCGTCAGCGGGGCCCGAGGCGATGATCTCATCTACGGGCAGGCGGGAGCGGATCTTCTGAAGGGTGATCGTGGCGGTGACATATTGATCGGTGGGACGGCGCATGACGATCTGCGCGGAGGGTCCGGGAACGACGTAATCGATGCCCTTGACAACTCTGGCGGCGACGTCGTTCGTGGCGGGCCCGGCCGTGACGTCTGTTACGTCGACTCCGCCGACATCTTCGCGGGATGCGAGCGGCGGGTGGTCGTATGAGGAGGGATGGCCCAACTGGCTACGATGCCGTACATAGCGAAGACCAAGCCCGTCGATGTCGCGAAGTTCGTGTACGCCGATCGTGGGCCCCGGTCCTGACTTCGTCCCTTTGAATCTAGGAGGAGGCGTAGTGTCGGTGCCAATCCTTCGAGCGCTAGCACGAGACGCTCAAGGCCCGGATGATTCCAACTGGGAGCGCTTCGATACGGCGCTGGTACGTGTCCAGGAAGCCGCGCAAGAGCTTAGGAGTGCCTCCTCCAAGCGAAGATCGTTCTGGGACGAGTTCCGCCCAGTTCGCTCGCCTGGACACTGACGCGCGGCATCACACGAACGTCGGCGGAGGGCCCGGGGTGAGAGGAATCCAAAGACTCCCCGACCTCTCGCCGTCTTCACCGCCGTCCGTTTGTGCCGGACGTCCGTGGCGGTGGGTCTTCGAACAGCTCGCGATGCTTCCTCTCGGCGGGATCCGTCGAGGCGACCGCGTCGCCCGGCTGGGCTGCCCCGCATCCGGATACTTCGTCAGCAGGTCGATGACGTCATCGCAGTAGCGCATCGCAAAGGTCTCTTGCTCACTCAGGCCAATCATCCGGCCAAAGTAGGGTCTCCGCCGTGTTGGCTATGCCAATGTTGTAACCCTCTCCCTGTAGGCGAGTGATGACGCGGACCAACAAGGGCGGTTGATTCTTCGCTGTCCTCAGCAGGTCTGCATCATCCATGTCTCCGGCGTTCGCCGAGAACCTAACGGCCTCGATCAGGTCCTCTACCCTCTTCTGCTCTTCCGGATGGAAGAGGTCAGCTTCTACGGACTCGCCTCTTTCGGAGAAATGGATCCACCTAAGTTGCTCCTCGCCACGTAACAGTGCCAGAGGGCTCTCAACCGTAACGGGACTCACTGCTCACCACCCGTTGCATCAACCTCACCCAGCAACCTCGCCACGCGCCGCCGAGCATCTGGCCACATCGTCAGTAAGTCGATGATGTCCGCCCAGCCCTGCCCGCTCTGGTCGCGGTAACGCATCAGCGTTGAGGCAATCGCGGTTGTCTTCGGCGAAGCCCTGAGACCCCTTTCACCTTGCCGTTCTGGCGCTACAGGATCCGCGCCTCGTCTACATCGCGGATGCGGCTGTAACGGGGCGCGCTTCGCGTGCCACTGGTTACAGGCGGACGGGATGAAGGGAGGCCGATGAGGCAGAACAATCTTGGCGATGCGCATGCGTATCTCTCGAATGAGCGGTGCCTCTTCCGTCTCGGTACGGACATCGGTAGCTTGGATGGAGAGGCCACGGTGCACCTCGCCTCGACGGCGGGAGGGGCTCGACCTTCGAAAACGCCGCCCTGAGCGCGGCCTATGGGCTGTATGCCCAGGGAGGAGGTAGCGCGTGTCTCGACTACTAGGGGCCGTCGTCGTCCTGACGACATTGTTCGGGCTAGGACTCGCCACGCCCGCGAGCCAGGCTGCCGGCAGCATGATCACGCTCAACTGCCCGCCGGTGGATTCCTCGCTCAGCATCCCGAACCGGATCGAAAGCGCGATCCGTCTCAACAGGCGCGACCATACGGTGACGCTCCCGCTGTACCGCGGTGTCTCGAGGGGCGCTCGCGTCTGGTACGTGCTCACGGACACGTCTGACCTCCGCGAAGCGGCTCGCCTCGGCATCAACTGGTCGCCGAAGCTCGCGAACGCGCTCGGCACCGCAGCCGTCCAGGACGCGACGCTCGTGGAAGGCTCGCGTGTCAGCCGCTCGAGCACGGTGTCGTTCCCCGGCACCGTGGATTTCTCGGGCCAGCGCGTCGTGATCCCTGGCCCGCACCTGTTCCCCGTCGATCCTGCCACGCACGCAGGCCCGATCGGTGATGCGAACTACAGCCCGCTGTTCACAGTCGGGAACGGGATCGTCTACAACGGCGAGCAGATCGCGAACCCGACGGGGATCCACCCGAAGGTCGTGCGGCTGAACGTGGAGGACCGGCGGGCGAAGCTGCATCTGACGGAGGGCCGCTACCTAGGTCGCAAGGTGCTCTACCTCTCGACCGAATCATCGGACACGATCGTGGCGGCGCTCGAGAACGCGACGTTCGCGCCGAACCTCGCCGCCGCACCTGCGCCGGGCAACGACAGCTGTGCCGACTCGGCACGGGAAGCGATCATCCCGATCGTGAACGGGCCGCGGGGCCTGAACAACCCGGAGCGACAGGGTCTCCGATCGGCGGTCGCCGGCGAAGGTGATCCACTCAACATCATCCGCGAGGAGCCCGAGTGCTCGGACCCGAGCGACCCGGCCGCATGCTCGGCATTGCAGTACAGCCCCCTGTGGGACGTGACACCCGTGAAGTGGACTCGCGATGCGATCGAGGACGGTCTGCGTCGGCGGATCGGGAGCCACGAGGTCGTGAAGCGACTGTTCGATCGAGGGCTTATCCGGAACTTCGCTCCATCTGGGTTCCGCCAGATGGATCCGGAGATCGAGGGACTTCGGGCCATCAACGTCGTGGTGGATTGTCCACCGATGTTCGTAGCGCCCTAAGAGCCGACCGAGACAATCGCTCGACGCGTGGGGGGGTCGCCAGCACATGTTGGCGACCTCTCCACACGAAAGACTCCGGGATCTCTGCTTACTTCAGCGAAGCTCCGAGGCCCACTCGAATACATCGACCATCCTCGTCCACAGCCGTACGAGGGGTACTCCTCGCCATCCTCCAGCTCGCGGTAGCGGCGCACCGATACGCCGACGAGCCACGACGCACGAGCCACAGACAGGCCGAGTCGGATCCGCGCAGCGTCCCCCGAAAGGCCGACGGCCTAGCGCGACACTACCGGGAACGGGCGACGGGCGAACTCCCTACCGCGCGATTCGAACGTCGACTATCCGATAGACATCCGCAAGCCGCGGGTCAACGATGGGCTGCATCGCTCCCTCCGATCCCCAAAGGGGTGGTTGCCGATGCGATTTCTTCGTCCACGACCGGCCATCACGCTGCGTCCATGTGGTGCTCGTACAGCTCCACCGCAGTCTCACGTGAAGCGTGCGCTCGCGATCGCCCTCGCTGGCGTACTCGTGTTCGCTGCACCAGCGGCGGCGCTCCACCGGCCAGAGCGGAAGCTCGCGGCGATGACCAACACCGCACGGAACCGGCATGACATGCGGAGGCTCATCGAGGGCCCACGTTTGAGGGTGGCGGCTGAGCGGCACTCGGTCCGGATGGCGGAGCGCGGACGGCTCTTCCACGGCTCCCTCGCGTGGACTTCGGGGCGCCCCTGCTGGGGGCAAAACGTCGGTGTGGGGCCCACCACCCGCGCTGTCTACCGGGCGTTCATGCGGTCGGCGGAGCATCGAGCCAACATGCTCGACCGCTGCTATCGGCGAGCAGGGTACGGAGTCGTCAAAGTCCACGGGGCCGTGTGGGTCACGGTCAACTTCGCCGGCTGACCGCGAATCGGTGAGGAAAGTGTTTATCAGGCCCAAGAAACCGCCGCTCCACTCGCCGCTTCGGTCGAGGCGACACTTGGGAGGCTCTTATGGATGTCCTGATCTCCTTGACCGCTCTCATCATCGTCGTTGCCCTGGTCCTGTCGCTGTACGACAGAGGCTGGCGAGCGGGGTTCGATGTGGGCCGTGACCTGGGTAGGCACGAAATCCTTCGGAGATCGTCCTTCAGAAACGAGTGCGCGGGAATCCCAGAGCATCCGTGACTCTTAAGAAGCAATGAGGCGATCGCGTCACGGTCGTCGTGGTCGCGGATCAGGACGTCGCGTAGGTGCTCACGCGCCGACGGCCATAGGCTCATCAGCAACATCGGCGTCTGATCCTGCGTCACAACGGTGAAGCCCCTGTTCCCCCCCAGCTTCCGTTCAGCCGCCTGACATGGTCGCGTCGATCCACCAACCAAACGAGCGCAGCGCGTCACGCAGTCGCTTCTTGAGACTTCGTCGAGCGCCTACACATCGCGGCCAGTTGCAGGGCAGAAGAGGACCATTCCGATCGCAGTTCAGATGAGGTGTCTTCCTGAGCCGCCACGGCAGCTCCTCGAATCGCTCGAGCCGGCGACCGCAGAGGCGGCACGTGTACGCCGAGTCAGCGATGCTTGGATCGTCTCGAGCGGTGCGCCATTCGTGCGCGCAATCGCAGACCGATGACATTGACCCGACGGTATGGGCATCAGTACGTGTCCGCAAGCCGAGCGACAGTCTCGAACCTTCTATGTGTGCCGCTTTCATCCGAAGCTCCGCGGCCACTCGAACACGTCGACCATCCTCGTCCACTCGACGTATGACGGGTAGGCGTCGCCCAGCGGAGACGCGACGAATGTCTCGGCCACCCGTACAGCTCGGAGATCCGCCGGTACGTCTCCAGGCTCGGCATGCGGTCGCCGGCCACGGTCTCTCGATACTCGCGGACGCTGGACCCCGATCAACCAGGCCGCACCGCAGACCCTGAGACCCTCGCGCTTCCGATCGCGCTCCATCATCGTCGCTTACCGCGCACTGAACGGTGTGCCTGGCGGCGCATTTGCTGCTGATACGTGAGCGAACCCCGTCTGAATCAAGCGCTTTGGTCGTTGAACAGGTCCATCGGGTTCACGGTGGCCTTTGTGGTCGTCGAGGACGGACTCTCCGCCGTGATTTCGAGTGCCCTTCCAACTGAAGTGGACGCCTCGATGAAAAGCAGCCGGTGACCGTTCCCAAGCGAGCGGTTCCGAGCCTGCCGGAGGGCATCAAGGCCTCTGTCGTCCAAGGACATGACGTTGCGAAGATCCAGCACGATGGTGGACGCAGGTTCCTGCTCGCACGCCTTGATGACCTGCTCGAACCCTGGGACGGTCGCCATATCGAGGTCGGCTCGCGGCGTGATCCGGATGGTGTCGTTGACGTCGTCAACGGTTACGGAGAAGAGTGTGTGCCGCCCCATGGAGCCTCCCGATGCGCCTGGACTCGGATTCCCGGAAATGATCAGCGACCAGGAGACTGGGGCCGGATCTCGCGAGCCAGGGGCTGGGGCCCGACCCGGTCAGCCTAGTGCGGGTGCCAGCTGACCGCAAGCCTCGATGGCCCGGCGTTGAACTACGTCTTCCCTTCTTCGGCCAGGGACGGTCGGTGATCCTTGTAGACGTACTCATCGACCGACGTCCGATGCTGCCAAGGATCTCTCCCGTGGCGAGCGATGACGCCGCCACATTTGCTACATGTCGACCGTTGTTCCCGTGGGATGTGGTTACTCGCCATCATGTTTCTCCCGTTCCGTTGTAGTTGCGCGCCGGGCTCTCGCCGTCCCGCCGCCGAACCTTGCGACCCCAGAGCTATCGCGGTAGAGGTTCGGTCGAGAATGGAGGTCGGGCTAGCCGAAGTCCCTTGATAGGGAGGCAGCTAACCTCCGACCACCCGACCCGATGAAGGGTACTCGGCGCGGCCGAGACTGTCGCTTGATGGTCCATGAGAGGTTCGCGACGGCGCGCGTCCGGTGACGCGATCCAGTCGCGATCGGCTTGATCGCGGATCAGGACGCCGCGGAGGTCGACGCGGCTCTTGGGGTCGAGGGTCTGGAGCAGGGTCCTCAAGTCGGCGTCCACCATGCGAGCGGACACTATGGACAAGCTCCGGTGATGACGAGCCGCCCAGGGACTCGCGGTGTTTCGGATGTTCGAACGGGTTGCATCAACCCTTCCGCGCCGTCAGGTAGGCGAACGCGGAGCGAACGATTCCGCGTCCCGCATCCACCAACGGGCGCAGGTGCTTCTCGAGTCTCGCCGCCTCCTCAGGCGACCGCGCCCCACGGATGTCTTCGCCGACCGTACGAGCATTGGGGTTTGGGGACGTCGTGAGTAGCCGGTCGTAGTCAACGACCCAGGTTCCTTGCTCGACGTCCACCACCCGGAGGACCTCCCGGACAGGGTCCCTAGCGGATGCAGGGCGACGGCTCCTGTTCATCGAGAGGAATCGAACGACCTGGTCAAGCCTTGGTGACGAACATCTGCGGCCACCCGTATAGCTCAGTGATCCGCCGGTACGTCTCCAGCCTCGGCACCCGGTCGCCAGCCTCCATCTCCCGGTACTCACGAACGCTCGTGCCGACCAACCACGCGGCGCGACAGACACTAGACCCTCGCGCTTCCGATCGCGCTGGATCATCGCCGCGTACGCCGCCAGCGTGGCCACGCCCGGAGCCTAGTCAGCGCATCGGACGGGTGGAAGGAGGTCCGTTGTTCCTTCGGTCCCCGTGTCCATAGAGATGGACCTCCGGATGGGCTTCGTAGGAGTGCTGAGTGCGAGCAGCCTCAACGGCTTCCCGGCGAGTACGGAACCACTGGTGGCTCTTCGAGTCGCACTCTCTACAGACCCATCG
>Ga0075425_100002181_pt1 | contig 19487 bp, 16 predicted proteins | sample SoiMethybrSBSTD4_FD_75300 | JGI IMG/M metagenome (GOLD analysis project Ga0075425, IMG submission 75300) | Bulk soil microbial communities from a Populus tree surrounding site in Tennessee, USA - Soil MetaG P. TD hybrid SBSTD4 | ecosystem: Environmental > Terrestrial > Soil > Tree plantation... | reverse complement strand
CCCGGCGACGATGCGCGCGGCCTGCTCCGCCGTGGACGCCGCCGCGTTCAGCGACGCCTTCTTCGTGAGACTCCCGTCGGAGATGATGCGCGAGGTCGCTCGGCGAAGGAAGCCCGCGCGACGTTCAGGCACCGTCCCTGCGATCGTCGGATCGTCCGGATCCCCGGTCGGTCGCTGGCCGTCGTTCCGTTCTTGCAGCGCCATCAGAGCCTCGACCAGATCTCGGACTTGATCCGGGACAAGACGTCCTCCCGCGATGCGGCGGCGTCCACGACGATGGCGGGGATCCGGCTCCAGTCGGTCTGCCACACCTCTTCGGCTCGCGGGCGCACCAACGACTCGGGCTCGACGCCCGCCTTGCGCTCCACGGCGATGTCGGGGTCGACGCGCAGGACGACGAGGATGTCCGGGAACCCGATCCGTTCGTAGTACCGCTGCTCGCGGGCTGCGAGCTTCGCAACCCTCGGACCGAAACGACCCACATCGGTGACACGAGCGGTCACGGATCCGTCCATCCGGACGACGACCGGTAGAGGGAAGCGGTCGCAGATGACGACCGCGCCGTTGGACGCGAGGCGCCGCACGCGTCGATACGTCCGATATCGATCCCGCGCCGTCATGACCTCCCAACGCAGACGCGCACGGTCCCGTACGCCCATCGAACGATCGTGCTGCGCGAGCGACGACTTCAAGCTCGATGCTGACGACGTCGGCCGGCGATGCAGCGATGCGACGAACGTCATCGCGCCTTTCAGGATCTTGCTCGAGACGGAACGGGGCGGCTTCCCCATGTGAACCGTGGTGGCGTACAGGTTCTCGCTGGCGAGCCATGCGGCGAGACCGTCGACGACCGTGGATTTGCCGGCTCCGTCGCTGCCGACGATCCCGACGACGACTCCTCCGGCCGCGAGACGATGCATGATCGGTCCTCGCCGAAAGAGTTTGCGCCGCGCGAAGGTCCGCGAGCGACGCCACATCTTGAGATAGATGTCGGTCGCATGGCTCCGACGACCGAGCCCGGACAGCGCCTGTTCGAGTCGTGCCGCGGTTCGGATCCGGAATGGAACCGAGACATCCGCGCCGCTCGCTCGCAGGCACCTCATCCAGAGATCGCGATCGATGAACGGAAGTTGGGTCGCCATCAGCGCCCAGACCTCATCCAGATCGACCCGTTCGAGCAGGTAGTCGAGCTCGCGGCGCTCGCTCGCCGAAAGCGACGCCTGGAAGGTGAGGAACGCGTCCCATGTGCTGTGCTTGAGCACCATCCGCACGAGGAACAACCCGAGCTCGAACGCTGGGCTCGGAACGTTGAAGGGCGTCACCTTCGTCGCCGACCCGAGGTACGCGGGCTCGATCGGGAGGTGGTAGTTCTTCGTCATGTCGTCGCCGATCACGAGCTGATAGTGCGCATGGATGTGCACGAAGCGTCCGGATCGGCGGTCGAGCGCGTAGCTGTGATAGACGCCCGGCAGTTCCTTCCAGCCCGGGAGACGTGCATCCCTGAACCCGAGTCGCCGCAGGACACCCTCGAACCTACGAGCGTCCGATCGCGCGATGAGGAGATCGAGGTCGTTCACCCCGCTCGCCGATCGAGCGAGGGCCTCGTTGCTCTTCCAATGGCAATACCGGACGCCCTCACGGTCTAGTTCACGGCAGAGCTCGGCGATGAGCTCGAGCACGTCCGGAGCCTCGACCATCTCCGTCGCACGCACCCTCGCTCCTTCCAGCGATCGCGAGGCGGCGGCCGTTCTGCCGGCGGTCATCGCGAACCGTGTGCCGATCGAAGGCCGATCACGGTGAGCGGCCGCGACCGTCGTGCGCCAACGAGCACACGTGGAGGTCTCATGCGTGACATGAACGCTCCTATCGGTCGGGGGGTATCGAGGTTACGAGCGATGGCCGCCTCCAGCATGGGCATGATGACGTAGCACGCCTACGACGTTCGCACGATGGTGACGAGCCGCTCGCCCTCTACCGTGTGGGTTCCGAGTGCAGCGACGTAGACGCGGGTAAGGCGCATCCTACGCTTTCCCCTGAAAGCGAGACGTGGGAGCGATGACGACCGATCGGTCAGCGAACCTGACCCCCCCTGGGACCGTCGATCTCCGAGAGTTCTTCGCCAAGATCGGCCGGCACAAGATCTTGATCGTGGTGATCGTGGTGGTCGTGACGACGCTCGTCATGACGTACTCGTACCTACGGGCTCGTGTGTACAGCTCGACGGCCGAAGTACTCGTGCGGCCCGTCCTGGTCGACCCGTCGAACGTGAGCACGAATCCGTCGGACCTGGTCAGCATGGCCACCGAGAAGGAGCTCGTGACCTCGAGCGACGTCGCGCAGATCGCCCAGAACACGCTCGGGGGGAACATCCAGGACCTCATCGACCATGTCTCCGTCGCCAACCCGCTCGACACGCAGATCCTCGATATCTCGTACAGCGCCGGCTCGCCTGCCGAGGCGCAGAAGGGTGCCCAGACGTTCGCGACGGCCTATCTCACCTTCAGGGGGAAGCAGGCACAGGACACGGTGATCGATTACAGCAACGCGATCCAGTCGCAGATCGACTTCATCACCCAAGAGATCCCCGGCTCGCTCGATAAGGGTTCGCTGGAGAACCAACGATCCGCGCTGCAACAGCAGCTGGCGACCGTCGGAACGTTGAGCACGGTCCCGGGACAGGTGATCCAGGCCGCGCGGCTCGAACCCGCTCCCGTCAGCCCCAAGCACAAGCTCGACCTCGCGCTGGGACTTCTCCTCGGCCTCGCGGTCGCCTTCGTCGTGGCGTACATGCTCGAGATCTTCCGGGATCGCATCCAGTCTCCGCACGATGTCAGCCGCGATCTGCAGGCGCCCATCCTCGGGCTCATCCCGGACGCACGCACGCTCCGGGCCGGCACCCACCCGCTCGTCACGATGGACGACCCCCACGGGCTTCCGGCAGAGACGTACCGCACGTTGCGGACGAACCTGCTCGCGGTCTGCCGCGACGCGAACGCCAAGACGATCCTCGTCACCAGCGCGCGGCAAGGCGAGGGGAAAACCACGACCGCGGCGAACCTCGCCGTTGCGCTCGCGCAGGCCGGAAGGTCCGTGCTGCTGGTCTCCGCGGATTTCCGAGCGCCCCGGATCCATTCGTTCTTCGGGGATACCAACGGGCGTGGGCTCGCACAGGTGCTCCTCGCGAGAACGCCCCTCGAGAAGGCGATCGTCCCGACGCCTCTGGACGATCTGCACCTGTTGCCGAGCGGTCCGGTGTCCAGCGTCGACGAACCGGTGGAGATCTTCCGTTCGCAACTGATGAACGACATCCTCCACGGGACGAACGACTGGGAGTTCGTCGTCCTCGACAGTCCGCCGATCTTCCCCGTCGCCGACAGCCTCGTCCTCGCCGATCTGGTGGACGGTGTCTTGTTCGTGACGGACGTCCAGTCGAGCAACCAGGCCAGCGTCGCCCAGGCGAGACGTCAGATCACGCAGGTCGGCGGGCGCATCCTCGGGGGGGCCCTGAACCGGGTCCCGAGCTCCTGGAGCGTCAACGGCAGCGGAGCGGAAGGCACGTGGCGAGGCGTCGTCGACCGGTACATCCTTCGAGAGCCGGAGACGGACGAGCTCGGTTCGCCGGCCGGCTCTCGGTCCGTGTCGTGACCACCCGGTACGGCTCCGCGTCGGTTACGGTGATGTGCGTACCGAACGTACCGCCGGCGCCGGTCGGCCCCGGGAACCCGCGCGTCTACAGTAACGCCCTCCAGGGAGGCGGCGCCTAGTGAACGTGACGGTGATCGGTACGGGACATGTCGGTCTCGTGACCTGCGTGACCTTCTCATGCATCGGGCACGACGTGGTCGGCACCGACGTCGACGCCGAGAAGATCGAACTCTTGAGACGAGGCGAGGCCCCTTTCTTCGAACCCGGATTGGACGAGGCTCTTCGGCAGGAGACCTCCGAAGGACGGCTATCGTTCACCGGCGACGCCGAGACGGCCCTTCGGTCGGCCGACGTCGTCTTCATCTGTGTCGGGACACCGGCCCGCGCCGACGGCGTTGCCAACCTCGTCGCGATCGAGCGGACGGCGAGCGCGATCGCGCGGTGGGCACCCGACGACGTCGTGGTGGTGGAGAAGTCGACGGTGCCGGCCGGAACGGCCGATCGCCTCCGGTTGACGCTCGAGCGTGAGGGTGGCCGCTCGCGCTTCCACTTGGCATCGAACCCGGAGTTCCTCCGCGAGGGAAGCGCCATGCATGACGCCTTGGAGCCCGACCGGATCGTGATCGGTGTCGAATCCGAGCACGGACTCGACGTCCTGCGACGGCTGTACGCTCCGATCGTTGACTCGGGCGTCCCGCTGATCGTCACCGACATCAGGACGGCCGAGCTCGCGAAGCACGCGAGCAACGCGTTCCTCGCCCTGAAGATCTCCTTCGCCAACGCCCTCGCGCGGGTCTGCGAACGCGCCGATGCGGACGTCACGGCGGTCGCGGACATCATGGGCTCCGACCCTCGCATCGGCCGGGCGTTCCTCGACGCCGGTCTCGGCTACGGTGGGTATTGCTTCCCGAAGGACGTCGCCGCCCTCGCGGCGCTCTCGGAGCAGCTCGGGTATCGGTTCCCGATGCTTCGGGAGGTCCAGCGGGTGAACGACGAGGCGGTCGACGCCGTCGCGGCGAAGGTCCGAGACGGCCTGTGGAACCTCGAGGGAAAGCGCATCGCGTTGCTCGGGCTCGCTTTCAAACCCGATACGGATGACATCCGATTCTCTCCCGCACTCGCCCTCGCCCGGAACCTGCTGGCGGCCGGAGCACAGGTCGTCGGGTACGACCCACGCGCCGCTCGCGGGGCGAAGGATGAACTTCCGGACCTCGGATTGGCGAACAGCCCATCCGAGGCGGCCGCAGGGGCTCATGCCCTCGTGATCGGCACCGATTGGCCGGAATTCCGTGACATCGATCTGGCGATGCTCAAGCGGGTGATGACCTATCCCCTCGTCATCGACGGCAGGAACCTCTTGAACCGAGCTGATTTCGTGGGTTCCGGGTTCTGGTACTACCCGACCGGGCGACCGCCCGTCGTCCCCGAGGCTCGGCGCGTCGACACGGACACCTCCAACGGGTCTGGCGCGCATCGATCGCAAGATCAGCCCGCCCCGATCGCGTGAAGCCCGAGCGGGCGGTCGTGACCGGCGGTGCCGGGTTCGTCGGATCGCACGTCTGTGACCGGCTGCTGGCCGAGGGATGGGACGTGGTCTGCATCGATTCACTACTGACGGGCGATCTTGAGAACCTCACTCACGCGAGCGCGGTCGATCGCTTCACGTTCCAGCACGCCGACGTGACGCATCCGTTCGACGTCGATGGACCGATCGATTGGGTCTTCCATCTGGCTTCGCCGGCCTCACCGAAGGACTACCTCGAGCATCCGGTCAGCACCCTCGAGGTCGGAGCGCTCGGAACGCTCAACGGGTTGCGGCTCGCCAGGGACAAAGGAGCAGGCTTCTTCCTCTCATCGACCTCCGAGGTCTATGGCGACCCCAAGCTGCACCCTCAGCCCGAAACGTACTGGGGGAACGTGAACCCGATCGGCCCGCGATCCGTCTACGACGAAGCGAAACGATTCGCCGAGGCCGCCACGATGGCATACCACCGGAAGTTCAACGTGCCTGTTCGGATCATCAGGATCTTCAACACGTTCGGGCCGCGGATGCGGCGACACGACGGGCGAGCGGTGCCGAACTTCATCGATCAGGCGTTGACGAACCAGCCGATCACGATCCATGGTCAGGGTTCCCAGACGCGTTCGCTCTGCTACGTCGACGATCTCGTTGAGGGCATCTGGAGGATGATCCATGCCGAGACGACGGGACCTGTCAACCTCGGCAGCACGGAAGAAGTGACGGTGCTCGAGCTCGCGGAGATGATCCGGTCCATCGCCGACAGTGAGTCAGAGCTCATATTCCAGGAGCGACCGGTCGACGACCCGGAGGTCCGCCGGCCCGACACCGCGTTGGCCCGCGATCTCCTCGACTGGGAGCCCCAGATCTCGCTCCGGGTTGGGCTGACCGAAACCGTCGCATGGATGCGCCGGACCTCCAGCTCGTCTCCGAAGAGCGCACGAGGCGCGTAGCGACCGGTTCAGACGACCGCGGGGATCTCCTCCGCGGCCTCTCGCTCAGGTGCCAGCTCGGACCCGGCCGTCGTCGCGCTTCACGAGACTCGTGAGCAGACCGCTCTGCAGCACGAACGCCGCCGCCTCGAGCCGCGAGTGCACCTCGAGCTTGCCGAGGATGTTCTGGATGTGCGTCCTCGCCGTTTGAGGACTGATCACGAGCGACCTCGCGATGGAGTCGTTGTCGGAGCCCTCGGCCAGCAGCGCGAGCACCTCCCGCTCGCGGGAGGTCAGACGGGCCACCTTCTCGAAGTCCCTGTCCTGATCGCGCTTCCTTCGCAAGAGATCCGTGAGGAGGGGACCGAGCATCCCGGGGGGCACGAGCGTGTCGCCCCGATGGATCGCCCTCGTCGCCTGGATCAGCTCGGCGAGTGGCGACTCCCTGGTGAGATAGCCATTCGCACCGGCGTCGAGCACCTCGATCAGGTTCCGGTAATCCTCTCGAGCGCTCAAGACCAGAACCTGGCAATCCGGGACCCGTGCCTTGATCGCGGCCGTCGTCCTCACCCCATCGGTCACGGGCAACTCGGCGTCGATGATGGCCACGTGAGGGAGGGTTCGCTCCGCCTCGGACACGGCCTGAGCCCCGTCGCGCGCCTCGGCGACGACATGGATCTCCGGCTGCCCCTCGAGGACAGCCCTCATCGCCTCACGGAACAAGGCATGTCTGTCCGCGAGCAGAACCCGGATCCGGTCCTCACCGTCGGTCAAACAGCACCCCTCTCCCGATGCATCTCCATCGAATCCCAACGACCGACCCACGTTATCGAGCCGCCCCAGGACGAACACGCATCGGACAACGTAGAGCCTGTACGTCAGATGGATGAGTTGGCACGCCCGCGGACCATGTGACCCACGCAGACGACGGGCCTGCTTCGCACGAAGAGTCAGCCGACGGCCGCGTCGTCAGGCGAGCCGGGGTACGGGATCGGGACCAGACGATGCCGAACCGCCAGGGTCGCCGCCTCGAGCCTGGAGTGGACCTGAAGCTTCGTCAAGATGCTCTGGACGTGCGTCCGGACCGTGTTCCGGCTGATCCCGAGCCGCCGCGCGATCTCCCCGCCGTCGGCACCTTGAACGAGTAATGCGAGGACCTCGTGCTCCCGCGGCGTGAGCTGATCGACGAGGAGTGCGAACCCGTCCGACATATCGACCTGCCGACCGCCGGAAACCAGACGCCGCGGCAGTACGACCTGTCCCTCCATGACCGCGCGCACGGACGCAGTGAAACGTTCGACCGAGGTGTCTTTCGTCACGTACCCGGCGAAGCCCATCCGCATCGCATCGTCGGCCGCGCGCGGATCGTCGAGGGCTGTGACGGCCAGGACCTTCGTATCCGGCCAGCGCTCCAGGATGTCTCGCGCGACCGCGAGTCCGCTGCGATCGGGGAGACCGATGTCCATCAAGACGACATCGACACTCTCTCTCTCCAAGAACTCGATCGCCCCCGCGCCATCGCGGACGGACCCGGCCACATCGAGTCCATCGTCGCCCATCGCCGCGGCGATCGCCTCGGCGAACAGCAAGTGGTCGTCAACGATCAGGACGCGGATCGTTGGAGCCTCCTCTCCTCGATGGGCAACAGGACGTGGAAGACGGCGCCCGGTGAGCCGGCGTCGACCCAGACCCTGCCGCCATGAGCCTCCACGACGCGTCGGGTGATGAACAGACCGAGGCCGCTACCGGAGGGGCGCCGGGACCCGGCTTCGCCGCGAACGAACGCGGCGAAGATCGACTCACGCTCTACGGGGGGGATCCCCGGGCCCTCGTCTCGAACGCTCAGCTCGAGCGACGATCCGTGGTTCTCGATCCGAACGGCGATCGCGCGATCTGGATCGGAATAGGCGACCGCGTTCCGCACGAGATTGGCGACGACCGCTCGGAATTGGGTCGCATCGACATTGGCGTTGACCGAACCGTCGGCCGTGATGTCGATCCGACGGCCGGTGGACGTACGGAAGGGTTGCACGGTCGACTCGACGAGCTCCCGCATGTCTGCGGGCGACCTGTCGAGGTCCCGACTCCCGAGAGCCCATCGCAGCATCCCCTCGGCATCGTTGGCGAGCCGCGCCACCTCGCAGAGGGTTTGGCGGAGGAGACGATCACCGGAATCATCTCGGCGGACCAAGGTCTCGAGAGCCGCCTTCACGCCGAGCAGCGGACCGCGCAGTTCGTGAGCCGTCCAAGCGATACCCAGATCCACCTGCGTATCCCGACGCTGCTCGCGGCCCGAGGCAGCGAGCAGCGGCAATACGATGTCGAGCAGCGATCCGACGGTCCGCAACCGCCTGCGAACGTCGGCATCACCGCTGGCGGCCACCATCAGCGCACCGCGAACGGCATGGGCCGCGACGTGGTCTGCACCAACGATCGACGCGAAGCGGCGACGGATCCCTGAACGATCCTTCGCCATGAGATCCGTCCAGCCCGGGAGGGGGTCCAGCCGCTCGCGAACGGTTCGCTCCAGCTCCTCGCTGAGTCCGTACGAGGCCGACAGCGCGAGCGGGCCGTCGCGTTCAGCCCACCAGATGCACACAGGAACCGACGACTCTTCGGACAACGATCGAGCCGCGATCCGCGCTGCGACTTCGGGAGAAGCCGCTCGCATGAGCTGCCTCTGGAGAGCAGCTTCCCGTTCGAGCGATCCGAGCTGCCGGCGGATCTGCTCCCGCTCGGACATCGTGAAGATCCATCCGGCGAGGCGATCCGCGATCCCTTGGATCCGATCGGAAGAAGATGGCAGCACGTCCGCCGGCGCGACGACCTCCATCAGACCGACCGCCCCATCCGACGACTCGAGCGGGAACAGGCCGGAACCGACCCTCGGATCGACGGCGTGCTCTTCGTACAGCGACTGACCCGACCGGATAGCCTCGAGACGCTTCAGGTGGGTCGAGGTCGTCGACCCGACCCCTCGATCATCCCTCCACACGATCCGGAGCTCCCCATGCAGATCGATCATGTGGATCCGGACATCGGCATCCGTACGCAGCACGTCGCGGATCCATCCCGCCGCCCACGAAGCCGCGGTCCACGCCTCGTCCAACGGCGATGCATCGAACGAGCCGACGACCGAAGGTCCGTCGTGGCTCGTATCAGAACGAGATATGCCCCTCCGCACGTCCCTCTCCTCGGTCCGGGTACCCAAAGACATACGCCCTCGGGGGTGGTACCCGCTCGGGCGACGCCCGATGCAGGAGATCCACGCTCTTCAGGCTAATCCAAAGAGCGTAGCTCCGGACACTACAACGCGCGCCGCGTTCTACGCAAGAGAGGCAGACCGAGGGAGGTTCGAGCAGCCGGCACCGCCGGGTCGCGCAGGTCAGGGCGGTCGTACTCCGGATGCCGCAGCGCCGAGGAGACAGATGGACGACCGCGGACGGCGTCGGCGATGTGCGGATGTGCATCACGCAGCCGCGCCGCGAAACGTACGACGTGAAACGTTCGCGCACCGGATAGCGACGTAGCCTCCCACCGTTCTAGAGTGCCCGGAGTTCTTCCGTGGGACCGGGAGAGCGAGGAGAGGGCCGATGGCGTCCATGGCCGCCGAGATCGGGCGTGCGTTGCGGCGCGCGAGACTCGCGCGCGGGATGACCCTCAGGGATCTGGCGACCGCGTCAGCCGGTCGATTCAAACCGACGTCCGTGGCGGGTTACGAGCGCGGAGAGCGGAGCATCTCATTGATCCGGTTCTGCGAGCTGTGCCGGATGTTCGATGTGCCCGCGGACCGACTGTTGGCCGAGATCCTGCGGGTGACGGGTGACGAAACGGCGCTGCGGATCGACCTCGAGCATCTCGAGCGGCTCGCTCCCTCCGAGCGAGACCTCCTGTCGGGGTTCGTCCACCAGGTCGTATCTCTCCGCAGACCGGATGACGGCGACGCGATCGCTGTCCGCATCGGCGACGTCGAGGTCCTCGCGTCAGCTTCCGGACGAACGTCGGAAGAGCTCAGGAACATCATGCGTTCCACGCGGGGAGATCTGCCGTCGTCGCGTCAGGACGGGTCGTAGTTGTCGAACGCCGCGACAACGTCCCGAAGACCGCTGTCGAGTTCGGTCGTCGGCTCCCAATCGAGGACCGACCGAGCTCGCTCGTTGTCGAGCGCGATCCGCCTGAGCTCGCCCTGGGGTTGAGGCTCGTATCGCGGCTCGGCCCGGAAGCCGATGATGTCGGCGAGCATCCGATAGATGTCGTTGACGGATGTTTCCCGCCTCGTCCCGATGTTCACGAGCTGTCGCGAGGCCCGGTCCATCGCGAGGATGAACGCCCGGACCGTGTCGCTCACGTACACGTAGTCACGCGTCTGGTTGCCGTCTCCGAATACCGCGGGGGGCTGACCGGTCAGCATGTCCGAGGCGAAGATGGAGACCACGCCGGCCTCACCACGCGGATCCTGCCGTGGGCCGTACACGTTCCCGAGCGCGAGCGCGGTCGAATCGAGACGGGACAGTTCCCAGAACAGATCGAGGTACGACAGGACCGTCTTCTTGCTGACACCGTACGGCGACCGGGGATGGGAGCCCTCCGCCACCGACTCGAGCACCGGGATCACCTCGGGCTCGCCGTAGATCGTCCCTCCCGAGGCGGCGTAGACGACCTTGCGGACCCCGGCTCGGGCGGCGCACCCGAGCACGTTGACCGAGCCAAGGATGTTGATGCTGGCGTCGTTCCCCGGGTCGGCGAGCGATGGTCGGACCCCCGATTGGGCCGCGAGATGCATCACGACCTCAGGCCGGTGTTGCATGAACACGTCTCGGAGGCCGTCGTCGCGGACGTCGATCCGAGCGAAGGAGAACGCCTGCGGCCCATGCGCCCTCGCCTGTTCGAGGTTCTCCTCGCGACCCGTCGCGAGGTCGTCCACGGCGACGACACGGTGACCTTCGGCGAGCAACGCGTCGCAGAGATGCGAGCCGATGAAGCCCGCGCCCCCGGTGACGAGGACGGTCGGCACGCGGGCTCGCCTACGGACCCTTGACGATCTTCAGTTCGAAGATCCTCCCGTCGTTCTCGCTCGGATCGACGTTGTTGTCGATGCCGCTGTCCGTGACGTACAGACGGCTCTTCGATCCATCGGTGCCGGGGGCGAACGTGATGCCGGACGGAGCCCGGATGCCGAGCCCGGTGAGATCGATCTTCCGGACGAGCTTTCCCTTCAACGTCGTCTCGAGGATGAACTGCCGTCTGCTGTCCACGATCATCAGATGGTGCGTGAACCTCGTGACGGCAACGTCTTCGGCGGTCGTGAAACCGAACTTCTGCACGCCGAAACTGCTGATCCGGTCGTCACGCGTACCGAAGCGGCCGTCCCTGCCCTTGCGGATCTTGTAGATGCGCGGAGTTCCGTGCGCGATCTGCCCCGAGTCGGACAGGATCAGCATCTTCTTCGGCCCGAACCATGCGAGACCCTCGGGATCGATGGAGTTGAACCTCCGCGTGCGCAGGACCGCCTGAGCGACGTCATCCTTCGTCCCGAACAGCCCGTCCTTCCCAGCCTTGTCCTTGAACACCTTGCGAAGGTTGTCGTCGACCACGTAGAGCGTGCGATGCCGGGCATCGAGCGCGAGATCCTCGGGCTCCTTCGTGAACGTGGTGAGAGATCGCGCCGAGACGAGCCCACCCTTCAGCTTGGCGACGAAGAAGTTGCGCCCCTTCCAGAGCGGGGTCTCGTCGACCTCGGTATCCGATACGAGGAGGCGATGCGTCCGCGGATCGTAGGTGATGCCCATCGGATCGGGGCTGGGCGTCTTCCACTTCGATGTCAAGGTCACGTGGACGATCGCGCCGTGGGATGCGGCCGACGCTGGCTGTGAACCCATCAACGACGTAAGGGTCAAGAGAAGTACGGCGACACGGAGGAACTGCTTCATCATCTCTCCTCTGCGGGGGGCAAGGCCTTACCCTAAGCGATGGAAGGCAGCGACACCAATCAGCCGAATGGCTCGAGCCGCACGTCCACAGGACACAGCGCCCGGCCGCGCTCAGTTCAGCCTGGTCGACACGAGCTTATCGAGGAGACGCTGGTGCCACGTGTTCCAGAAGTCCGCGTGGAGCGAGCCGCCCGGCACCTTCGCCCCCATCATCATGTCCGAGACCAGATGGCATCGCGCTGCGATGCAGTTGGAGATGCCGTAGCGGATGTCCACCTTGATCCTCGGCAGCTGTACCGGGTGGGTCCTGGGGCACCCCGTCCGTTGCCTCCCGTAGACGACGTGGCTCCTATGGTTCGGCGAATCCTTCACGATCTTGCCATTCTTCATCCTGCCGCACATCGGGAAGATGATCTCGCCCCGCACGTACGTGTGGCCCGAGGTCCCTCCCGAGCAGTCGATCCGCGCGGTCTTGGAGAGCGCCGTTCCGTCGCAGTTCCAGCCCGAGTACCGTCCGATCTTGTCGACGCCACCCGCGATCATCTTGAAGCCCTTCGGGAACGCGTACGTGCGCTTGCCGGCGTGCAGTCCCGTCCTGTAGTAGATCTTGATCCGTCGAGGAGGCACCATCCGCCCGCCAGCACGGACCAACGTCGGAGCCCAATATGCGGCGGTCTCGCCCTTCATCTCACAGTTCGTCCGAGCACGGGTCATCGATCTGTACGTGGAGAACGCATCCGTGCTCCTGTTCCCGAAGAAGTCGTGCATGTGCGAGGCACCCGGCCGGCGCGGATACACGATCGGATCGTCCTTCGCGCGATGGGCGAACAGGCAATCGACGATGAACTTGTCGCTCGCATGAGCCGGTGTTGCGAACGCCCCGAAGAACATCGCTGCCATGAGCGGGATGACGATCATCGACCTTCGCACGTGCCGGCCTCCTTCGTCTCAGCTGCCGATGTCGAACGACGCAGCCTTGCGTCGGGTGTCCGAGTGACGATCCCCTGCCGCATCTCTCCTGCAGGTTGGAACCGCGGTCAGGAGTTGAGCTGGGTCGCCACGATCTGCTCGAGCGCCGACTGATCCCACGTGTTCCAGAAGTCGGCATGGAACGTGCTTCCGGGAACGTCGCCCATCATGTCGGAAACGAGGGAGCATCCCGCAACGATGCAGTTCGACACGTTGTACCGGATGTCCACCTTGATCGCCGGCAGCTGAACGGGATGATCCGCCGGGCATCCGGAACGGGACGTCCCATAGGCGACGTGGGAACGATGGTCCGCGGAATCCGTCACGATCGCACCCGTTGCGTTCCGCTGCCCACACATCGGGAAGATGACCTCGCCCCGGACGTAGGTGTGTCCCGACGTCTGACCGGAGCAGTCGATGCGAACCGTCGGGGACAGCGCGGTGCCGTCGCAGTTCCACCCCGACAACACGCCCGCGGTCGGCATCCCGCCTGCGATCATCCTGAAGTCCGGTGGGAAGGCGGTCACGAGTGCGTCCGGCTTCGGTCGGTCGCGGTAGTAGATCTTGATCCTCCGCGGGTTGATCGGCGTACCGTCCTTCGCCACAAGGGCAGGCGCCCAGTATGCGGCTGTGTCTCCCGCCTCCTCGCAGGTCGTCCCACCCGCGAGCATGGATGTATACGTGGACGATGCATCCGTCGTCGTATTGCCGAAGAAGTCGTGAACGTGCGAGGCGCCCGGCTGCCCGGGATACACGATCGGATCGTCCGGCGCTCGGTGGCTCGGGACGCAATCCGTGAAGAACGTCTGACCGGCGGCGCCGGCCGACGGGATCAGCTCGAAGATCACGAACGCCGCGAGAAGCGTGGCCAGTGAGGATCTCCGCACCGTCTTCCCCCTTCCGATACGCGACCCAGCCAGACCGCCGGGCCTCCCTGTCCCCTCCTCCTTGTCGGTCGTTGACGAGCGACTTCTTGAGTGCTTCGGACCGGTTCTCGATCGGGGTATGGACGGGACCGGCGATCCGGAGGCTTCCGAACGTCTCACGGACGCGCCGAAGGACGGGATGGGCCGGGGGGCGGTGATGCATCGCGCGACGCTACAAGACGATCCGGCAGGTCCGGAGCAACGATCGATGGCCTTGGAGCCGGCGACGGTGCCATATCGGTTGGGGACGGTGCCGACACGGCGCAACCCGCTCCCGATCGCGAGAGCGCGATACGCTCGGCCGGGCAGGGAACTTCCTCGTTCGCGATCTCCGCTCGTCGTCCCAGGCCGTAGAAATCGCGTGAAGATCCCGTCCGAACACGGATCGATACCGTCCTCGCCGATGGCACCCTCTCCGAGGATCCGCCGAAGCCACTTCGTGCCCTCTACGACGGCCCGTCAGTAGGGTCGACGACGTGATCGAAGCCGTCACGCACGCCTTGTCCGTCGCCGCCGGCATGACGTGGGTCATCCTCTGGCCCCTGATCCTCGGCTTCGCGCTGTCGGGCGTCGTCCAGTCGGTCGTCTCGAAGCGCGAGATCACGCGCCTCCTCCCCGACGACTCGCCCCGCTCGCTCGCGATCGCGTGCGGCCTCGGCGCCGCGTCGTCGTCCTGCTCCTACGCGGCCGTCGCGCTCGCGCGCTCGCTCTTCCGTCGCGGCGCCGACTTCACCTCGGCGATGGCCTTCGAGTTCGCCTCGACGAACCTCGTGATCGAGCTCGGCATCCTGCTCGCCGTGCTGATCGCGTGGCAGTTCACGGCCGCCGAGTTCGTGGGCGGGATCCTCATGGTGGTGATCCTCGCGTTGCTGTTCCGGCGAGCGCTCACCCCGAGCCTCGTGGCCGAGGCGCGCACGAACGCGGATCGCGGGCTCGCCGGGCGCATGGAGGGGCACGCGGACATGGACATGAGCATCTCCGAGGGATCGCTCGCCTCGAGGCTGTTCTCGGATCGCGGCTTCACGGCGACGAGCCACTCCTTCGTCGCGGACTGGGCGTCGGTCTGGACGGACATCGTGGTCGGACTGCTCATCGCCGGAGCGCTCGCCGCCTGGGTCCCCGAGTCGTTCTGGCAGGCGTTCTTCTTCGTCGACCACCCGCTCGTCGCGAAGCTCTGGGGACCGCTCGTGGGCCCGATCGTCGCGATGCTCTCGTTCGTCTGCTCGATCGGGAACGTGCCCCTCGCCGCCGTCCTGTGGAACGGAGGGATCAGCTTCGGCGGCGCGATCTCGTTCATCTTCGCCGACCTGATCGTGATCCCGATCCTGCGGATCTACGGCAAGTACTACGGGCGACGCGTGAGCCTGTTCCTGCTGCTCACCTTCTACGTCACGATGGTCGCGGCCGGCCTCCTCGTCGAGATCGTGTTCGGCGCGCTCGGCCTGATCCCGTCCGAACGCGGCGCGAAGGTCGTCGAGGAGTCGATCACGTGGAACTACACGACCGTGCTGAACCTGGTGTTCCTCGCCCTCGCCGCGGTCCTCGTCGTCCGATTCCTGCGGACCGGCGGGCCGGCGATGCTGCGCGCGATGAACGCTCGCCCGCGCACCGCGTCGGGACCGCCCGCGGGCTTCACGTGCCCGATGCACCCGGAGGTGCGCCGGGACGCCCCGGGGCGCTGCCCGATCTGCGGGATGGATCTCGTGCCCGCCGAGGAGACGGGTTCAGCTCCCCGGCACGACGGGCACGATCACTGATCGACCGGATCGAACCGCGCGAGCGAGAACGGACCGATCATCACGGAGACGACCCGGCCGTCCGCCCGCCGCTCGAACCAGACCGGCTCCCCCGACTCCCGGACGCCTGCCTCGACCGTGAAGCGGTCGGGCGAGTCCGTCGGCGCGAGGGTCGGGCGCCACTTCGGTTCGTCCGCGTCGACGAACGTCAGCGCCCGGTCGCGCCATTCGAGCCGAAGCACGACCGGCTCCTCGCCCGCATCCGCGTAGAGCCCCAGCAGGTCGCGATACGCCTCCGGCGTCGGCGCCGGCGGTTCGGCGGGCACCGTCGCGCTCGTGGCGGCCTCGAGCGCGAGCGCCGCGAGCGTCATGCAGATCTCATCGACATGGGCGATCCCGTTCAGGAGGACGATCGCCCCGACGGGACGGTCCCCGGGCCGGAAGCAGACGTTCGTGATGAACCCCGGCAACCCGCCGGAGTGCTGCACCCAGACCACGTCGTTCCGTCGCATCGCGTACCAGGCGATGCACCATGCCTCGGTCCACGCCTCGTCCCCGAGGTACCGCGGTCGGTGCATCTCCTTGAGCGTGGATCCGGCCAGGATCTGCGCGCCGGCACGGTCGCCGCCGTCCTCACGGAACTGGGCGCCGATCCATCGCGCGAGGTCCTCGACGCACGACCACAGTCCTCCCTCGGCGAAGACGCCCTCGTCGAGCTCGCCCGCGACGCGCAGCTCGTCCGACATCCATCGACCTCGGTAGCCGACGGCGCGTCTCGCGGCCAGTTCCTCGGGCAGTGGATCGAACGACGTCGCCATCATCCCGAGGGGGTCCAGGATGTGCCGATGCACGTACTCGACGTAGGGGTCTCCCGAGACGCGGGCCACGATCTCCCCGAGCAACTGATACGCCATGTTCGAGTACTTCTGCTGCGTGTTCGGAGGGATGCGCGCGCCGACGTCCGAGACACGCGCGAGGTTCGCATCGGCCGACCCTTCGTAGCGGTTGCGCGTCCAGTCCGTGTCGGGCGGGTCGCCCATCAGGCCGCTCTCGTGCGAGAGCATCCTGCGGATCGTCACGGTCTCGATCGGGCCGAACGGGCTCACCGCGTCGCGGAGCTCAGCTAGGTACGCGACGGCCGGATCGTCGAGGTGCAGCTTCCCCTCGTCCCGGAGCTGCATGATCGCGGTACCGGTGAAGGTCTTCGTGATCGACGCGATGCGGTACAGCGTCCGAGCGTCCGGCGCGCGACGCGCGGCGACGTCGGCGAACCCGTACCCGCCCGACCACACGAGGCGATCGCCGACCACGACGCCCGCCGCCGCGCCGGGAAGGCGCTGGTCCGTCACGAACGTCGCCAGGGTCGACTCGAACCGGGGTGCCAACTCGGCGACGGCCTCGGCCGGGTCCGGCATCAGACGCCCTTCAGGTACGCGACCGTCTCGGCGAGACCGTCCTCGAGATGCGTCCAGGGCTTCCAGGCCAGCGCGGTCGACGCCGTGGAGATGTCGAGCGCGATGCGCCGGAGCTCCCCGGGCGGCAACGGCCCGTGCTCGGGTTCGCCGTCGAACCCGATGATGTCGGCGAGGAGCCGGTAGAGGCCGTTCACGCTCGTCTCCAGGCCCGTGCCGATGTTCACGAGCTTGCCGGAGGCCCGCTCGATCGCCTGGACGAACGCGTGCACCACGTCGTCGATGAAGACGTAGTCGCGCGTCTGGTTCCCGTCCCCGAAGATCGCCGGTGCCTCGCCCGCCAGCATCTTGGAGGCGAAGATCGACACGACGCCGGCCTCGCCGTACGGGTCCTGCCGGGGTCCGTACACGTTCGCGAGCGCGCACGCCGTGTAGTCGAGGCCGCGGTAGCGCTGGTAGAAGGCGAGGTAGTCCAGCGCCGCCTTCTTCGAGATGCCGTACGGGCTGAGCGGGTGCGAACCCTGCGCGGCCGACTCCTTCGCCGGGATCCGCCTCGGCTCACCGTAGATCGTCCCCCCGCTCGCCGCGTAGATCACCTTCCGCACCCCGACCTTGATCGAGCACTCGATCACGTTCAGGGTGCCCATGAGGTTGACACTCGCGTCCAGGACCGGATCGTCGAGCGAGGGACGGACGCCCGCCTGCGCAGCCAGGTGGAACACCACCTCCGGCTTGTGGCGCTCGAACAGCGGGAGCAGCCCGTCTGCGCGCACGTCCATGTTGAAGAACGTGTATGCCTTGCCGTATCCGCGGGCCTCGCCGAGGTTCGCGATCCGCCCGGTCGAGAGATCGTCGACGGCGATGACCCGATGTTCCTCCGCCAACAGGCGATCGGCAAGGTTCGAGCCGATGAACCCGGCGCCCCCGGTCACCAGGACGGTCGTCACGAGGCCAACTGTAGGTTCGGGTCCGCGGGGATGTCCAATGACGTGCGTTCTCCCCGAGCGAGTCTCGCGGCGCCGAGGCACGCGATCATCGCCGCGTTGTCGGTACAGAGCTCGAGCGGCGGGAACAGGACCTCGAGCCCCGCCGCCTCGCCGTCGCGCTGCAGGCGTTCCCGCAGCCTCGTGTTCGCGACGACGCCGCCGCCGAGCAGCACGGTCGGAACGCCCGTGCGCTCGGCGGCGGCGATCGTCTTCGACACCTGCACGTCGACGATCGCCTCCTGGAACGAGGCCGCCAGGTCGGGGACGTCGATCGATCGGCCGGCCGCCTGCTCGCCGCGGACGTGTCGGAGCACCGCGGTCTTCAATCCGCTGAGCGAGAAGTCGAGATCGCCCGACGCCTCCATCGCGCGCGGGAAGCGGATCGCGTCCGCGTCGCCGTCCTTCGCCGCCGCGTCGAGCGCGGGCCCCCCGGGGAAGCCGAGCCCGAGGAGCCTCGCGACCTTGTCGAACGCCTCTCCCGCGGCGTCGTCGAGCGTCTGCCCGAGGATCACGTGACGGAACAGCTCCGGCACGTGGACGAGCATCGTGTGCCCGCCCGACACGATGAGCGCGACGTACGGCGGCCGCGGCGCCCCGTGCGCGAGGAAGTTCGCCCAGTAATGACCCTCCAGGTGGTTCACCCCGATCAGCGGCGCCCCCGTCGCGAGCGCGAGCGACTTCGCGGCGGCCATCCCGACGAGCAGCGCACCGACGAGTCCGGGGCCGCTCGTGACCGCGACACCGTCGAGGTCGCCGAAGCCGACGCCCGTCGCCTCGATCGCCTGCTCGAGCAGGGGGTTCAGCGCTTCGACGTGAGCCCGTGCCGCGACCTCCGGCACGACGCCGCCGAAGCGCTCGTGGAGATGCTCCTGACGGGCGATCAGGTTGGCTCGGAGGGTGAACCCATCCTCGACGATCGCGACGGCCGTCTCGTCGCACGAGGTCTCGATGCCCAGCGTGATCACGCCGGGCGGATCCCGTCGGGCAGCGACGCCGCGATCGCGTCGAGCCGGCGCCGGTACGCGCCCTCGCGGATGTCGTCGGTCCACATGATGAGGGCGTCCTCGTGAAGCTCGGCGTAATAGTTGCGCCGGATCCCGACCGGATGGAAGCCGAACCGAGCGTAGAGGCGCTGCGCGCGCCAGTTCGTCACCCGAACCTCGAGCGAGACCGCGTGGCCACCCATCTGCTTCGCGACGAGCAGCTGCTCGTACAGGAGCCGCTGGGCGATCCCGTGGCCCTGCAGCATCGGGTTCACGGCGATGTTCGTGATGTGCGCCTCGTCGCCGTAGCAGATCAGGCCGGCGTACCCGACGATCTCGCGATCGCGCTTCGCGACGAGGTAATGGCGGTTGTTCGGCTCCGTCATCTCCGCGACGAAGAGGTTCGGCGACCAGGGACGCGCGTACGCCTCGCGCTCGATCGCCATCAC
>Ga0075425_100002180_pt1 | contig 19488 bp, 16 predicted proteins | sample SoiMethybrSBSTD4_FD_75300 | JGI IMG/M metagenome (GOLD analysis project Ga0075425, IMG submission 75300) | Bulk soil microbial communities from a Populus tree surrounding site in Tennessee, USA - Soil MetaG P. TD hybrid SBSTD4 | ecosystem: Environmental > Terrestrial > Soil > Tree plantation... | reverse complement strand
TATTGCATCCAGCAGGTCGCCAACATCTACGGCAAGACCGCGACCTTCATGCCGAAGCCGATCTACGGCGACAACGGCTCCGGCATGCACTGCCACCAGTCGATCTGGAAGGGCGGCAAGCCGCTGTTCGGCGGCAACAAGTATGCCGACCTCTCCGACACATGCCTGCACTACATCGCCGGCGTGATCAAGCACGCGCGCACGATCAACGCCTTCACCAACCCGACCACCAATTCCTACAAGCGGCTGGTTCCGGGTTATGAGGCGCCGGTGCTTTTGGCCTATTCGGTGCGCAACCGTTCGGCCTCGTGCCGCATCCCCGTCGTCACCTCGCCCAAAGCCAAGCGCGTCGAGGTGCGCTTCCCCGATCCCGCCGCCAATCCCTACCTCGCCTTCGCGGCGATGTTGATGGCGGGCCTTGACGGCATTCAAAACAAGATCCACCCGGGCGAGGCCGTCGACAAGAACCTCTATGATCTGCCGCCGGAGGAGCTGACCAAGATCCCCACCGTGTGCGGTAGCTTGCGCGAGGCACTCGACCAGCTCGACAAGAACCGTGAGTTCTTGAAAAAGGGCGGCGTCTTCAGCGACGACATGATCGATGCCTATCTCGAGCTGAAAATGGCCGAGGTGGAGCGCTTCGAGATGATGCCGCATCCCGTCGAGTTCGACATGTACTACTCGGTCTAGGGGCCAAGGCGCGACCACGTCCGCTCGCGCCTGAGGACGGTCGCAACAGATCGGCTGCGTCGGAGGGGCGGTGAAAGGCCGTCCCTCATTTTTTCGGGCCAAGCTTGGTTCGGGCCGCGCGGCGGCCACGGCCCGCGGGCCCAGCGCTTGACGCACAAGACGGCGCCCTTGCCTAGAAGTACATGAGGATGGCGGCGCAGAGGCTGCCCAACGCAATCCAGCCGAGCCGCCGGCGCTGCACTTTGGCCCACAGCCCCAGACGTTCCCCGAGCACCGACCATTCGAGGCGATAGAGCCAGGACGCGGCCAGGCCCAACAGAAGGCCACCCAGCCAGCCCATGGTGGAGCTCGCCGCGGGCTCGCTCGGCGCCGCCTCGAAGATGTGGCCGCGCAGGGCAAAGAACCCGCCCAGGCCCAGCAGCGCCAAGACAACAAGCCTGCCAGCCATTCCGGCCTCCCTCGCGTGTGAGGGGCGCAACGTGCGCCCGGGCACAAGCAATCGGCTCAGTCTAGCCCTTGCACGGGAAATACGGCGTTAACGGAGGCAAAAACGCCCGGCGCCGCCAGGAAAAGAGCGCCGCCAAGCAAGAAAAAGCGCCGCCGGCAAAAGGGGGCGCGGCCAGCAAGGCGAAGAAAGAGAAGACGGATTAGGGCAAGGCTTCAGCGTCGCCGCAGCATTTGCTCCCCATACAACTTGTGATTTGACGCCGTCGCGATCCGGCTTCAGGCTGGAGCAAATCCTGGCAAAGGAGGTCTAAGAAAATGTCGCCCCCGGGCAGTTTTCTAGCCGTCCCGGTGCCTCAAGTGCGCTTTTGGCGGCCGCGGACGGCACTTTCGACAATTAGAGCCCTGTAACGGGGACCTCGCCTGACCTCCTCACGGCTGTGACGGCGGTGAACCCGAGGCTCGCCAGCGCGGCGAACACCTCGGTGCCAGTCGAGGCTCCCGTAAAACCTGATACCGATCAGGCGGGCCTGCCAAGGAGCCGATGCCCAAAAGACGAAGCCATGCCGCTGCGCGGCAGGACGTCTGCCCGTAGGCACCTCCAAGCGTATGGCGTCAGAGCCCGCTCACCTTTAAAGGCCACCAGCGGTGGCCGCGAAGCCCGGCGGCGCACCGCCGGGTTTTGTCGCTTTGTCCCTCGATGCTCGGGAGCTTGCCGGCAAGGGTGGGCCGGGCTCGGGGTTGATGGGCTTAGATGCGGCCCTCCGCAACACCGTGACAGGCCGCGCGCGCGGTGCCATGCGCCAAGAGCTCGGGGATTTCGCGGCGGCAGCGGTCGAAGGCATGGGGACAGCGGGGGTGAAAGGCACAACCCGGCGGCGGGCTGACGGGATTGGGGATCTCGCCCTCGATGGCTTTGCGCTGGCGCCCGCTCATGGCGAGGTCAGGCAGCGCATCGATCAGCATGCGCGAATAAGGATGTCGCGGCGCCTTGAAGAGGTCGGCCGAGGGGGCAAGCTCGACAATGCGCCCCAAATACATGACGCCGATGCGCGCCGCCATGTGCTTCACGACGGCAAGGTTGTGGCTGATGAAAAAATAGGAGAGGCCAAGCCGGTCCTGCAGGTCGCGCATCAGGTTCAGGATCTGCGCTTGCACGGACACATCGAGCGCGCTGGTCGGTTCGTCGCAAACGATGAATTCCGGGTTTGAGGACAAGGCGCGCGCAATGCAAATGCGCTGGCGTTGGCCGCCGGAGAACTCGTGCGGATACTTCTGCCCGTCGGCCGGGTCCAGTCCGACCAGCCGCAATAGCTCCCCGACGCGGTGCTCGATCTCGGCGCGATCTTGCATGAGCCCAAACGCCTTGATCGGATCGGCGATGATGCGGTCGACGCGCCAGCGCGGATTGAGACTGGCGTAGGGATCTTGAAAGATCATCTGCAGGCGGCGCCGCAGTTTTTGCCGCTGACCGGCCGATGCCGTTGCCCACATGTCGATGCCATCGATGCTGACGCTGCCATCGGTCGGCCGCAGCAGACCGACGATCATGCGCGCCACCGTCGACTTGCCGGACCCCGACTCCCCCACCAGCGCCAGCGTTTCCCGCCTGCCGATGGCGAAGGATACGCCCGCGACGGCCCTGAGCAGGGAACGCTTTTCGCCTTCGAGGAGGCGGTTGAGCCAAGGCTTGGAGACGTCGAACACGCGCGTCAGGTCACGCACCTCGACGAGAGCCGGCGCCTTGCTCATCGCGGCGCTCCGGCAAGTTCCGGTACCAGCCAGCAGGCGGCGTGCGAGCGGGCCACCGGCATCGGCTCGGGCCGCTCCAATTTACAGCGCTCGAAGGCATGCGGGCAGCGCGGGTTGAAGGCACAGCCCTGCGGGATGGCGGTGAGGCGGGGCATGGACCCCGGGATTTGCGTGAGGCGCGCGCTGGGCGTTGCCTCGGCGGATGGGATCGCCCCCATCAAACCCCGGGTGTAGGGGTGGTGCGGCTGGCGCACCACATCGCGCACCGGCCCGATTTCGGCGATGCGGCCGGCATACATGACCGCGACGCGATCGGCCGTCTCGGCGATCACGCCCATGTCGTGCGTGATCAACATCACCGACGTGCCACGCTGCCGGCACAGGCGCTTGATGAGGGCGATGATTTGCGCCTGGATCGAGACATCGAGCGCGGTGGTCGGCTCGTCGGCGATCAACAGATCGGGATCCGCGCACAAGGCAAGCGCCAACACCACGCGCTGGCGCATGCCGCCCGAAAACTCGTGCGGGTAGGCGTTGATACGGCTGCGCGCCCCCTGAATGCCGACTTCCTGCAAGAGTTCGATGGCGCGCTCGGAGGCCGCGGCCATCGAGACGTTGGCGTGCGTGCGGATGGTCTCGACGATCTGATCGCCGATGCGGTAAAGCGGGTTCAGGCTCGTGAGCGGATCCTGGAACACCATACCGATACGGCGGCCGCGCAGGCGGCGCAAAGCTTCCGGCCCAAGGTTGTCGATGCGTTGGCCTTTCAGCTGCACGCTGCCCCCGAGGATGCGGCCGGGCGGCTCCAGCAGCCCGATCACGGCCGCGCCCGTCAGCGACTTGCCCGCGCCCGATTCGCCGACCACGCCCAACACCTCGCCGGCGGCGATGTCAAAAGAAATGCCGTCGACGGCGGTCAACATGCCGCGCCGGGTGGGGAAGCCGATCACGAGGTCGCGCACGCAGAGGACCGGTTCGCTCACGAGTGCCGCTTGCCTTTGTTCATGAGGGGCCTCCCCGGCCGGCCCAGCTATCAGCGCAGCTTCGGATTGAGGGCGTCACGCAGCCAGTCGCCCAAGAGATTGACGGCGAGCGCCAAGACCGCCAGCGTCAGTCCAGGAAAGGCAACCATCCACCAGGACCCCGAAAACAAGTACCTGTTGCCGATCTGGATCATGGTCCCGAGCGAAGGCTCGGTTGGGGGCAACCCAACGCCTAGGAAGGACAGCGTCGCCTCCGTGATGATGGCGAGCGCCAGATTGATGGTGGCGATCACGAGCACAGGGGAGAGCACGTTGGGCAAGATGTGCTGAAACATGATCTTGAAGGAGCCGATGCCGACGAGGCGCGCGGCCTGCACGTATTCCTTATTGCGCTCAACCAGGGTTACGCCGCGCACCGTGCGGGCGTATTGCACCCAGAACGACAGGCCGATGGCGATCACCAGGATCGTGAATTTGGCCGCATCGAGGTCGTAGTTCTTGAAGATGGCGATCGCCACGCCATCGATCAGCAACGCCGTAAGAATGGCGGGAAACGTCAACTGCACGTCGGCGATGCGCATGATAAAGGCATCCACGCGTCCGCCGACGTAGCCCGCCCAGAGGCCAGCCGACAAGCCGATGGCCACCGCCACGAGTACCGAGGCGATGCCGATCAGGATGGAGGCGCGCGTGCCATAAAGGATGGTGGAGAGGATGTCGCGGCCCTGATCGTCGGTGCCCAGCGGATAGCTCGACTCGCCGCCCTTTTCCCACATCGGGGGCAAATTGGAATCGAGCAGGCTCAAAGACTTCAAGTCATAGGGGTTATGCGGCGCGATCACGGGAGCAAGAAAGGCAGCCCCGACCAGCAGCACGGTGACGATGGCGGCGAGCACCACCAGTTTTGAGCGCAGAAAACTGTAAACCAGATCGCTATCGCGCCAGCGTCGCCAGCGGGAGGGCGCCGGGGTCCTTTGGCGCGGCCCGGCGCTCGGCGTCTCGGGGCTGCCGGTCTCGCGGGCAAGGGCCAATTTGTCGGCGGCGTCCTCAATCATGTGCGCCCCGCCCGTAAATGCGAATGCGGGGGTCGACCCTGACATAGATCAGATCGACCAAAAAGTTGATGAGGACGAAGAGGAAGGCCACCAACAATAGGTAGGCCGCCATCACGGGAATATCGGCATTTTGTACCGCCTGAATGAACATCAGTCCCATGCCCGGCCATTGGAAGACCGTCTCGGTGATGATGGCGAAGGCGATCACGGCGCCGAGCTGCAGGCCGATCACGGTAATGACGGGCACGAGCGTGTTCTTCAAGGCGTGCCCGAAGTTGATGGCGCGCCGCGTCAGGCCGCGGGCCCGCGCAAACTTGATATAATCGGTACGCAGGACTTCCAGCATTTCCGCGCGCACCAGGCGCGTCACCAGCGTCATCTGGAATAGTCCGAGCGTGATGGCCGGGAGGATCAGAGCCTTCAGCCCGGAGGCCGTGAGCAGGCCTGTATTCCAAAAGCCGAGGCGCACGACCTCGCCGCGGCCAAACGAGGGCAGTACCCCAAGCTTCACCGCGAACACGTAGATCAGGAAAATGCCGATCAGGAAGGTCGGCAGCGACACCCCGATCAGCGACACCGTGAGGAAAACCTTGGAGAGCCAGCTGTCGCGGTGGATACCGGTATAGACGCCCATGGGGATGCCCAGGCTCACCGCGAACAGGGCGGCGGTGAGCGCCAGCTCGATGGTTGCCGGCGCCCGCTCGGCGATAATGGCGGTCACCGGCTGCTTCATTTGATAGGAAATGCCGAAATCGAAGCGCGCGGCGCCGGCGAGGAAGCGGGCAAATTGCACGGGCACGGGGTCGTTGAGGCCCAGCTCTTCGCGCAGGCGCAAGCGATCCTCCAGCGAGGTATCTTGCCCCACCATCTGGTTGACGGGATCGCCGACAAACCTGAACAGCACGAAGGCAAGCAGCGCCACCGTCAGCATGACGATGGCGGCCTCGAACAGCCGACGTATCGCAAAGGCCAGCATCGGTCGTTCAGTTCGGGGCCTGGCGACGCAAGGGGCCGCCCGGGCCCGGCTCGCCTACTGCATCTTTGCCCAGTAGAACAGGATCTGGTTGTCGGCCCGCTGCACGATCTGGACCTTCTTGGACACGCCCCAGGCCAGCGCCTGCTGATGCAGCGGCAACACCCCCACCTCCTCGTGATTGATGCGGAAGGCCTCGGCGATCATCTCGTCGCGCTTGGCCGTATCGGTCTCGACCAGGATCTTCTTGGCGAGGTCCTCGACCTTCTGATTGCAATAGCCGCCGTAATTGAAGGTGCCACCTTTGCCGTTGGCGTCGCGGCAGCCCATGATATTGGCAATCACGTTCCAGCTGTCGAACGAGCCGGGGGTCCAGCCCAGCAGGTTGAAGGAGGAATCGTACTTGTCGGTCGGCCCCGCCTTCTGGAAGAACTTTGCTTTGGGCATGGCGTTGAGTTTCACTTTCACGTCGACGCGCGACAGCATCTGCGCCACGGCCTGACAGATGCCTTCATCGTTGACGTAGCGATCGTTGGGACAATCGAGCGTCACCTCGAAGCCGTTGGGGTAGCCGGCCTCAGCGAGCAGCTTTTTGGCCGCCGCGGTGTCGTAGGGCCAGCGCTTGAACTCGCCGGCGCGCGCAAAAAGCAGCGGTGAAATCAACAGCGCGGAATTGTTCGACATGCCACGCATGACCTTGGCGTGGATCGCCTCCATGTCGATCGCCTGGTAAAGGGCCTTGCGCACCCGGGCGTCCTTGAAGGGATTTTTGCCCTTGACGTTCGAATAAAGCAATTCATCGCGCATGGAATCCATATTGAGGAAGATCGTGCGCAACTCGGGGCCGGTGAGGACAGTGACGTTTGGATTGCTTTTGACGCGGTCGATGTCCTGCACCGGTACCGGGTCCATCATGTCGATGTCACCCGAGAGCAGAGCGGCGACGCGGGTGGCATCCGACTTGATGGTCTGGAACACGACTTCGTCGAGATTGTGCTCGGGCTTGCCCCACCAGTTGGGGTTGGGCTTGAAGACCGTCTTCACGCCGGGTTCATGGCTGACGATGGTGAAGGGGCCGGTGCCGTTGGCCTTGAGCGCGAACGGATTAAGCGAGGTCGCCTTCGCCGACTGCGCCTGCGTGGCGCCGTTGGCCTCCGACCACTTTTTGGAAAACATGTACCAGGTGTCCCATTCCGCATGCAGGATGGGATTGGGCGAGGTCAGCACGAAATCGACCGTGTAGTCGTCGACCTTGACGGCCTGCATATCGGCGGGGGCGCGCGTACTGATCTGCGAGGTGGGACTGCGCATGCGTTCCAGGGAGAAGATCACGTCATCGGCGGTGAAGTCCTCCCCGCCGTGAAACTTGACGCCCTTGCGCAAATAGAAGCGCCACTTCAGGGGGTCGACGATCTCCCAGCGCTCGGCCAGGCCGGGGATGATCTTCAGGTCCTTGTCGCGCTTGGTCAGGCCCTCCATGACGTTGCCGAGGGCGCCGAGCGTGAAGCTCTCGTTGAGGGTATAAGGATCAAGCGCGTTGAGATCGCCTTGGAAGGCGTAGCGAAATGTTTTTGCGGCAGCCGGCGTGGCCGCCAGCGCGAGCACGAGCGCGCTCACGACGGCAAGGGGTCGAAATCTCATGTAGGTCTCTCACAGCAAGGACGTGGGGCAAGAAAGGCCAGCGGGATATTGGCCGAAGTTGTAGCGTTGGTCCAGCCATGCCTGGGGCACAGCGCCGAGGCCGAGCGCCGCGGTTGCCAAAGCCGGGGGGGATGGTTGAGATTGCGCCGGAACGTGCCCATTGCCTGGGCCGGCAGACCGGGGCGGCCACCGCCGCGGATGATCCGGGAAGAGGAGAAGGTAAAATGCTTCGAGGTCTAAGTGTTGTCGCGCTCGCGCTGCCCCTGCTTGCGGCGCCTGCCGAGGCGGCCGAGGCAAATTACCCGAGCCGCTCGATCAGCCTGATCGTGCCGTTCGCCGCGGGTGGGCCGACCGATGTGGTGGCACGTATCGTCGGCGATCACATGTCGCGTACGCTTGGCCAGCAGCTCGTGGTCGAGAACATCGGCGGCGCCGGCGGCACCACGGGCATGGCGAAAGTCGCCTCCGCCGAGCCCGACGGTTACACGCTGGGCATCGGCAATATGGGCACGCAATCGGCGGCCCCGGCCCTTTACCCCAATCTCAAGTACGATCCGGCCGCGAGTTTTGCCCAGGTCGGCATCGCCAATTTCACGCCGCAGGCGATCGTGGCCAAGAAGGACAATCCGGCCAAGGACCTGAAAGAGTTCATCGCCTATCTCAAGGCGAACCAGGCCAAGCTGAGCTACGGCCACGCCGGGGTCGGCTCGATCTCCCACGTCTCCGGTACCCTGTTCAATACCCAGTTCGGCCTCAAGCCCGCGCTGGTGGCCTACCGGGGGACGGCGCCGGCCCTCAACGACCTGGTGGGGGGCCAGATCGACTACATGGTCGACCAATCATTGAACGTGATCCCTCAGATCAAGGCGGGCACCATCAGGGTATTCGCCGTTGCCGCCGCGCAGCGCCTCGAGAGCCTGCCGGACGTGCCCACCACCAAGGAAGCCGGTGTCGATTTCATCTTTAGTGCTTGGAATGCGATGGTGGCGCCCAAGGGCACGCCCAAGGAGACCATCGACAAATTGACGGCGGCGCTGAACAAGGCGCTCGACGATCCTGCCACCGTCAAGCGCTACGTCGACCTCGGCAGCACCGCCCCCGAGGCTGGCGAGCGGGGCCCCGATGGCCTGCAAAGGCTGGTCGAAAGCGAGATGGCACGCATCACTCCCGTGCTCAAGGACGCCACCGCGAAATAGCGGCCCTGGCGCCCGCGGTGGCCGCGAGCACGAGGACGAGATGCGGCTCAACGACGAAGAGCAAGCGATGCTGGCCGGAGAGTTGGGCCGCGCCCGCCAATGGGCGCTCCGGCATCAAGTGGCCGTTGGCGATTTCTTCGATGCGCCGGATTTCGTGCGCGTGGGCCAGGCCCACGTCATGGCCGATACGGAAAGTCTAGGGCCCTCGGGGGTGGCCTGGCTGGAAGAGCTAGCCGCGCTGCCCGCAACAGAACGGCGCGTCATGGTGCCCACCATCACCGATCCGCGAGGGCTCGATTTTGCAAGCTATAAGCGCCTGAAGCAGACCGAAGGCATGGCGAATCTCGAGGCGCGTACCATCGCCGCCTTCGAGGCGCTCGGCATGCTGATGACCAACACCTGCATCAACTATCAAACTATTCTGCCGCCGGTGCGCGGCGAGCACATGGCTTTCGGCGATACCGGTGTTGTCATCTATAGCAACAGCGTGATGGGGGCGCGCAGCAATTTCGAAGGTGGGCCTTCGGCGCTGGCGGCAGGTCTCAGCGGACGTACCCCGCGCTACGGCTATCACCTCGAGGCCAAGCGCGCCGGCAGCAAGCATTTCGCCGTGCGCGCTCAGCCGCGCGACCTTGCCGACTGGGGGGCGCTCGGCGGCGTCGTCGGGCGCATCTGCAACAGCTATTGGGAGGTGCCCGTCCTGACGGGCTTGGCCGCGCCACCGAGTTCGGACGAACTGAAGCATTTCGGCGCGGCGCTGGCGAGCTTCGGCTCCGTTGCGCTCTTCCACATTCCCGGCCTGACACCGGAGGCGACGAGCCTGGCGGCGGCCTTTGCCGGGGCTTGCGTGCCGGCCGCGATCAGCATCGAGGCGCAGGCGATCGAGGCCTTCTACGCGGCCTACGCGGCGCCCGGTGAGAAGGTCGACGTGGTCGTGTTCGCCGCACCCCAGCTGTCGCTGCTGGAGCTGCGCCAGGTCGCCGATCTTCTGTCGGGCCGGTGCATAAGCGGCGAGACAACGCTGATCGTTGCCACCTCGCCGGAGCTCAAATTCGCCGCCGATCGCATGGGGCTCACCGCCGTGATCGAAGGGGCCGGCGGCATCGTCACGGCCGGGGTCTGCTTCTACCAAAGCTACGCCCGCGAAATGGCCGAGGCGAACGGCTGGCAGCGCCTGCTCACCAACTCGGCCAAGCTCGTCAACATCATCGGCGGTTATGGCTATCAGCCGACGCTGGCCAGCATGGAACGTTGCATCGATAGCGCGGTTGCCGGACGGATCGTGTGATGCCCATCGTCTTGAAATGCCATCCGGGAATTGGCCCGACGGTGAGTGGGACGGCGCTGGTGGCGCCGGATAATTTCTCCGCGCGCTACGATTTGGATCGGCGCAACGGCACCTTCTCGCGTCCCGCACACAAACTTTTTGGCCAGACCTACCACGCCAAGATCCTCGTGCTGGTCACGGCCAAGGGTGGGGTCGCCTCGGCCTGGATGCTGCGTGACATGAAGGCCCGCGGCGTGGTGCCGAAGGCCATTCTGTTCGATCGCAGCAACACTATTTTGGCCCAGGGCGCCGCCTTCGCCGAGCTGAGCTTGCTCGACCGGTTCGAGGCGGGGGATCCAACCACCCTGATCCGGAGCGATGACGAACTCCTGGTCGAGCCCGCGGCCGGGCGGGTGACGATCCGCAATCGCTCCCGAGCGTGAGCCACAAGACAGCTTCGAGGCTGGCGCCGGTGGGCGCGCTCCTGCCTCAGCGGCTGAGATAGATGGGGCTCGACCAGATGCGGTGGCCGTCCTCTTGCTGCACGCGCACGAATAGGCGCGTGTCGCCTTTCCTGCGCAGGGGTAGCTTGCGTTTCAGGGCGAGGTGGCGACGGCTCAGCCGGGTCGGCAGCCTGTGCAGCTTGATGGCGCGCTCAAGTCCACCGGCCGGGAACACGCGCTCGTCAATGCCAATCTCGGCAATGGCGATCGCGTCCGCGACGGGGACGGTGGTGAAGGAAAGGCGCCCCGCGTGCGCCTCGGCGAGCCACAAATCGATGCCGCCGTAATTGCCGGTGGTCACGGCCTTCCAGCGGACGTGGTCGGCGCTTTGACGCTCGATGCCGCGCTCGAGGTTCCAATTGTTAATAATCTCGGCACGCACGATGCCGTTGCCGTCGAGGCTGAGCTCGCCGTCCCAGACCGTGGTGCGGGCCCGGCCGCGATATTCGGCCCCTTCATAGAGGAGGCGCACGCGGGCGCCGAGCTCGGCCGCCGCGTAGGGGCGGATGGTCTCCAGGTGGTCGAGCCCGTCCCACAGATCGAGACGCTCGATCGGCGCCGAGCCGATCACCTCTACGCAGAGCTCAACCTCGCTCTCAGCAATGCGGCCAATATCGCCCATGAGCAGGCGGCGCGTTGGCTGCGAAGTGGTCGGTCCGGCGGCGGGATCCCGGGCAAAGACCTCCGCATCCCCCGAGCTCTCGACGGTGACGCTCAGGAAGGCGCGATTGCCTGTGGTGGCGTAGTGGTGCCGCCGTCGCATCGCCTCGAAGATGGCGGCGCGGTCAAGGCGCTCGGCCAAAAAGCAGGTCAGGCCGCCGCTGCTGCCGAAGAACGAGGCGCCGGGATAGCAGGCACCGGGCCTACCCTTATGCCCATCCGAATTGGCAACGATGCCGACCCGGTAGTTCGCGGCAAAGGCATCGCGTAGGAGCCATTCAAAGGTGCCCCAGGCCGAGTGCACCTCGACGGCCGTCTCGATTGGATCGTGCGCCAGCTTGATGTCGGCATAGCGCCCACCGACGTGCGCCATCACCACGCAGTCCTTGCCCTTGAGCCTGGCGAACAGGGCCTCAGCGGTCAGCGCGTCGGCGGCCTCCTCATCGCGTTCGACGAGCTGGGCCTGCGAGGAGCGGTGGATGCGCTCTGCCTCTTGGGCGTAGTGCACGTTTCGATCACCCCCCAGCGCCGTGTTGGCCGACCATTCGTAGCCGGGAATGCACACGAACCGGCCGGGCTCATCAAATTCGCGGGTGAGCGCGTTGAGTTCACGCCAGAAGGCGCTGGAGATCTGGAAGTCGTTGCCTTGATGCCCCATCACGTCCAGAAAGGCCTTGTCGCGACCGAATTGAAAGTACTCGCGCGCCGTATTGGTGCCCAAGGTCTCGTTGGACTGGCCGTGCGTATCGCCCCAGAAATGGCGCAAGGGCACAGCGGCCGGCGCAATTCTCAGCGGATTGGAGCGGCAAAGCTCCTCCGCCCCCGTCGCATCGAGGACGCGGATGCAAAGGTCGCCGGCTGCCGGGGCGCGCAAGTCCTCCACGATGCTGGCGAAAGCTCCGGCCCGCAGGCGCACGCTGGCGGGCAGGTTGACGATGCGCGCCTCGCTTTCAAGGCGGACCAGGCGGTCCTCGCGATCGCTCGGATTGCCCCACTTGTCCTCGGCCCTGAGCGCCAACCGAAACGGTTCGCCGGCGCGAGCCAAGCTCGGCAGCACGGCTGCGAGCCGCACCGCCGGCCCCGGCACGAGCGCGATCTGCGGACTATTCGGCAGCGCGACGTAGTCGTAGGTGGCGATCGGATCGGCGAAGACGCGAAATTCGAAGGCGCTCTCGCAGTAGGTCTGCAGGCGCACGCCGGGGCTGCCGAAACGCCGATCACCGAAGCGCACGGTGATGGTGTCGCCCGGCGCCAGGAAGTCCCGCACCACGCCAATATAGAGCGATCGGCTCCAGGGGCGGATGTTGCGTTTGAACTCCCACTTGGCCTCGAGCGTCGCCCCATTGGAGGCTTCCACGCTGGTATAGCCTGGCGCCTTGGGGTCGCTGAACTGCAATGGCCCGAAATCGGTGGCAAAGCGGAAGCCGATCTTGATGGAGCCGGTATCGTCGATACCGAAGGCGCCGGCCGTGTAAACCAAGCTAAAGCTCTGAAAGGAGCCTGCCTCGAAGGCGCCGCTCGGAGTGAGCTCAGCCGTTCCCATGAGATCGGGGCGGTAGGTCGAATAGGGCATGGGCGCTCCTCGCTAGCGGGCGCGGGCGTTGAGACGCGCGCTGCGCGCCCGCGGCCGCGCTGGCCTTGGCTCGAGGCGAGGGGCCGCCTGGCCGCCGCTCGGCCTCGAGCCGCAGCGGCTTGGTGCTAACGTGACAGGCGCGCGTTCTGCGGGAACATGACGCGGCGCGCCTCATCGTCCATCTCGGTCTTGAAGCTGTGCTGGTCCTTCAAGGCCACCGCGCGCTTGGCCGCGGGCCGCGCACTGATCTCATCGATCAGCCGCTTCAGGTTGGCAAAGCGTTGCGCGCCCTCCTCGCCCAAGACGAAGGGGCCAAGCCGCGTCCAGCCCCAGACGTTCATATCGACGATCGTGTAAGTTTCCCCCAGCAGGTAACGTTGCTTGGCAAGGCGCTGATCGAGAATGCCGTAGTGGCGCTCGACTTCGAAGCTGTAGCGATTGGCGGCGTAGGGCACGGGCTCGGGCGCGAAATGGCGGAAGTGCACGGCCTGGCCCGAGAAGGGCCCAACGCCGGTGGCGACGAACATCAGCCAAGAGAGCAGTTCGCCGCGCGCCTCTTCTGTGCCCTCGGGTAGAAACTTGCCGGTCTTTTCGGCGAGATAGAGAAGAATTGCATTGCTGTCGAAGACGGTGACATCGCCGTCGACAATGGCGGGGACCTTGCCGTTGGGATTGATGCTGAGGAACTCACCTTTAAACTGGTCGCCTTTGCGCGTGTCGATCGGGATTGGCTCGTAGGCAAGCCCGGCTTCCTCGAGGAAGAGGGCGACCTTGGTGGGGTTGGGTGAACCGTTGTAGTAGAATTTCAACATCGTCGGTCTCCAGTTGCAGGGTCCCGTGGCCGGGTCCGGTGGAGGTTATGTCACCGCGCCGGGGTGGGCAAAGGCCGGCTCGGGCTTTAGCGAGGGCTCGCCGGCACAGTTGAGACGACGGCATGAGACGAGACGATGCGGCGGCTGGCGCGCGCCGCCGCCGCCCCATATTCTCCCGGGAAGGCGGGCGGCAGAGCCCGGGAACGGCCGTCGCGGCGTGCCAAGCGTGGCTGCGGCCCAGCTTCGCTTCTCCCCTGAAGGAGGATTGCGTCCTGCTACGTCTGTCGGTGCTCGATCAATCGGTTGCCCTTGTTGATCGTCCGCATAGCGAATCCATCGCCAACACCCTGGCGCTGGCGCAGCACTGCGAAACCCTCGGCTATCAGCGCTTCTGGCTTTCCGAGCACCACAACCACGGCAGCATTGTCGGCACCGCGCCGGAGATCTTGATTGCCGCCATCGCCACGCGCACCCGCGCGATCCGGGTCGGCAGCGCCGGGGTGATGCTGCCCCACTACTCTGCCTTCAAGGTCGCCGAGCAGTTTCGGGTGCTCGACGCCCTCGCACCCGGGCGCGTCGATCTCGGCCTTGGCCGCGCGCCGGGCTCGGACGGGCGCACCGCCTTCGCGCTCAATCCGCTTGCCAACGAGCGCCCGGCGCAGTTTCCGGGCGACGTGCGTGACCTCTTGGCCTGGGTGACGGGTTCGGCCTTGCCGGAGGGGCATCCCTTCCGGCAGCTGCGCGCCTACCCCGAGGGGCAAACCTCGCCCGAGGTTTGGATCCTCGGTAGCTCCGATTACGGGGCGCAGGTGGCGGCGCATTTCGGGTTGCCCTATGCCTTCGCCTGGTTTTTCACCGACGGTAAGGGTGGCCCGGAAGCTCTCGAGCTCTACCGCCAGCTCTACCGGCCCAGTTCGCGCCATCCCTTGCCGCACACCGCGCTCTGCGTTTGGGCACTGGCCGGCGCGAGCGCGGAGGAGGCCAACTATCATTTCGCCTCCCGGGCGCGCGTGCGTCTGTTGCGCGACCGCGGCATCTTTGCGCCGCTCGAGGCCCCCGAGGCGGCGCTGGCCCATCCCACGACGGACGCCGAGCGGGCACGGCTCGCCGAGTTTCAGCGCGAAGCTTTCGTCGGCAGCGCCGATGAAGTCGTCGAGCGCATCGCCGCCCTGGCGCAGCGCCTGAAGGTCGACGAAATGGTGGTGGTGACCTGGGCCTATGACGAGCAGGCGCGCCGGCAAAGCTATCAGCTGTTGGCTAAAAGCGCCGGACTGGTAGGCCGCCCTTGAGGGCGGCGCCGCCTGATGCCAGACGCGGGCCGGCGCGCTGGCGCCAGGCCGCGCGGCGGAGCCTTCGGGCCGTCGCTTTTTTCTGACTTGCCTCGGCTCAACGCTAGCCGCACTGTTGCCGCTCACTTGGGCGACAGGAGACCTCACATGACGCTCAGCAGGATGGCCGCCGCTTTGCTTTTGCTTCTGACGCTCGCGACGTCGGCACAGGCGTGCGATAGCTACGCCGACGACATGGCGCTGGCTTCGGTTCTGGCGCGCGCCGTCGCGGAGGCCCGCGCCCAGGGCTCGCTGCCGCGGCTGGCGACCGCAGCGCCGGAGCGTGCCGTCCCAGACCCGGGCGAGCGCGGGTCGGGGAGCTCGGAGCCGGAGCGGATGGGTGTTGCCGCCGGGCGGGCTTCTCTGGCCGAGCTCAGCTCTTCACCTTGACGTAGCTACCCGGCGCGTCCTCGATCACGCCCAAGCTCTCACCGGGGCGGCGCGCCTTCACCTGCCCGCCAGAATGCTTTGCCAGCCATTCGGCGTAGTGCGGCCACCAGGAGCCCGGGTGCTCCTGCGCGCCCTCGAGCCAGGCCTCCAAGGTCGCCGCCTTCTTGTCGTTGGTCCAAAACTGATACTTCGGCCGGTCCGGGGGATTGATGACGCCGGCGATGTGGCCGGAGCCGGCGAGCACGTAGGTGACCGGACCGCCGAACAGCTTCGAGCCAATGAATACCGACTTGGCCGGCGCGATGTGGTCTTCTTTGGCGCACAATTCGTAGATCGGCAGCTTGATCTTGCCGAGGTCGAGTTTGACGCCGCCAATCGACATTTGTCCGCGGGCCAGCTTGTTCTCATGGTAGAACTCGCGCAGGTAAAAGCCGTGATTGGCGGCGGGCATGCGGGTTGAGTCCTGGTTCCAGAACAGCAGATCAAACGGGAACGGTTTTTTGCCGAGCATGTAGTTGTTGACGATGTAGGGCCAAATCAGGTCCTTCGGGCGTAGCAGGTTGAAGACGGTCGCCATGCGCGAGCCGTCGAGGTAGCCGCGTTCGGCCATCATCTCCTCCAGCGCCTTGAGCTGGGCATCGTCGATGAACAGCATCAGGTCGCCGGCCTTGGTGAAATCGACCTGGGCGGCAAAGAAGGTGGCCGATGCGAACGGCTCTTCGCCGCGGGCGGCAAGATAGGCCAAGGTGGTGCCGAGCAGGGTACCGCCGACGCAGTAGCCGATCACGTTGACCTTATCGCTGCCCGTTTCGCGCTTGACGGCGTCGGTGGCGCTCAAAATGCCCTCGGTCATGTAGTCTTCGAAGGTCTTGTGCGCCAGCCGGGTGTCGGGATTGACCCAGGAGACGACGAATACCGTGAAGCCCTTGCTGACGGCGAAGCGAATGAACGACTTCTGCGGACCGAGGTCGAGGATGTAGAACTTGTTGATCCAGGGGGGAACGATCAGCAGCGGGCGCTGGTAGACGCTGTCCGTGGAGGGCGCGTACTGGATCAGCTGCACGATGTCGTTCTGGAAGATCACCTTGCCGGGCGAGGTGGCGATGTTGCGGCCGACCTCGAAGGCCTCCGTGTCGGTCTGACTGATGCTCAGGATAGCGCCCGACTTATCCATGTCGTGCGCGAGATTGGCCATACCCTGCACGAGGTTGTTGCCGCTGGAGGCAAAGGTCTCGCGCAGCACCTCGGGGTTGGTCAGCGGAAAGTTGGATGGCGACAGCGCGCTTGCCAATTGCTTGAGATAGAATTCGGCGCGCTGGCGCGTGCGTTCATCGAGCCCCTCGGTGCGCTCCAGCAGGTCTTCGAGCCAGCGCGTGGTGATGAGGTAGGACTGCTTCCAGAAATCGAAGTAGGGATTGTTGCTCCAATCGGGATCCTTGAAGCGATTGTCGCCGGGTTCCGGTTCCACCACGGGTGCCGCCTCCCCGCCCATTAGACGCTGCAGGGATGCCGTCCCCAGCTGCAGAAAATCGCGCCACAGTTCGCCTTGTGCCTCGACCAGTTTGCCCGGATCGGCCACCCAGTGCTGGGCGATCTCGGCAAAAAGCTTGCCCGCCTCGGTGAGGTCGCTGGCCGCGTTCATGGGACTGAGTTTGCCATTGGCACGCTCAAACAAACCGCTCATGACCTTGCCGCCCTCTTCCATCAGGCGCAGCATGTTGCGGCCGAATTCCTCGGCATTGGCGATCCTGTAGGCACCAAGATCGACAGTCATGGGCACGGGACGCGGTGACTCAGGCGCTTTTTTCAGCATTTTCCACTCGAAATGGTTGCTGGGATGACGTTGGCATGGAACCGCGTCCTGTCAACGCCGATGAGGCCCCTTCGGGAGCGGGATCTGATTGCAACTTTGCGGCAAAAATCTCAACTGCGCTGACTATTTACAGGAGAATCTGGTAGGGCTTGTCAATAATCTGCCTCCCGTTGGCGGCAGGGAACTGTTAACAATTGCGGCGAAAGATAGGTGTGGGGGTCGCCCGCATGCAGCGGTTGGTGGGGCGCAAGATCGTTCGGGCCGGTCTGGCTGTTCTCTTGCTCCAGCTCGGCGGCTGTTCCGAGTCACTGCCCTTCTCCCAGCTGCCCGACCTTGGCAAGTTGCCGCAAAAGGTGATGGGTAAAGATGAACAACAGCAAAAAATCAACGAGATGATCGAACGAAGCCACACGCACCAGATCGAGGCGGAAAAGCAAATCGAGCAGGGCAAGTAGGCTTCTGACTGCGGCAAGCGCGCAGGTCGCGCTTGACTTTTGGCAGCAAAAAAAGCCCCTGGGGGCGAGTGCACAATACTTATTCGGTGTTGGCGAGAGTACGAGCGGCTAGGCACGTGAACGACGATTTTCATCGCATCAAGCGGCTTCCCCCTTACGTCTTTGCCGAGGTCAACCGGCTGAAGGCCGCCGCGCGCGCGGGCGGCGCTGATATCATCGACCTCGGCATGGGCAACCCGGACATGCCCACGCCGCAGCACATTACCGACAAGCTGATCGAAACCGTGGGCAAGCCGCGCACCAACCGCTATTCGGCCTCGAAGGGCATTCCGGGCTTGCGGCGCGCGCAGGCCGCCTATTATGCGCGGCGCTTTGGGGTCAAACTCAATCCCGAGACGCAGGTGGTGGCGACGCTCGGGTCCAAGGAAGGCTTCGCCAACATGGCGCAGGCAATCAGCGCGCCGGGCGACGTCATCTTGTGTCCAAGTCCAACCTATCCGATCCACGAATTCGGCTTCATCATCTCCGGCGCCGCCATCCGTCACATTCCCGCGCTCGGCGGCGGCGACGCGCACGGGGAATTTTTGCGCGGCGTCGAACGCGCCGTGAAGCACTCGATCCCGCGTCCCCTTGCCGTCGTGCTGAGCTATCCCGCCAATCCCACCGCCGCGACGGCGGACCTCGCCTTTTATACCGAGGCGGTGCAGCTTGCCAAAAAGCTCGACCTCATCATTTTGTCCGACCTCGCCTATGCAGAGATCTATTACGACAACAACCCGCCGCCCTCCGTGCTGCAGGTGCCCGGTGCGATGGACGTGACGGTGGAGTTCACCTCCCTGTCAAAGACCTATGCCATGCCGGGCTGGCGGATGGGCTTTGCCGTCGGCAACGAGCGCCTGATCGCGGCACTGGCGCGCGTCAAGTCCTATCTCGACTACGGCGCCTTCACCCCGGTCCAGGTCGCGGCGGCGGCCGCGCTCAATGGGCCGCAGGACTGCGTCGAGGAGATCCGCAAGACCTATCGGGCGCGCCGGGATTGCCTGTTGGAAAGCTTTCAACGGGCCGGCTGGCCGATTCCCGCCCCTGCCGCCTCCATGTTCGCCTGGGCCCCCATTCCCGAGGCCTACCGCCAGATCGGCTCGGTGGAATTCGCCAAGATGCTGATCGACAAGGCCGACGTGGCCGTCTCGCCCGGGCTCGGTTTTGGTGAATACGGCGAGGGCTACGTGCGTATCGCCCTGGTGGAGAACGAGCACCGCATCCGCCAGGCGGCACGAAACATCAAAAAGTTTCTCGCGCGCGCCCCCGAAACCATGCATAACGTGATCCCTATTCCGCAAAAGGCATCGCGTTAATCTTGGTTCGCATGAGCCAACCGTTGAAGCTTGGCATCGCTGGCCTTGGCACCGTCGGTGCTGGATTGGTGCAGCTCATCCAGGAGCACGGCGCCCGCCTGGCGCTGACCTTGGGGCGCGACATTACCATCGTGGGGGTCAGTGCCCGCTCGCGCCAGAAAAAGCGCAGCGTGACACTCGAGGGCGTTGCCTGGTTCGAAGAGGCCGAGCGCCTGGCGACCGATCCCGGCATCGATGTGTTCATCGAGCTGATCGGCGGCGAGGAGGGCGTGGCGCGCGCCGCCGTAGCGGCGGCGCTGAAGGCCGGCAAGCACGTCGTGACGGCCAACAAGGCCCTGCTGGCCAAGCACGGCACCGAGCTGGCGAGCTTGGCGGAAGCGCGCGCCGTGGCCCTCAAGTTCGAGGCGGCCGTGGCGGGAGGTATCCCGGTCATCAAGACGCTGCGCGAGGCGCTCGCCGGCAATCAGATCCGCCGCGTCTATGGTATTCTCAACGGTACCTGCAACTACATCCTGACCCAGATGCAGGAGGAGCACCGCGCCTTTGCCGAGGTGCTGAAAGAGGCGCAGGACAAAGGCTATGCCGAAGCCGATCCCAC
>Ga0075425_100002176_pt1 | contig 19507 bp, 56 predicted proteins | sample SoiMethybrSBSTD4_FD_75300 | JGI IMG/M metagenome (GOLD analysis project Ga0075425, IMG submission 75300) | Bulk soil microbial communities from a Populus tree surrounding site in Tennessee, USA - Soil MetaG P. TD hybrid SBSTD4 | ecosystem: Environmental > Terrestrial > Soil > Tree plantation... | reverse complement strand
AAGTCGGAAAGGCCCACGTGCGCGGCCTCCCGGATATAGGCGAAGGTCCATTTCCGGTGCCGGTCGTCAACGAAGAGGCTCCGGATCTTCGCTTCCGGATCGACTTCGGGATCCCGTTCGAGCCAGGCTGCCTCACCCATTCTGTTTCCCTCTTACTTGTAGCTTTCGCCGGCCTGAGTGCGCTGAAGGATCTCGACAGGTACCGCGCTCATCGATTCAGGTCCGGTGGCGGTCACGAAAATCCAGACCCCATGCTCCTTGAAATACTTCTTCCGGATGGCCGTACCGCGTTCTGTGCGGCCGACGAAGTGCCATCCGTCCTTGCTCTCCTCATCCCATGGTTTACCGGGCGGCGGCGGCTCCACGAAGAAGGTCATCACCATCAGGAAGATGATGGCGATGCACCCCACCAGAGTTAGAGATCCAAAGATCAAATCGACTTTGTTCTTCATTTCAATTCCTCCACCATCTCATAGACTCCCAGCCGGATCCCGCAGGGCACTTCCACGCCGACGTCGCGCCGCGGCACCCAATCCACCGTGATCTTCATCTGATTGGTTGCGAAGGCGCCGAGAGGCTTCTCGTCGTCGTAGGCATGGAAGAGGATGCTGGAATCGAGCTTCCAGACCCTGTCGTTGATCGCCTCCATCGTGAAGACATGGAAGCCGTCGACGGCCACCTTGATCCGGGCGTCGACGTCGTAGGATTCGGTGAACGGAGCGCCGACCAGGACCACTTGCTTCACGTCGAGGTTGCGAACCACTCTGGAGAGCGTCAGTTGACCGTTCTTGGGAAGGATTTCCCGATATTCGATCTCGCCCACCTTCTTCATCGGATAGGACTTCTTGACGAGGTTGTTCCTGAGATAGATCATGTCCCGAATAGCTCCTTGATCAGTTCATCGATCAGCTTCATGTTCTTGGCGCAGTCGACCTTTCTGCAGATCTGGCAGGTCTCCATCGTGCAGTCCACGTAGTATGGCGACGTCTTTCCATCCAGGAAGACCTGGTGGGCCCACGGTTTGATGAGCCGAGGCTCAAGAAACTTCACGCTCATGTCTTCGCGACCTCATAAGCGAAGGGCTTGGGTTTGGTCCTGCGCTTGATGTAGAGCGGATGCTTGGGATGACCGCCCTTCACGGTCGTGAAGCAGGTCAGCTTCACCTCCCGGAGGAGCTTGGTGGCGACTTCGACGCCGCGGCCCAGGTGATCCCCATGAGCGCCCCAGGCAGCGACGATCAGGGACGCAGAGGCGGCCGCCTCCTTGATGAAGGCATTGTTGAGCGGGCCGATGGGATCTTCGGCCTTCTTCATGATCTTCGGATCGGTCGCGCGGTAGGCGAAGATGTTGACGACCTCGAGCTCGCCGAACTCCCACATCTGAGCCCAGACCATGCAGGCCGCCACGGTCGGGTCTGCCTGGAAGGCATCGGCGGTGGAGGGATTCAGCATCAGGAAGACGAGCTTCTTGTCCGGGGCGCCGCTCCACTTGTGGGTCAGGCTGTAGCGGTAGAGGAACGCGCCATTCTTGTCCTGGAACCGGGCATCGAAGATGGCTCTCGACGAGACACCCAGGTCCGCGCAGGTCTGGAAGGACAGGTGGCTGATGTTCTTCTGGATCACGCTCATGTGAGGGGATCCTCACCGGGCCACTTGCCGTAGACGATGAAGTGATCGGCATGCTTCCCTTCCACCCTCCGGTCGATCCATTCATCCAGCATGGCGTGAAGGAACTTGCGGTTCTTTTCGAGCTTGGGGTCGGCAGTCGAGATCAAGGTTTCCACGGACATGCCGTTCGGATTGGTGTACTCGATCTGGGCGTGAACCGGATCCGGGCAACAGCGATCCTGAGGAATCTGATCCACCACAATCTCCTTCCTTCCTGGTTCCCGACTACTTGACGAGCTTGAATTTGTTCAACGGATCGAGCGGCCTCATCATCCTCATAAGGCTTGGCATCGGGTCTTTGAGCGGCACCCATTCAGCGGGAGCTTCCGAGAGCAGCTTGAAGTCGGCATCCACAACTCGGACGGACTCGATGAAGGCCTTGCGAACCTTCTTCCAGCTTCTCGGCCCCTTCTCGATCATCTGGGCGAGGTAGCACGGGCCTGGGGCACTCCAAGAACTCTCGAGGACATCCAGGATCCGCCAAATGGCGCGGCCATAGGTGCCGTCGAAGTAGATCTTGTCGCCCTTCTTGAACTTAGGCTTCATGCACTAAGAGCTTTCTCGAAGGCCGGGATATAGGACATCGGGAACTGGATGTCGCTGTTCTTGGTCCAGACTGGAAGATCCATCCGCTTATACCCAAGGTCCCAACCACTGCGGACCAGATGACGTTTCTTCACCATCCCGAGCTGGCGGTCCACCACGAGCCACTCCTCCCATTTCCCCAAGGCCTGATTGATGCGATCAAAGTCGGTTCTATCGAGGGTAAGGGATGAAATGGGGTGGAGGAATTTCTCCAGGTAAAAACCATCAATGAAGGAGATGAAGGAGACTCCGGGTTCGGACTCCTGGCAGCAATGAACCGTGAGGATTCCCTGCTTCCAGCAGGAAAGGATGATGGGAGCCAGAAGGGTGTCGATCCACGCCTTCTGGTTTCCATGCTCGACCAGGATGGCCTTGTGCGTGAAGTACTGGGGCTCTTTGTCGTAGGAGATCATGTTCCCATCACGATCTTGGAGAAGTCGGCCAGGCCCTCCGATCCGATCCGCTCCATGCTTCCGAGGTAGATGTCGGTCGTCTTGAGATCGGCATGGCCGAGGCGTTCCTTGATCTCCTTCACGTCCTTACCGAGTTTCTTCATCACCCGGGCTCCCAGGTGGCGGAGTCCGTGCATGTGGATGTTCACGATGTCCGGATCGAGACCAGCCTGGGCGCCGTGGCTCTTGATGAGGGCGTCGAGGGAGGAAGCGGAAAGCGGCTGCTCTCCGGTCTTCATCTTGATGTTCCGGGCCCGATTGAGGTATTTCCCGGCATCGGTGGTGGCGATCCACGCCGGCGAGCTCCCCTTCAGGATGCGTCCGGCCGAATTCCAGTAGTCCTGGATAGCCTTCTTGATCTCGTCGGTGAGGTCGATCAGGATGGGATGGCCACCCTTCTGGATGAAGCGGATGTAGGTCTTACCCGAGTCCTCCTTGAAGTCGGAGAAGCGGATCCGGGCGATCTCCTGCCGCCGGCGGGTGGTCCAGAGCGTGGTGGTCATGATGGCGTAGTCGCGCTTTCCGATGACCGTGCGGCGATCGCAGGTGTCGAGGAGTTTGTGGTATTCCTCGACCGTGAACTCGCGGAGGTCATTGGATTTCTCGTAGGCCTGGATCTTGGGAAGGACCTCCTTGATGGACTTCCACGGGTTCGACTGGATGATGGCGGTTCCCATGGTGTCCATGGGGCGTGCGAGGAAGTCGAAGAAGGAGGAGGCGGCCGCGCAATAGTTCCGGATGGTGCGGTCAGCGAGCTTCCTCTCCCGGAGATGGTTGACGTAGCTGGTCAGGTGAGTGCGGGTCACGGCAACGGGGCTCTGGAGGCCGGTGGCGGCCAAGAACCCGAAGAACTCGCGCAGCGCGACCTCGTAGGTAGTCCAGCTCGAGGGCTTCTTCATGGCCTTGAAGTCGTAGAGGGCCATGGCCATCTGTTGGGGCCAGTATGCGAGATTCCCTTTCACGGTGCTCTGGAGGTGGACCAGCTTGTGGGGAACCGGCGAAAGGGGTTGCGGGATAGGGGTCAGCGGGAAATTCTGTTTCGGCGTCTCGTCCACGGAAGGAAGTGTAGACCGCGTTTACCGAATTGTCCAGAAGAACTCAATCACTGGGCGATTGTCTCCCAGGATGCGGCGGCAGCCGCAATCGACGAATTTTTCAAGAGGTCATTGCGCCTTTAACCACCCTACGGCGCAGCCGCCCATCGACGATTTTTTGACAGGCTTTGCCTGAAACCACCAGACGGCGGAGCCGCATACGAGAAAATCAAGACTCGCTTTCTTGCTGCCATCTGCCTTGTTGCTCCGCCCAGTTGACGAGGTAGCTGGCCAGTCCCCAAGGTCCCCGGGCCTTCTCATTCCGGGAGCTTCTCCTCCTGGACGCCTTCGGGATCTCGCGGAGTACACGGTCGGCCTTGGCCTTGAGCGGATACTTGAAGGACGGCAGCGCCGCCGGCGACGATTTTAATAACCGGTGGAGTTCACGGTAGGAAATGGTGGGGTTGTTGACCACAGCCAAAGCCGAGAAGGAGAGGTAGGAGAGTTCCCGCTCAGTGATCCTGGACATCGGTCAATTCCTGTTCTTCCGGTTCCAGAGAGCATCCTGGATCTCGCCGAGCTGCTCATTGTTCAGGGGAAGGATGTCCTTGAAAGGCAGCGATCGCATGGGTTGGCAGACATCACACATGACCATCACCTTGGTCTTGGCCTTGAACTTCGCCTTCATGTTGAGGGAGGAAGGGGCAATCCAGACCTCGAACTCGCACTTCTCGCACTTGTCCTTCTGCATCCCATCCACGACCAGGACCTTGGGGTTCCCGACCCGGTAGCAGAGAATGATCACGCCCTCATCATCAGCCATGCTTATCTCTTCCTGGCTTCTTCCGCTTTCTGGACTGCCTCCCGGGCCACCGGCACACAATTCTGGCACCTCAAGACCGCGCGGTCCACTCCATCCCAGAATTCGGAGGCATGGATGGCATAGGTCTCGAAGAACTTGTCGAAAAGCTCCATGAACGCGATCTTGGCATTGATGGGAGCTCCGGTCAGCGGCATTTCCACGCCCCCCTTGGTGGAATAAAGGAGGGTCCTTCCGGTCTTGAGGCGGCCGACCCGGACAAAAGTCTGATCCATCCTGTCAAGGCAGACGGCGGGACTGTCGATCACATATTGGTCCGCCAGATCAGTGGCGAACTTGGAAAGAGCCTCGATGCTCGCCGAGATGGTGTCGAGGACGGCATTGTTCGGCATCTTTACACTCTCGCCCATTTCATCATGGATTCGAAGACCACGCCGGAAGTCGGTGGGCCTGCAAGCTCGATGGCCTTCGGCAAAGGGATTCCGAACACTTTGTAGGCGATCAGCGCGGCAAAGACTCTCGAGCGGTTGGCGCCGGCTTGACAGTGAACGAGCATGGGAACGACCTTCAGGTTGCAGGCCAGCTCGAAGTAGTATTCGGAAGTCGGATGGACCTCATCGACCGGCAGATGAAGATGGACCATGGTTTCGGGCACTCTCAGCCGGACATTGTCGGCGACGGTGAGGACGCTTCTCAGCCCAAGCTCCCGGATCCGCCCATTGCTGTCGCAGATGGAGATCGCATCGGCCACGGAGCCCTGGTAGAGCTGTCCTTTCAGAATCTCTTTCAGCATCTATCAGCTCTTCGCCCACTTCATCATCGACTCGAAGACGATGCCCGACGGCGGCGGATCCGCGAGCTCGATGGCCTCCTTGAGGGACATCTCGCTCACATGATACGCGATCGCCGCGGCGAAGACCCGGGAGCGATTCGCGCCCGCCATGCAGTGGACGAGGAGAGGGAAGGTGTCGAGGCCACAGGCCAGATCGAAGTACTTCGGATCGGTGGGATTGATCTCATCGACGGGAAGATGGAGGTGGACGATGTTCGCCGGCACCTTCATCCGGATGTCATGAGCGACGGTGAGGACGGCCTTGAGGCCGAGTTTCTGCAGCATCTCCCCGCTGGAACAGATGTCCATGGCCTCCGCGGCGCCGCTCTGGTAGAGGACGCCGGGGATGATCTCCCGGGGACTCTTGAAAGGCGCCTTACCGATGATGAAGAGAGGATCGCTCATCATTTCACCTGCTTTTCCATCTGGATCACACTCCAGACATCGCACTTCTTGCAGTAAGTCATCCAGTATTGGTCCAATCCAGCAACACCCCCATCCCTTCCGGTATTGGGATGTTCCAGTTGGGCCTCTACTGGATTCTTGCAGTACGGGCACTTCACATTCATTTTGGCTTCACGAACTCCAGGCTGCAGCCGAGAGCCGCCTCCATCATTTTCCTCGCCTTTTGGGGAGGATAGAGCCTTCCATCCATGAACTTCATCACCATCTCCAGAGGCAGCCCGGAAATTCCAGCCAGGTCCTCGAGGGATATCCCCATGGCCCTCATCCTGTAGTGGATGAACTGGGAAATGGAATTGCACCAGTCCTGGTAGGTGTGCTCCTTCACTTCAGGTAACTCCGAAGGATGGCGTCCACCTCTTTCAAGCTCACCTTGAAGAGGATGGCGACTTGGCTCCTGGAGAATCCGCTTCGGAAGGCCGTCGCGATGCGAGCAGCCTTGGAGCCTTTCACCGTCTTGGCGCTGCCGCGCGTCATGGGATCATATCCTTGGTCGAATTGTAGTGGACCTTGCAGGGCAGCGACTTCACCGGATTGTTGCTCTTGTCGCAGCTACAGAGTTCGCAATCGAAGAGGTAGTCCCGGATCATGGGTTTCAGGCCCATCGCGTCGTAGCAGGGTTCGCAGATCTGCGCCTCGTGATATTCTGCGTCCTTATTGATGGAGCCGTATCCCCAATGGCCTTCCATCTGCATGTACTCGAAGTTCATGTCATCACCGTCCCGGGTGGACTTCCCGCACTTGTCGCAGAGAATGTCTTCCCAGTTATCGGTGCTGTCCCCGCGCTCCTTGGTGGTCGTGCCGTCCTTCTTCGGGATCTTCATACCGCTTTATTGACTCCATCCTGCGTCTTCCGGGGATAGGGCAGCGGCCGCTGCGTTTCGCCCTCTGGATCATGCCTCCGGATCTCGGCTTTCGTAGGCCACTGGTAGAGTTCCGCTCCGCACCGGCACATCCGGTGCGACATCCCGTGATGGTTGCCGCCCAGGTTGATTCCCCGGAACTGCCATTTGTGCTTGTGGTTCATTCCTTCCCCCCAATTCTCGGCGGCATCTTCTTCATGTTGTGGGTGTCGGAGAGATCGACTGCCTTCTCCACCCGGCCATAGATCATCCCGTCCAGGACCTTCTGGGCCTCCTCGCGCTTCTTGAAGTACTCGGATTCCCGGGAGTAGGGCCCGCAATCGCATTCCGTCCCGATGTAGTAGGCCCAGGTATGGAGGACCTTGGGGACCAGCTTGACTCCGCAGTCCTCGCAGACCTTCGGGGCACCGTTGCCGAGCGTTTCACCGGGGAGCATGTCGGAAATCCCTTTCTCCAAAAGTCCAGTCGAGAAGCCGGCCCCATTCATGGAACTGGCACTTCGTGCATGCCACTGAAGGATCCAGCCTGCCGTCTTCCAGGACCCGATGATCGAGCTGATGGAGAGCCTGACACTTCGGGCAGGATAGGGTCGGACTCGCCTCGCCCGCCGTCCACCACCAGGTTCCCGGCGCGCAATCCGGATGCTTCTTGAATTCCGTGTAGATCAGGCTCATTCCTTTTCCCGAGTCACTCCAGCGCCATTGCACTTCGTGCATATTTGTGGAGGATTGGGGTCGGGGATGTAGCGTCCGGAATAGGACCCCGAGCAGGTGCAGCCCGCGTAGCTCGCCCCGGGATTCTTTTCGTGGAAGGGGCAGATGTGGTGACTGCTTTCCACCACCAGTTTCATGCCCGTCAGATCGATCATCATGGCCTTCTCCTTTTCGAAAAACACTCGGCCTTCGGCGCCATCCTCAGGGAGCAGCTTTGACTTCTTCCAGGCGTTCTATCGCCAGGCGGAAGAGTTCACCGATCTGGTCGTTCGTGATCTGCTTCCTGATCCTCAAGGCCACGAACTCCGGATCGTAGCGCAGCTCGTGCTCGATATGGATCAGCATCCGAAGGCTGATCTTGCTCCTCTGCGTCCGCCATTCGCCCGTCACCACCGTCTTCCAGCGCTCGATGTCGGCCTCGAGGATCCTGGGATGCCGGGCGTCCAGCGCCTCCGTCTCGTCCCGAGGTGCCTCCTCGATCGCCTTCAGCATCTCCTTCACCGCAAGCTCCGCCTTCTCCGCGCGGCAGGAAAGGCAGGGCTCTCCCCTCTGGATGCTGTACCAGATCACCCAATGGGCATTGTGGCCGCAGGAGAGGAACTCGGGAACTTCTTCAGGCCGCGTGGTGGGCCCGATCATGCCGCCGGCGTAGGTCTTCTCAATCCTCATTCCACATCCCCTGATGAAGCCCGCTTCGATTTCCACGCAATGTCAGCCGACCTGTCGATCACACTCAAAAAGTATGCTCTGATCTTATCGAACTGGGCCTTATCCTTCGCGATCCTTGCCATCAGGACCGGAAGAATACCGGCCGCAACGCAGACCTTTTCCTCATCGGTCCAGTTCTTTTCATCGAACCAAGCGAGTGCCTCTCCCGCCATTTTTGTATTCTTGATGATGTCGTGACCGCTTGGCTCTTCCATCTTCTTCTTTCAATCCTTAGTACCGATGATGATTCTTCGGGTAGTTCAGGCTGTCACCGTAGAAGGTCTCGAGGTCTTGGATGTCGGCGTCCGGCTCCACCAGGTCGATGATCGGCTGCTGATCCTTGTCCTGGAACCGGCAGAGCGTCGACAGGTACTTCAGCATGTCGAAGTAGCGGCCGCCGTCGGTGATGAACCTCGAATGATGGTCATCCCCTTCCCTCCCCGCGTTCCGGATGATCATCACCGGATGGCCGTCGAAATAGACTCCTCCCAGGAGCCAGAAGCGCCGGCCGTCGTAGTCCACGTAGCGGTAGACCTTGATCTGGACCTTCTCGTTCTTCTCAAGGTCCAGGCGATCCCAGACCTGCTCCAGCTCCGGAAGATGCTTGTAGTAGCAGCCCATGAGCACCGAAAGATCCTTCCAGGTGTCTTCCGCGTCCCGGGCGTAGAGATCCGAGGGTTTCATCGCGAAACCCCAGCTTTCGGCGTAACTCCGAGGAGCGATCTCGCTCTATGCTTGGAGTGGCTCGAGAGGTCGGGTAATCTTGGTCTCCTCCTTGCGGGTCCGGATCGCCTTCTCGAGGCATTCGTTGCAGAGAAGGACAATGAAGACCACCTTGAGGAGTTTCCCGCAGTCGGCGCAGTGGACAGGAGGCTCGAACATCTTCTCTCTCCAGGGCACAGGATGTGAGGTTTAAAGTCCGATCCCGCCCCAAAGTTCCGATCATCCAGAGCCATGAAATCCTCAGGCGTTACGCGACTTCTCATTCTTTTCCACTTTCCGCACTTCCGAGCAGCAACTTGCGAGACACTCGCAGTCCGGGATAGTGCAAAACCGCACCTCCAGCTTGTCGGGAGCATCGATGTGCGGCGACCAGGTCTCGGGCTTGTGGTCGACATGCCCGCCCAGCTTCCTTTCGCACCATTCGCGGATGTCCCGGATGCCGATGTAGCTCACCCCGCCCACCACAAACTCCGGCAGATGCCCGCCGGATGCCGGCGCGCAGGGGATGTCTCCATAGGCCTTCTTCACGACCTCCAGGGCCTCGCGGCTGTCCCGGGTGTCATCCAGGTACAGGATCATTTGTCCTCCAGCCTGCGAACACTGCCGAGATCCCGGGCATCCCAGGAACTCCCATCCTTGTCGACCTTGATCCAGGGCACCGAAGGATCATCCTTGGCGAAGCCGGTGATGGTTCCCTCGCAGGACCAGGTCTTTCCGCTCACCCAGACCCGGTCCCCGATCTTCGGAATCCACTCCCCTTTCGGCTTCGGTTTGGGAGGCTCCGCGGCTACCCGCTTGAATCCGATCTTCTCGAGGACCTGCCACTGCTCCTCGCTCAAGGGCGGAATGGGTTCCACCGGCAGGCCCATGGCCTTCCGGCAATCCCGCATCGCGATCGGAATCCAGGCCTTCATCGCCTGGAGCGGATCCGCGGCATGAAGCACCGCATCGAGGGTGCCGTGAACCTCGTGGATCACCTTCTTGAGCTCCGCAATCTCCTCCTGGAAGGCCTTCCGCTCGGCCTCGACCTTGGAGGCGATCCATTCGCGGCCCTGAAGGGTCGGCTTCGCGGCCGATACCTTCACCTCGCGGTCCTTCGCCGCGACGATGGCATGGCCATCAACCGAGCATTCATCCGCACCCTCGGCGCCCTTGTAGCAGCCGCAGGTATTGCACCAATAGTTCATTTTGGTTTCTCGGCAGGAACCACGTTGATCCCCACCCCTTCGCTGCAGATCACGACATAGATCAGAGCGCCGGTGTCGGGATCGGTCCGGCGCAATACGATCCCAGAGCGCATGCCATTCGAAACAGTCCCCAGATTGGTCCAGGGCCCGGGGTTCACCATGGCATCTTCCCGGCTATAGGGCTTCGCTCTGCTCATAACGATGGCCGGCACGGCAATCAAACTCGTGATGATGAACGTGATCACCACGAGCAGGATGGTGCTTCCGGAAATCTTCATCTTGATTCCTTCCTCTTGCGGAGTTCGGCGAGCAGGCGATTGGCCCCATCATCCCACATCTTCTGCTTCCGGGGAGACATGCTCTCGTAAGGAGTGCAGAGCTCCTTGGAAGCCTTCTTGATCAGCCGCTCGCGCCTCTTGGCATTACCGGCTTTGCTCATATCTTGCCCTCCCTTTTCCAACGGGCCTCGGTATCGGCGGCGAGTTTTTCATCCGCCGCCTTTCGCTCAGGGCTGCGGTTGTCGACGTCGATCCACATCTGGTGAGGGATATTCCAGATCATGCCCGGCCGCGGAGGACACTTCGGATTGCGACGGTCGACCGGAGCCTCCTTCACCTTCTTCCAGGCCTCGGGATCGGAGATTTTCCCGGTGGCATCGCAAGCCACGCACGGGATCGGACCGCCCCACTGGGCCCACGGCCAGTTCCCGGAGCCGAAGCACCGGGGGCAGATCTTGGGCTTGGGACAACACTCCTTGTCGCAATGCACGAAGTTCAGGCAGTCCCGGCTCTTGCAGTAATAGCCATGCGAGACGAAGTCCTGGTTCCGGTACTTCATCGCGCCGCCGCACCTGGGACATTTCATGAAGGCCTCACGGGAATGAACGCGCGGCATTCCTTCTTGCTGCAGGAGTACCCGCTCATCAGGAACTCGACGCTGATGTAGATCATGACGGAGCCGCACTTGGAGCATTTCATAGGCTTTTATCGGTCATCCAGCATGCTCTGGTCGACTCGGCTCATCTTCTCGAACTTCCAGGCGGCCAGTTCGCTCAAGCAGGTCTCGCAGAGATGGGTGAACACGAAGCTGTAACCCACCGAACTCTTGTTGGGAAGGAGCATCTCAACGCCCTTCCTGGCTTCCTTGATGGTCGGCATCGGATTATTGATGGTGCTGTTCAAGGGAGCCTCGAGCGGACACCTGCAGCGATCGCACGAGTAATTGATCACGATATCTCCTCCCCGGTAAACCAGTTCTACCTGTTAGGGGCTGCCCATTCCAGAGTTTTCTACGGGCGCCGGAGGAACCAGATTCCCACGATCAAGCTCCCCACCACCATCAGGGCCACGACGAACATCGCGGCCATTCCAGCCAAGACTCCGAGACACCCGGACCGTGTCGCTAGAAATTGTTGGGCTTCTGGATTCCTCACCGCGCTCCCTTGGGGTCGAGCAGGCCCCTGTCCTTCTAGAAGCTCTTGAGTGCTGCGAAGACTGCCTTGGCGGGATTCCCAGGATGCTCCTTCTGACTCTTCAGGAAGGCCTCCATCGCCCTGTCGAGCTCGCCCAAGGTGATCGTCGATATCTTATTTCTTCTCATGAGGAAGATCCCTTTCCCACTTGTTCGAAGCATGAAGCATCCGGAAGGTCAGGCGGATGTCGCGCTGCGGATACACCTGGTTCGCCATGCGCTCCTCGATCCAGACTCCCGTCGCATCCCTCTCGGTCTTCACGATCTGGTCGCGCTGGATCTCGGCCAGGGCCTTGGATTTCGTGATCGACCGGAGATCGACATTCTCAAGGCCGCCTTCGGGATTCGTCTTCCTCACCCAGACCAGCCAGACCTGGAACTCCTTCCAGTCTCGAAGCGCCCAGGGCTTGTTTGGATCGAAAGGCATCGCTCAAATGTCCTTCTCGTAGCCGTCCAGGATCTTCTGCATCTCCGTGACCCGGTCCATGGCCCTGATGGCGCTCTTCACGTCGCTGGACTTCCCCTTGATCGTGAAGACCAGGGCCGTTGAATGCAACACCACCTTCATCTCGTCGATCAGGCTCGACAGGTCGGAAAGCCGGTTCCGGATCACCCGTCGCTGGCCCCGAAGCAGGTCCTCGAGGTCGAAGGTATGCCCCAGCCGGCAGGCGATGATCTTCCCGGGCTTCGGGTTCTCCTTGAGCGGAGCGTGCCCACAGATCGGGCAGCTCAGGGTTCCCAGCTTCTCGATGGTCATGGTTGAATTCTCGGCGTCCCTTGCGAAGGCATCGGAGTCGGAATCGGCTTCTTAGGAGCCCGGATCCTGAGCATCGCCTCGGCCATCTCGTCGGCCAGTTCGGCAACCTTATCAATCTAGAGCCGGCCATCCTTCCAGATCATGTAGGGGTCGCCGGCCAGAAGCCCTTGCATCGCCGCCTTCGCCAGTTCGTCTCTGTCGCTCATCACCATCCACCTCGGAAAAAATCTCGCGCTGCGCTCCGCGCAATGCTTAGGAAGTAACCAGCGGCTCGTCCGGGCAGCCGGGACAGCCGAACCCGTCTGGACCTTCAAATCTGATGATCTTTGTCGATCCGCAGCGGCCACAGGGCCCAGAGAAGGCCCTGAACGGCTCCCACACGACTTTCGCCCGATCCATCACGAGCGCCATCGATATCAGGTCTCCCAGTTCCTTGGCATAGTGGTATTGCCCGAAGAGCTTCGCGTTCTCGTGGAGGGCGTCCCCGACTGCCTTCTGGAAATTGTCGAACAGCTCCTTCACCGTCGGCGCCAGGCTCATCTTTCGCTCTCCAATTCCATCGAAAAGACCTCGCCCGGCGTCACCATCACCTCGGCATAGCAGGTAAAAAACAGCTTGTGTCCCTTGGCTGCAAACCGTTCCCGGCGCTCCTGGATCTCCTTGGTTTCCTTCTCATGGAGTGCTTTGGCGGCCGCGATCGCCTCTTCCTGGGTGTCGTGGCCTTGGGCGATGCGCCAGCCGCCTTCCGGGCAGGGATCGTAGGTCCAGACCAGCCATGGCTTCGACCGTTCATGACCCATGAAGCACACCCTTCATCGACTCCAGGACCTCGATCTTCCAGACCAGGAGCATCCGCCGGCAGCCCTCGCAGCTCGTGATGTTCTCGGGTTCGTCCCGCATGATCCGGAAGCAGTCCTGGGCGATCGGACAGGTCAATGCATGGGTGAGCGATTCGCGCAGCAGTTCGATCCTGGATTCGCTCATTCACTCGGTCCTTAAACAGCGACAACACGCATCTTCATGACCTTCCCAGTGGAAGCCGCACTGCTCATGGCCCCAGATCGCGCAGGCCAGATGCCTCCACCAGCGCACCTTCTTGGGCTGGATGCACTTCCGGATCGGATAGGGATGCTGCGGAGGCCCGAGCTTCTCGGTCTTCATTTCTCGTCTCCCGTCCGGATCCGGCGCGCGATGTTCCTCTTCGCGAGCCTGACTGTGGCCCGGAAGGCCTCCTCCATTCCCACCCGGTTGACGGCCGCGATATTCTCCTGGGGCATCGGGCCTTCCAGCTCCGGCTCGCTCTCCGCGATCTGGGCTGCCCATTCCCGAGCGAGTTCCCCGTTCGCGTTCGCCAGCGCCATCGCCCGGTTCAGGATCTTCATGGGATCAGGTCTCGACTCGTAGGAGAGGCCGATGATCTCCATGCAGAGGTCCTTGATCGTGGTCTTGATCTCTTCGGTCTTCATCACTTTCCCTTCCTGTTCTGGATCGCTCCGCAGCGCCTGCAGCGGCGACTCTGAAAGCTGTCGTAGTCTCTCGCGAACCATCTCCACTTCCACCACGAATGCCGCCGATGTTCATTGGTGCAGGGCATCTATTCCCCCTCTTTCTTCAGGAACTCTCCGCGCTGCCAGCGGCGGAGGAGCTCCTGCGCATCACAGCGGAGCCCTATGGGATACCTCTCGGAATCCACAATCTTGGTCAGGATCTCCATGGCCTCGTCGAGCGCGGCGCTCAGCTTGTCTTCGCGAGTCATGTTTCACCCATCTCCTTCCGGGCCTTCCTCCTGGCCCATCTGTTGTGCCGGCGTTTCCAGTCCTTGGGGAAGCTGTTGCAGCAGAGGCACCAGGGATACAGCTTCCGATGCAACGTCGCTCGGGTCGGTCGCTTCATGGACACCTGGAACAGATCCAGCCCTTATCGGTCATCCGGAACGAGCGGCTCATGCTGGCGTACTCCTTCAGCTCCGCGTTGCCGTCGAAGGCGCAGGCCGCGCAGACCCTGTCGGCATGCTGCGGATTATCGCACCAGTCCGGACAGTCCTTTTCAGTCAGGATCTGGTGCGCGAGCTTCCCCGAGGCCGAGAGGGCGTCGATGGCCAGCTTCTCGATGGCATCGAAGGCGAAGCTCGTCTCCTTCCGATAGCGATCGTCGTCATAGGTGTAGGAGCCGCGGCCCTCGGAGATCCAGCGCCGGCCCTTGACCTCTTCGCGGATGGCGGCCAAGGCGCTGGCGAGGCCGGTCTTGTCGCGGTCCAGGGCGCCCTCGAGCTTCTTGATGCGCTCGTCCGAGATCTTGACGGCCTCGTTCACCAGGCGGAAGGTTTCCTTCCACTGATCCTTCTGGAGATCGAAGCCGACCCGGTTCACCAGGGCGCCGAATTCTTCTTCGTTCATTTCCCACCGTTGGAATTACGCATGTCCCTTGCCGCGAAGCCCGGGGCCTCTCCCCTCATGATCCGCGCTGCGACGAACCGGGCGATGCTTTCGCTGTCGCAGATCCATTCGCAGTTACGTCCCACGACGCGCCATTTCCTGCGTCTGCCGGTGGGCGCCACGACCTGGACTCTCATTTCCTCACCCTTTTATTCCAAGTCGCGATGGCCGCGCTCTCTGGATACCAGTAGTTCGTGCGGATCCGGCAGTTCGGCTTCGTGCATTCGACACGGAACATCACGTCGATGCCGGTCGGCAGCGCATATTCGATCTTGCAGGTCACCGCCTTGGAACCGCAGAACGGGCACTTCTTGATCTTTATCATCATAGGCTCATCCATTTCACGCCGGCGCCCAGGTGCTCGACGTCGCCGCGGCGATGCAGATGGGCTTCATCCTTCTCGCAAGCCAGTTTCCCGAGGCTGGAATGGGTATAGGTGGAAGGGCACTTCTTTTCGATGGAGAGAGCTTCTTCTGCGACGACGGCGGCATGAGCAGCGATGTCCACTCCAATGAGATCCTCTTTGATCTCACTCAGGGCCTTTCGGTATCGAGCAATCTGAAGTTCTTTTTCTCGCAGAAGATCGGCAACCTCTTTGAGCCGCGCCGTCATGTGTTCGAAGCAGACCGTTCCGGTCCCGCACTCATCGGTGCAGTTGTCGGCAGCTTCCTTGAACAGCACTCCGACGTGCAGCCTTCCGTTCTCGTGTCTTGTGAGCATTTTGTCCTATTACTCCGTCTTACTCGTACCAGCCTGGATCGTGATATTTCGACCGACACAGGTGATTGAGGTGCTGTGCAGCACGGTTAGTACAGTCGCAGGGTTTTCCACACTCGTCACACTTCTGCTTTTCGGTCGTGGGTGGAATAAGAGGAACTTGAATGTCGCAGTTTCCACACTGGATGCTTTTGATGCCATCTTCGTAGAGAGCGGGTATAGACACTGGAGCATGGGCACGTTTGCACGGTGTTCTGAACGGGCATCGGGGCATATGCTCACCGTTCACGAATCCGGGGAAATCGACGCCGCAGATTCCCGCGCAGATTCTCTTCTTGAGTGCGTCAATCTGAAGCTCCAGAGGCTTCCTTTCGTCCGCCAGGAGCGTGTGAAGATCGGCCTTGAACTCAGCCCAATAGTCCCGGCCGTCGATGTCATCGAACCCCTTCAGCACGTTCTCTTTGTGCTTCGCCTTGAAGTCGTCGTAAGTCATCGGGTAGCTCGTCAGAACTTCTTGTTGTCGTGAACCAGGCACTTCACCGCCGGATCGCGGTACTCGCCGACAATGCCACCGTCGAGCCAGACGCACTCGCACTTCTGCTTTTCGAGGACAGCTTTTGCGATCTTGACCGCTTCGCCGTGAAGTTCCGTGAACGCCTTCCCCATCTGAAGACGCGTGGCCGCCTCGCCGAACAGTCCGGTCATGTTCTGGAGAGCTTCAGTCAATTCACGATTCTGAAGACTGAAAGACCGCGTTATTTCGGCCATGAGTTTTTTCGCGGCCTCTCTTGCTTGGCCGTCGGTATGCCCCTTGAGCCTATACAGGTCCATGAGCGTTTCTTCGGGCGTCATCGTGACTCCTGATTCCGGTTTTTTATCCAGCTTCTGAGTCCTTCCCTCTTTCTCTTCCAGCTTGCACCTGGCACAGTCTTCGGCACGGTGGGCGGCAACCCGAATGTGTCCCTGATTCCAAATCCAGTCCTTGAGTTCATCGACCTCAAGGTTCTTCTTCTCCAGCTCGTCGTAGAGCTCCTCGATCTTGCGAATTGGTGCGGCGTCGTGACAGGCGTTCGAATGGTTCTCGATCAGCCCACAGTCTTCGCACTTCCCGGTCGTCACGGAATGCCTGTAGAGTTTGTGGTATCTGGTCATTTGCAAGCCCCATTTTTGACCTTCCGGCCGGAAAGCGTCTGGTGGAAGGTCCAGGCGATCGTGTAGCAGAGCTCGTCGACGATGGACTCCTTCCGGCGAAGAATGCCACGGTCCATGCGCTGCCCGACCTCTTCCCGGATCCTCTCCATCTGCCTCTTGGTGAAGGTCAGGTCCAGCTTGTACTTCTTCCGCTTCGGCTTCTTCATGGCTTCACTTTCCGCACTCGAAAACGATGTCCTTCGAAAGCCCCTTGCCGATTGTCGTGGTCCGTCTCCCGGTTCATCTTCTGGGCGATGGCGACCGCCTGGGCCTTGTACTGGCAGCGCGTATCCGCCCACTCGTTCCATGCGCCGAAATCCCAGAACTCGACGCACCAGGTCTTCTCGACGGGCCCCTTGTTCAGCAGCTTAGGCATTGGGCGCCGCCTTCTGCTGGCCTTCCTCGGCCAACTTCGCCGCGGCCTGCTTCGCAGCCTCTTCGGCCAGGATGATCATCATCGCCATCTGATAGACCGTCCAATTATCGAGCATCGGGGTAGCCTTCGATTCCCGCAGGGACACGACGATCCCGATCACGGCCGAGATCGGCCAGATGATCGCGCCGATCAGCAACTCGAAGGGATGCCAGCAAGGGCACATGTAGCTCATGAGGAGAAGGCCGAAGGCAAGGTAGACCAAGGCGGCAATGATCATTTGTCCTCCGGATATTTCTTGATGAGCAGGATGGAGAGCCCGATGAAGCCGATAGACCCGAACATCTGCCAGGAGTCCATTGTTTTAAAGTCCTTCTTCAGGATTCCCGCACAGCCGATGACGAGGATCCCGGACAACGCGACGTAGGAGATCGTGGAGATCACCTTCATGAAGACTGCAAACCATTTGGTCATGAATGATGTCTCCGCAACGGCTCGATCCAGCCGGCACACGCCGGCCTTCCGCAGCCTTTTTCATACCAGCCGTACTTCATTCCCCACATTGGACTTCCATAGTGGTGATGGACCTCTACGAGAGGGTGATAACACCGCCAGCAAAGCCCTTTGAGCCAGCACACCAGTCGACGCAGCAGCATTTTCATGAATTAGCTTCAGGTTCAGGTGGATCTTCAGGGCCCCCAAAGGGACACCTTGGCTCATGACCCGGGAATGCTCCACGGCAAGCCGCGCAGACAGGCACAGGTACATCCCGCTTTTCAGTCCTTCTCAGAACCTTCTCGACCACCTCCGCAGCGTTGCAGCGCCAGCAGAAGCCATTCTCCGAGGGGCATGAGTGGATAGCGAAGTCCTTCCGGATCTCATCAATCTGAAGAAGGAGCCTTGCATTTTCCTCCTCCAGCCGCTCGATACTCCTGGGCGTCATAACAATCCCAGGCTCCTTAATCTTGAAGCTCGGGTGCTTCGGGCAAGCGTGGTAGGGGTTCTGGCTTCCGCAATCGATACACTGAAACATAATCAGACCTTCACGCTCTGGCGCCGCTCGATCCGGTCTAGTTCCCCGATCGCGTCCTTCAACTTCCCTTCGGCAACTAGCCTTGCATGGTCCGTAGGAGCCTCCAGCAGGATCTTCGACCGCTCGACCACATGCTCGAAAGCCAGCACCTTCTCGATCAAAATGGTCGCGTAGCAGCTATTGCCGTGGCCCTGAATCAGGCCGCAATACTTGCACTTCTCAAGTTCAGCGTCCATGTGCAGTCCTCTTCCTGAATTCCTCGTCACTCATCACCGTCATGGTCCGCTCCGGATCCGAGTTCCATCGAACGAAGAAATGCCCGAACTTATGATTCATTTCGGCCATGAAGCGGACCCAGGCCATATTGCTTCCGCCAAGGTAGACCAGTTGGATCGGCTCTGCGAGTTGCATCATGAAGAGCATGAAGCGGCCGACGGGCTTGGTCTTCGCCCCGGTGATCTTGAAGACGTCTGGTTCCTGCAGGCCGATCACGGCTTCACCGCCTTCTTCTCCTCGGCCTCGCGCCGGGCAACGATCGGCTTCAGGACAGCGTTGCGCCGCTTGCATTCCTTCACGAGCAGTTTGATGGCGCCCTCCGGAGTCTTGGCATCACCGCCGAAGCTGTCGCATCGGAGCCAGGCATACCACCCGTCCGGACCCTTCTCGTAATTGACCGGAACCTCGATGGTGATGAACTTCGTATGGGTCATGGTCACTTACTCCCAGAGGTTCGCGTCATCCGCCAACTTCACGGACTGCTCGAGTCTCTTAACCTTCTCCTGGAGCTCGTACTGCTTCTCGTCGCTCATCTTCGGATCCACGAGAAGTTGATCCATGTAGGCCTTGCGCGCCTGCAGCATGGCCTTGGCATCCCGGGCGATCCGGGCGAAGGAAGTGCACCGGGTGCAGATGCCGTACTCTTCTTCGGTCTTATGTTCGCACTGGCTCATGAGCTTCCTTTCTATGCGGTCCCGACGTAGGCGGTCCGCCACGTCGGGCTGTTGACGAGCGCCTGCAGAAACCTGAAGGCCTCAGAATAGTTCTCCCACTTCCTGGCAAGACGAAGGCTCAAGGTTCCGACCGGGCGTCCGTCACGGGTGCGCCTCTGGTAGTACCGTTCCAGGTATCCCGGGGACTTCACGATCACGAACCTTTCCGTCTTCATGAAGCCGACTTCGCCTCCTGCTTGACCTTGTCCTTCGCGACCTGCTCGATCAGGCCGCTGAGGAATCCACCCACGAATCCGCCGTTCCGCCTCATCTCTCCGAGATTTGAGGGGACGTCGCGCATCAGGATCTCCAGCGTTTCCTCAGTGACGCTGACGACATAATTGTGTGCCTGGAGCTTTTCGGCCTGTTCAGGAGTCATGCTACGACCTGTCCATATGCCACGATACGGTATCCCTCACAAAGCTGGAATTTCCTGCCCAATTCAAGAAGATGCTTTGGAGCATCCTCCGAAAGAAACCATGCTGTACATCCGTTC
>Ga0075425_100002175_pt1 | contig 19507 bp, 15 predicted proteins | sample SoiMethybrSBSTD4_FD_75300 | JGI IMG/M metagenome (GOLD analysis project Ga0075425, IMG submission 75300) | Bulk soil microbial communities from a Populus tree surrounding site in Tennessee, USA - Soil MetaG P. TD hybrid SBSTD4 | ecosystem: Environmental > Terrestrial > Soil > Tree plantation... | reverse complement strand
CGCCGGTGCGCGCGCGGGCTCTGTGCCTGCGCGCCGCTCGCGCCTTCGTGCCCACACGTAGCCGGCAAAGTACGCCAGCATCATCTGGTGACGGAACGACGCCTCGCGACGTCCCTTCAGACCTTCTGCCAGCATCCCAACGACATCTCGGATCGCCGAGCCGTACATGAAGCGAGGAACACCGAACACGTGCGGGGTCGTTCGGAGATCAAGCCCCAGTTCGGTGATCGGCTGAGCGCGTTCGAGAGCGGCGCGCGACACACCCTTTCCGAACCACCACTTCCGGAAGTATTCCCGGGTGAGCCGGCGCGACGGAATGTGATGCTGAACTTGCATCGCGGGCACGTACACGCCGCGAAAACCTTGTGCTCGGAGCCGCAGCAGCAGCTCTGGGACCTCCTGGCCGAGCACGAGACGGCCGCCGGCGCGCCCCAGATCCGGGCGGAAGCCGCCGACGCGATCGAAGACCTCGCGGCGGACCGCCATGTTCGCGCCCAGCGGCACTTTCTGTTCCTCCTCGTAGATGAACGGCTCGGAACCATGGTTCTGGATGGCAATGGTGCCCCAGAGATCCCCGCGCTCGAGATCCAACCACGGGGGTGGTTGGATTTCCCAGATTGGCCGAACTGGACCGCCGGCGTACACGATGGATTCGTCGCTACCGGACAGGCTGGTGACAGCCGCATCGAGCCAGCCGTCCGCCACCCTCACGTCGTCGTCGGTGAACGCCAGGACGCGCCCTTCGGCCGCCTTGATTCCGGCGTTCAGCGCGCTCGAGCGGCCTTGGACCGGTTCGAACACATACCGCAACGGAACGGGAAACGTCGCAGCGTGGCGCTCGACGACCGTCCGCGTCCGATCGGTCGAGTTGTTATCGACGACGATCGCTTCCCACCGCAGCCGCGCAGGAACGCGCGTGCGCGACAGATACTGCAGGGTTTCGTCCAGCAGGTCGGCGCGATTGTAGGTGGCGATCAGAACTGTCGCATGCAACATCAGGCAATCCTTCCACCGACGCGCTGCGATTCGGTCGACGCGGCAGCGTACGTCCGTCCATCCAGATGAAGCATCTGGCGAACGAGCTCGAGCGCTCTCGCTGTTGCGGATCCTGCTTCAAAAAACATGTCGCCTGCGACGCGCCGCCGCGCGGCCGACAGCCGATCCGGCACGGCGAGTGCGTCATGAGCCGCGGCAACGAGCTGATCGACCGTGGATACCACCGTCGCCGCACTTCTGAGCAGCGCAACCTTCTCGGGGTTGATGCGTGCCGCTTCGGTCAGACCCGGCGCATCGAAGATCAAGAGTGGCCGATCGACGACCAGGTACTCGAATCCGATGGAACTGTGATCGGTCACCATCAGATCGGCGGCGGCCAGGAGTGGACATGCATCGGCTGTCTCCGCAAATCGGATATGCGGCTCCTGCTCCAGCACTCGCATGCGCGCCCGCCAGTCCACCCCGCCGGTATATCGAGGATCGGTATCAAACGACCGATCGTGCAGTTTGACGACGACACTGAACCCGGCGGCGGCGAGGCCGCGGATGAGCGCCTCACCGGCGAGATGAAGCGAAGATGCCGGTGAATACGTTGGCGCATACAGCACGACGGGACGGCGGTCACCAATGCCGAGCGACTCGCGCACGGCCCCGACATCGATTGACCCGGATGCCAGTCGATCCAGCTTGGGATAACCAACCAGGGCCGCCTGCTCGATCGTTACTACTCCCGCATCGAGATACCGCCGCATCCGGTCGCGGTTTATGAATGCGACGCGGTCGTAGTACTCGAACCCCATCGGCAGTCCGGCTGGTCGATCGAGGTCGTACTTGCCGGCCACACCGTGAAAGAAATTGATCCGTCGGGCGCACCGCCGCAAGCGGGCGGCAGCCCAGGGGTCGGCATTCAGGTAGAGATCGAAGCGCATCCACTCAACCTGTGCATGTGTGAGAAAGCGCGATCGATCGACGAGCGGCAGGATACGTTCGGGGTACTCGCTTGTATAGAACAGAGATGCTTCTGGTATGTGTTCCTCGATCGCCGCGCACACGGGCCCCAGCACTGCCTGATAAACCGGCGTACGCATTTCGACGAGAATTCGGCGCCGCGGGCTGAGCCTGCTGATGCCGTGGTCGAGGACGTGTAGCTGTTTTGTCAGGGCGCGTACCAGGCTCACCGACAACCCTCCGATCACTCCGCTGGCGCGGGCCGGGCGACGGCTCGGACGCGCGAGTCCTTCCACCGCTGTTTCACGATGCCGGCGAAAAACCACAGCCACGTCTCGTGATCGAACGCGGCGATTGGGTCGCGTCGCAGAACTGCCCGCACCCATCCATATACATTCGAGAGGGCCTTGCGATACAGATAACGCGGCACGCCCGCGATGTGCGGCACCTCGGAGAAATCAAGCGTCGTCTGTTCCGGCGCTTCCATGTCGAGGCCGGCACGTTCGTACAGGAGCGCGCGACTGATGCCGCGCCAGTAAAACCACCGGCGGAAATACGACTTCCGCAATCGGTCGGCCGGAATGATGTGTTCCAGCCAGAGTTCCGGGATGTAGCAGCCGCGGATGCCTGCTTTGCGCGCACGAATGCACCACTCGCGAACTTCCTGCCCAAGCAGGGTGCCGGCACGGCGGCCCGTGTGGGGATCGAACCCCCCGGCGCGTTCGAATGCGCTCCGCAGGAACGCCATGTTCACGCCCAGCGGAACGCGAGTGCCGAACTCGATCGGTTGCGGCCCGTAATCGAGCAGCGCGATGACAGCCCACTGTTTGCCGCCATGGTCTGGAATCCACGCAGGTCGCGGGCCGCCCCAGATCGGCAGCACGCGGCCCCCGACGTAATCGCATCTCAATCGCGCGAGACCCTCGGCGGCGCGGTTCAACCAGTCAGCAGGCACCCGCACGTCGTCGTCAGTCGTGGCGATGATTTCACCACGCGCAGCGCGAATGCCTGTGTTCAACGCCGGACTACGGCCTTGCAGCCCCTCGAACATGTAGTGCAGTTGAACGGGGAACGTGTGGCTGGCGTGCTCAACAACCTGGCGGGTGTCGTCAGGCGAGTTGTTGTCGACGACAATGACTTCCCACGGACCATCCGGCTGGAGCGTTGACAAGCTTTCCAGGGTTTGGCGCAGATCGGCGGCGCGATTGTAGGTAGCGATGACGATGGAATACTTCATGGCGTCACCCTTTCCGCGGTTGCGCGCGATGTGATGTGCGCGCGGCGCAGGTTGTACGCCATCGAGAGCGCGCCGGGCGTCCAACGCGCCATCAATCCGGCTACCCGGAGCGCGAGGCCGCCGCGACGCTGATGAAGCGCGTGGAGGTGTTCGCCAGCAGCGCGAAAATCATGCTCTTCGATCGCCGTCCGCGCTTCGGCGGCGAGCAGTTCCGTTTCGAATCGCGAGAGTTGCGCGTCGAGAATGGACAGCTCGGTCGGCCGGTCTGCGATCGCGGCCCTGGTTTTTCCAAGCACGCGAATGATTCCGCGCAGCATCCGCAGCTCGCCGGCCGAGAGACTGTCGTCGCGGCGGCGGTATCGTCCGAGTGGCTCATCGTTCCGGCGAAAACGAAAGCCGGCGATTGCTGCGCGAATCCAGAAATCGTAGTCCTCGTTGGTCCGCAACGACTCGTCGAAGCCGCCGATCACCTCGTACACACGGCGTCGGAACACGGACATGATGAATACCGCTGTTTCATCTTCGAGCATGCGGGCGAGCGTCGGGTCGGGACGGTCATCCGGACTTGGCCGGGCAGGTTGCCCGTCGAGCGCACTGCCAAGAAACCAGGCATTGCCGGTAACGATGTCGCAGGCGGGATCGCTCGCCAGAATCGCGAGCTGCCGCTCGAGATAGGCAGGCAGCCACACGTCATCCCCGTCGAGAATGGCGACGAGCGATCCAGAAGCGTCGCGCAAGGCACGATTGCGAGCGCTCGAAATGCCGCCGTTATTCTGCTGCAGCACTCGCACACGGCGATCGACACGGGTGTAGCCTGACGCAACCTTGAACGTCGAATCGCTCGAGCCGTCGTCAACGACGATCACTTCGAGATCGCTGAACGTCTGAGCGAGAGCGGATTCGATCGCGTCGGCCAGATAGGCGCCGACGTTGTAGGCCGGAATAATTACGCTGACTGTCGGCATGGCACTTCATGCGTCTGTGCGCGGATCGGCACGGGGTCGAGTTCCAGCAGTTCACAGAGGGCCTCGATCGATCGTTCGGTCGCACCGCCCGGGCGATAGAAAAGATCCGCAGCCACGGCCCGACGCGTGCGGCTGTGACGCGACGGCATCGAAAGCGCCTGTTCTACGCTCGTCCGTGCTTCGGCAACCGTATTCACCGACTCGGCCACCGACGCCAGCAGCTCAACGTAATCGGGGTGAATGTTGGCCAGCTTGACCAGCTCCGGGCGATGGATCCGCACGATCGGCCGATCCCTGAGCAGGAACTCGAACCCCGCCGAACTGTGATCGGTGATCATGAGATCGGCGGCGACCAGGTACGGCGAGATGTCGTGGCCGGGCGCGATCGCGCAGCGTCCTTTCGGAAGCAACGGTGCCAGCCGTGCAACCCAGTCGATTCCACCCGAGTATCGTTGGCGCAGGTCGCGGGATCGATCGTGGAGTTTCACGATCACATTGACCGGCATGTCGACGAGCGCGCGAACGAGATCGTCACCCATGGCGTTCAACGACGACGCCGGTGACCAGGTCGGGGCATACAGTACGGTCGGCCGGGATGGATCGAGTGCCAGCGATTGCAGGACCGTCTCGCGATCGATGGTGCCGTCGACGAGGCAGTCCACCTTCGGCATTCCGATCAGACGGATGGCATCGCTGTCGGCGTCGATCGCGCCGCTCCTGACGAAATTGCGCAGCCGGCGTTCGTTGACGAAAAAAAGCCGATGCCACTCGCGCATAGAGCGATCTGGCGCATCGAACCCATACTTGCCACCGACGCCGTGAAACACCTGCACGCGCCGGGTTCCACGCGGCAGCGTCGCCCACATGAAATCCGAAGCGACGTAAGCATCGAATTTCATCAACGCTGCGACGCGGGGATGGACCAGGCGAACGTGCGGAGCCTCACGATAGATCGCTCGCATCCGGTGCGGTTCTTCGCTGGCCGTGAAATAGAACTGGACGCGCGAATCGACCTCGAGGGCGCGAACCACCGGCGCCACCATCGTGTAGTTCACCGGTGTGCGGGCGTCGACCAGAATTCGGCGGCGGTCGGATCTGCGACCGAGATACGCGTCTGCGGCGCGAAGTCCGCGCAGCAGCAACGCTGGCGCTTTTACCATGCCCGCACCGCCTGAAGTTCTACGGTGCGCTGAGGAGAAGATCTCTTGCGCGCGCTTCCCAGGCGATCGACGAGGAATTCCCCCGGAGCAATCGCGAGCGCGAGGAGGTAATAGAACGTCCAGTTGTAGGCGACCGATGCAAACAGAGCGCAAAAAAACCAGCCCGCAAGCGCGGCCGTCATGGCGGTCGTGTGCGATCGCAACCACTCGGCTTCTTCGGGTGTGATGACCGCATCGGCAGAAACCGAGTTGTCCCGGCGCGCGGCCTGTCCCCTGGCGCGCTTCAGCAGCCGCCGCGTGCGGGATCCGGATGTTGCCGCTCTGACAACGAGGAATCCGAATGTGGCCAGGCCAACGATGCCGAGTTCAGCCGCGACCTGGAGGACCACGTTATGACTTTCGCGCCATGCCTCCTGACGTCCCTCTGGGTTGTAGTTCTTGAACTGTCCCGCCCCGACACCGGTAATCGGATGCTCGAGAAAGGCTTGAAACGATTCACGCAACAGGATTCGTCGAGCCTCGCGCGAGCCGGTTTCGTCTGCGGATTGATCTGTGATGCTCGACAGGCGATGCCAATACGAAGACGGCATCAGTGGGAGGGCGAACATGAGCGCCAGCACCCCGGCGGCTGCTATTGCCGGCCGGCGGCGCGCGATGCCCGCGCCGAGAATGAGAATCATGACTCCCAGGCCAATCGTGCCGCTTCGGGACTGCGACACGACAACCGCCCCCATCATCAGAAGCGCACAACCGATGGCGGCAACCCGCCGAAGAGTCGTGGCCGCGCGCATGGCAAGAGCGGTCGCAAGTGGCATGAGCGCGACCATGTTGAGCGCCAGATCGTTGGGGTTCTTGAACATGCCACCAACGGCGCCCTGGACACGCCCGTTCTCGACCATGTTGACGCCGCGCGCGTAGTCTGCGAGGGCCCGGAATGCGATGTAGCCGCTGGCGACCACGATCAGCCAGATAAAACGATCGATGCGCTTCGGGTTGGTGAGCGTGTTGAGCATCAGAATGAAGATCAAAATGATCTTCGAGTACATCTCGGTGAAGGTCGCCACCGAACCACCCATCCAGATCGAGAAGGGCGCAGTCGCGAGAATGATGAATCCCAAGCCGAGAACGCCGCCGAGCTCCGGCGTGTAACGGGTGACCGACAGGCCTCGCTGCAGGCGTCCCATCACCATCGCCGCGAGCGCGAGAAGCGCCGACACCTCAGCGAGGTGCAGCGGGTTCAACGGAGGGAATTGCTCCTGCGGCCGGAAAAACAAGATCGCCGTGAACGCCAGCAGGCCGTTGAACGCCCAGTCTGCTCGTTCCCTTCGCGCGAACAGCTGTGCGAGCGTGGATGACGGAGATGATGACGACGATTCTGTCTTCGCCGCGCCAGGTGAGGGAGCGGCGGCTCTGGCGGGAGCCTCGCCGCCATGTCCGCTCGTGCCGTATCCGAATACAAGCCGCTCGTTCATGGCTGTCGTCGACTCACTTCAGAGGAATCGGTCGTCCAGATGTCACTGCCGCGACCCAGCGCCACCAGCCCCGCAATCGCGGCGTAGTTCATCGTTACGAACGTGAAGGCCACTCGGGCGAGTCTCGTAATCGTGCCCATCAGCGTGCACCCTTGCCTTCCGCAAGCAGAAAGCCGCGACGCTCTCGTGCTTCGAGTGCGCCACCCAGTGCCGCGAGTCCATAGAATGCGATCTGCATCGACAGCACCACGGTGAAGAACCACTGAGAAGGGGCCAGCACTGCGCTGGTAATAAACGCAGCGATGAGCGCCCAAGGCACGAACAGCCGTCCGACCTTGTGCGACATGTACTGCAGCCAGACCGGGTTCACAACCGGAACGAGCAGGCGCGGTTCCTGCGCCAGAATCTGATAGTTGCCGGCGAGCGTCCGTGTCTTGCGCCGCGTCTCGCTGGCGGCGTCCACGGACGCGTGATCGTAGGCGCGTGCCTTTTCTTCGAACACGATCCTGCGCCCGTCGAGTACGACTCGCATCGGCACCAGCACATCGTCGAGCAGAGCGTCAGCCGGCAACGGCCGCCACAGCTCGCGGCGGATCGCGTAGATTGCCCCGGTCGCTCCCAGCGTCGACCACACAGCGCTCTCGTTTCGTCGCAGCCACTTTTCGTACTTCCAGTAGAGGCCAACGCCCTCGCCGACCGGCGATGACGTTTCGCCGCATTCGGAGTCGAGAATCAATTCGCCGGTGACTCCGCCCACGTCCGAGTCGATAAAGTTCGCCGCGAGTTCGACGAGGGCATCCGCGGAAAACTGCTGCCGGGCATCGGCGAAGATCAGAATGTCGCCGCTGGCAATTGCGACGCCGGCATTCAACGCGCGGGCCTTGCCGCCGGCGGGAATTTCAACCGCCTGGATACGATCTCCATAGGCGGAGAGGACTTCTCGAGTGGCATCAGTCGAGCCGTTCGAGACGACGATGAGTTCGCGGCGGCCCGGGTAGTTGAGCTGGAGAAGATTCTCGATTCGGGCAGGCAACCGTGCCGCCTCATTGCGAACGGCCAGGACAATTGAAATCCGCGGCCAATTCCGGTGCCCTCTGACGTCGGCCTTCCGAGTCGGACGTCGCGCCGCCCGCGCCCACGCGGCGAGGAGAAGCGGGTAACCCAGATAGGTGTAGCCGATTACGAAGGCCGAGAACCAGAACACCCGATTCATGCCCATGCATAAACAGGGTGCAAGGTTCTCGCCAGAGCTGGGCTATGTCAGCGCGGCATTCGCCCCTTCGGCAATTGACTGCGGAGCGCCGAGACGAAAGACGTGCGGGTGCGTTTTCTTGATCGCGTTTCGGGTATCAACGATCAAGTCAGCCTCCGAGACGATGGCGTCGTAATCGAACGCCTTGTGATCGGTGACGATGACGACACAGTCGTAGCGGCTGAGTGTTCCACGTGTCAGTTCCACCGATTTGATGTCGTACCGCCCTGACCACTCACGACCGGGAACTTCCGGCACATAGGGATCGGCGTACGAGACCTTCGCCCCCTTGCCGTGGAGAAGCCCCATCACATCGAGGGCGGGGGACTCGCGCATGTCATCGATGTCGCGCTTGTAGGCGATGCCAGCGATGAGGATGTCCGATCCGTTGACCGCTTTTCGCTTCGTGTTGAGCGCCTCGGCGACCTTCTCGACCACGTAGTGCGGCATGCCCGCGTTGATATGTCCCGCGAGTTCGATGAAGCGCGGATCGAAACCGGTCTGCTTGGCTTTCCAGGACAGATAAAACGGATCGATCGGAATGCAGTGGCCGCCGAGTCCCGGGCCCGGATAGAACGCCATGAACCCGAATGGCTTCGTCTTGGCGGCGTCAACGACTTCCCAGACGTCGATGTTCATCTTGTCGCACATCAACGCCAGCTCGTTGACCAGGCCGATATTGACGGCGCGAAACGTGTTTTCCAGCAGCTTCACCATTTCGGCGACACGCGTGGAGCTGACCGACACGATCGTCTGAATCGCCGTGCCGTAGAGCGCGCCAGCCAGGCGGGCGCAGTCAGCCGTCAGGCCGCCCACCACTTTCGGCACGTTGTGAGTTTGGAACGTCGGGTTGCCCGGATCCACCCGCTCGGGAGAGAACGCGAGGAAGAAATCGACTCCTGCTTTGAGGCCCGTGGCTTCGAGCAGCGGCTGCACGACTTCGTCGGTCGTCCCCGGATAGGTCGTCGATTCGAGCACGATCAACATGCCCTTGTGCAGATGCTTGGCGATCGCTTCGACTGCCGAGACGATGTAGGACATATCCGGGTCCTTCGTCTTGCGCAGGGGCGTCGGCACGCAGATGTTGATGGTGTCGAGCTGCGACACGATCGAAAAGTCGGCGGTCGCATCGAGCTTGCCGTCGTGTGTCAGCGTCAGCACGTCGGATGTCTGGACGTCGGGAATGTACGATCGTCCTTGCTGAATCGCCTCAATCTTGCGCCGATCGAGATCGATGCCCGTGGCATGAAAACCGGCTTTGGCGAATTCGACGAGAAGAGGAAGTCCCACGTAGCCGAGACCGACAACGCCTGTACGGGCGCGGCGGGACTCAATCTTCTTCAACAAGACATCAGCCAGTTCCGACATTCACACTCCTTCGTACGTTCGACTAATTTTCTTCCACTGTCGCAGCGCCGCGTCCCAACAGGACTCGTTTCAGGCGCGCCCAACCGGTTTCGTGGCCCGTCGCGTCGAATCGAACCGACGCGGCCGGTTGCGGTACGGCGACACGCACTTTTTCCCTCGGACCAAGCGGCGCCGATGCCGGCGTCGCCGGGCGCTGCGTGCGCAGCAACCGGTACTCTTCCGCCAGCACTCGCCGCTGTTCTGCCAGCTCACGCTCACGCTGGGCGATCACCTGCTCGCGTTCATCGAGCGCTTTCGCGCGAGTGTCGAGCGCCGCGGCACCGCGAGCGACGCTGACTGCCGGAAACGGCTCCGACGCGCTCGTCGTCAGCGGAACCGAAGGAGTCGGCTTCACCGTCGGCGGCGGCGTCATCGGCAACGATGGAGCAGGTGGCGTCGTTGCCGGCATTCCTGCTTCGGCCTTCGCGAGCGCGGCGACCGGTGCCAACGGATGCGCAGGCGCAGCGGGCGCAGTCGCGCTGTCGCCAGTTTGCCGCGCCGCGGCTGCCGGTTCAGCCGGCATTCTCGGCTGAACAGCTTGACTGGTGGCAGGCTGAACACTCGTTTTCGGTACGGCGGCTGGTTCCGGGCGAACCGCCGTGTCAGCGAAGGCGGCGACCCGTGCGGCCTCAGTCCGCGCCGAGACGGTCTCGCGCGGGGGCTGTGATGTGCCGAGCGGCGCCGGTTGCTCCGCTGGCGTGGCCACGGCCTCCCCTCCGCTGGCTGGAAGCACACCGGTCGCTTCCAACTCCACCATTACCTCGTGCATCAGCGGCAAGTCAATCTGCCGCCGCTCTTCAGCGTACCCGAAGACGAGCGCGGCGTCGCAAATGACATTGATGATCCGCGGAACGCCGCGGCTGCGGCCATGGATCAAACCGGTCACGTCTCCTGGAAACTCCATCGGTACGCCGACGGCCGCACGCCGGAGGCGGTGATTGATGTAGTTCGCCGTTTCGTCCTGATCGAGAGGCATCAGGTGATAGCTGACGGTGATTCGTTGCCGAAGCTGCTCGAGTTCCGGCGACGCGAGCTTGTCGCGGAGATTCGGCTGCCCGACGAGAGCAATCTGCAGCAGCTTGGACTTCTCGGTCTCGAGGTTCGACAGCATCCGAAGTTCTTCGAGTGCCGGTGCCGTCAGATTCTGGGCTTCGTCGATGACGAGCAACACCAGCCGTCCCGCGAGGCGCTGATCCACCAGGTATTGCGCCAGATCCCGCAGGAGAAGCGGTTTGGATCGGCCTCCGGGATCGAGACCGAAGTCGATCATGATCGTCTCGAGCAGCTCGCGCGGTTCGAGCATCGTGTTCACGATTCGGCCGACGGTGGTCTGCGTATCGATGCCACGGAGCAGCGTCTGCAGCAATGTGGTCTTGCCGGATCCGATTTCACCGGTGATCACGATGAAGCCAGCGTGGCTCTCGAGTCCGTAGCGCAGATAGTCGAGCGCTTCGCGGTGGACACGGCTTGGGTACAGATAGTCAGGATCCGGGCTCAACGCGAAGGGCCGCTCACGAAGGTCATAAAAGCGTTCGTACATTTCAGAGGCCTCCGGACTCCACGCGGCCGCGCCACGCGCCAAGTTTGCCCTGGGCAAGCGCGATGATCGCCGAAGCCAGCCGTTCCGGGTGGTGCCGGACTTTTCCCGCAGGGTGCTCCGAAACGAGAGGGACGCCGATCGGCTGAACGTTCAGCCGGTCGAGCGCGTTCAACTCGAACGTGCCGGTCAGGACCGGCAGACTGCCGCGCTCCCGATAGGCCGCTGCGAGATGGTCAGGAATCGGCGCGGTGTTATAGATGACGTAATCGAACAACTGCACACCGAGATGCCGATCGATCGTGAGCACGTGTTCGAGGGCGCTGTAATCGTCGGTCTCTCCCGGTTCGGTCATCAGGTTCGAGACGAGCACTCGGGTCGCCGACGAACGGCGGATCGCGTCGGACACTTCCGGAACGAGGAGCGGCGGCAGAATGCTGGTGTAGAGACTTCCCGGCCCGGCGACGACCACGTCGGCGCGCCGGATGGCCTCGCAGGTTTCAGGAAGAAAGTGTGGTCGTTCCGGAATCAGCGAGACACGTTTGATGCGGCCGCCGGCAGTCGAAATCGCCGTCTCGCCGCTCAACACCCGTCCGTCCTCGAATTCTCCGACGAGCGTCACGACCTCGCTCGTGGCCGGCAGGACGGTGCCGCGGGCACCAACCACGAGGGAAGCGATCTCGACGGCTCGCGGAAAGTCGTTCATCACATCGGCGAGCGCGGCAAGCACCAGATTGCCGAGCGTGTGTCCGTTGAGTCCGTCACCGGCGTCGAATCGATACTGAAAGAGATCGGCAATCAACGCGTGGTTGTCGGAGAGCGCCGCGAGACAGTTCCGGATGTCGCCGGGCGGAATCATGTTGAATTCCGCTCGCAGTTTTCCGGAACTTCCGCCATCGTCGGAGGTCGCGACGATCGCAACCAGGAGATCGCGCGGCGCGACGCGGCGCAGGCGATCGGCGGAACCATACAGGATAGGCCGAAGCCCGCGCAGAACGTTGGGAAGGCCAGTGCCGCCGCCGATCGCGACGATACGAGGATGTGCGTCAGCGTGAACGCCGATTGGGCGCGGCGTATCGCCGAGCGATCGAGCCGGCACCATGCGTATCATGACGCGTCAGCAAGAAAAGCGTCGTCGTTCCGTCTCGCGAGGGCGAGGACGCGACGATCGGCGCGGGCCATACGCCGATCGATCCGGCCGTCCCAGCTCGCCGCCGTCAACGAATACTCGCGTGAATCGGATTCAATTCGCGGGAGCACATCAACCATCGCCCGGCGATAGTCCTCGGGGAAGTCGATTTCAATCCAGGGAAATCCCCGCGTGCCGATCGCATGCAGTGGATGAGTTTGTGCGAACTCAGCGAATGCGCGGGGAGCCCAGTCGCGCACGCCGCCCGCCGCGATCAGCCGATCCATGATATCGACGAGGGCGGCGGCGCCTTCAGGACCAAACTTCACGATCCCGAGGTTTTCGCCGTCCGCCTCCGCCGGGTCCATCGATTTAGACATGTCGACCACCCGGCCGCACCGAACCTTGACCTTCATCTCTTCGTCACCGAACAGCGGCTGGTTAGCCTCGCGATACGCGAGGAGCAGCGCATTGTCGTGACGGGCCGAGAGCAGATCGTCGAGCAGTGCCGGGTGGAAAACTACGTCACAATTTAGGACCACAAACCCCTCATAAAGCAGAGGTCGTGCCATCCATAGCGAATACAAGCTGTTCGTACGTGCGTACTGAATGTTCTCAAGATAGGTAAGGCCCTGCCCACACGCCCGTCGGACGCGCTCAGCCTGGCAGCCGACGACCACGGTGATGTCCTGAATGCCGGCGCGGCGCAGCAGACGAATCTGACGCTCGACGAGCGTCAAACCGCCTAGCTCAACGAGACACTTGGGCGATTCGTTCGCCGTGCCGTTCAGTCGCGAGCCCCTGCCCGCCGCGAGAATGAGTCCACGCATCACTGGCCCTCGGTTTACGTGGCCGCCAACGGTCGGCGGCCGATAAGCTCGACGAATTTCGCGGCGTAAAGCGCGCGATCACGCCGGCCAATCGCAATCACGAAGAACAGCGCCAGGTACAGGAGGCTGCCTCCGCTTGCTTGAAGCACTACAGCCAGAAGTGTGCCGGATGAGATGTGACGGGTTACGGCGAGGACAACCCCAACAATGAGCGCTGGCCACAGCGCGGGAAAGACCGAATGTCGAACAGCCTCGCCGAGTGTCAATCCGACTCGGCGGCAGGCGGCCGGAAACACGATGAAAATCGCCGACACCGCAATCGGTATCAGCGTCCCGTAGGCCACACCCTGGAGGCCGAAGGGTCGAATCAGCGCGGTGCTCAACGCGAGATTCACGAGGCCGGTCGCAATGTTGACGAAGGCGAGCATGCGATGCTGCCCGGCGCCCTTGAGCACCGTCGTGCCGGTGGCATTGCCGACCCGAATCGCAACGGCAATCGCAAGGATTTGAATGATCGGAATCGTCCCCGCCATGTTGGCTGCCTTGCTGCCCAACCACGCATGCACCAGCGGATCGGCCAGCAGGATGAGCGCGGCAGTGATCGGCACCACCATCACGAGCGACAAGCGCGTGCCCTGCAGAAGAATCTGTTGCAGGCGATGGCGTTGATTGGTTGTATCGCTGTCGACGATGACGGGGAAGAGCACGCCATTCAATTGGTTGGTCAGCCGCTGCACTCCGGAAATGATCCGCTCCGCCGGCGCCCAGATCGCGACCGCGCCGCTGCCCATGAAGGCGCCGATCACGACCGCATCGAGCCCATAGTTCAACTTGTTCGCCCAATCGATGAGTGACGAGTAGACGCTGAAGCCGGTGACTTCTTTCAGCCGGGCGCGCCGGAACAGCTTGGGCTGAATCGAGAGCTCGGGGAATATTCGATACGCGTTTCTGCGATAGACGAAATAGGCAACGATGCGGACAGCCGTCGTGGCGGTGACCAGCGGGATGAGTCCGTAGCCCGCTTCGAGGACGATGAAGTTGACGGCGGCGACCGCGGTCGTGCTCACGATCGCAACCATGTTGTTTTGATCGTAGCGTTGAAACCCTGAGATCACTCCACCATAGACGCTGAACGGAAAATTCAGACAGATATGGATCGCAATGATGAGCAGGATCCATTTGCCAAGTTCTGCCTGGTCGGGAGTCAGACGAAACAGGTGATCGAGGTTGAACGCGACGATCACTGCGGCGCCGTAGGCGACGAGCCCGGTGGCGGCGAAGACATAAAAGAGCGTGCTTGCGATTTCGTTCAGTGCGCGCGTGTCACGATGCGCGCGGTACTGCGCCATGAACTTGACCAGGGCGCCGCCAAAACCGAGATCCAGGATCGAGAACTGAATCGTGATCGAGCCGAGCAGGACCCAGAGACCGTATGCCGAGGCGCCGAGGTGATTGAGATTGAACGGAAGCATCACCACCCCGGCGACGGTCTCGGCGAGTATCGCGAGGTAGCGAGTGGTGACGTTCCGGGCGACGGTGACGATTTGTCGTTCTTGTCCGGGAGCCCAGCTCCGCTCAGGCTCGACGTTCACGCCGCCCCCTTGCCGAACAGCACGACCTTCACCGTGTCGAACACGATCGTCAGATCGAAGAACACGGAAAGGTGTTTGATGTAGTACAGGTCGTACCGCAGCTTCTCCATCGCGTCCTCGAGCGAAGCGCCATACCGGTATTTGACCTGCGCCCATCCCGTCAGGCCGGGCTTGACCGCGTGCCGTTGTTGATAGAAAGGAATCGCCTTGGCGAGTTCAGCGACGAAGAACGGACGCTCCGGACGCGGTCCGACGAAACTCATGTCTCCCCGGAGCACGTTCCAGAACTGGGGCAGCTCGTCGAGCCTGGTCAAACGGATGAAGCGGCCGACGCGGGTGACGCGATCGTCGCCGTCACGGGCCCAGATCGGTGTTCCCTGTTCGGCATCGGTCCGCATCGATCGAAACTTGCACAACGTGAACGTCTTGCCGTTCTCGCCGACCCGCTCCTGGCAGTAGAGAATCGGACGTCCAGAGTCGAGGGCGATGGCAATCGCGGTCAGGGCCATCAGCGGCAGCGAGAGGATGCCGAAGATCAGCGCGAGTGTGAGGTCGATCGAGCGCTTGATCCATCGCGTCATCCGCGACACGCGGAACCCGTCGGAGAAGATCAGCCAGCTCGGTCGCAGATCGTCAATCAGAATCTTGCCGGTCACGCGCTCGTAGGTGGTGGTCGCATCCTCGACCCGAATCCCGGCCATCTTGGCGCGCAGCAGTTCTTCGACCGGCAACTTTCCGCGACGATCCGACAGACCGACGACAATACGATCGATTTGATGCCGTTCGATGAGCGCGGCCATGTCCGCCGGCGTCCCGATGATGCCGGGGTTGACAATCCGTTCCCCGACTCGCGACGAGTCATCGTCGATGAATCCGATCACCCGGTACGCGAACTCGCGCTGATCGAGAATCTGCCGCACGACCTTTCGTGCCGTCTCGCCGGTGCCAACAACCAGAACCCGCTCCTGGAGCTTCAGCGATCCGGTGAGCTGGTTGAATAGCAGCCGCCAGCCGAGGATGCCAACGACGAACACGAACAGCGCGGACACAAAAATCCCGTCGCCGATCATCAGATCGGGATTGGCGAAATAGAGCGCCGCGAGCACAATCGACGCGGCGCCGACGGCCTGGAGCAGCCGGACGACCAGTTCGCGGCTCGATTGCACGAGCGTGAGATCGTAGAAATCGTTGTAGTAGAGACAGAGCTGGCAGACGACGGTGACGAGACCGATTTTCCAGATGTTACCGGCGAGATCTGGTGTGTCCTGCAGGCTGGCGGCGAGCGCCACTGATCCGAAGATCAGCAGGAGCTCGCCGGCAAACACTGTGAGGCTCCGTGTCGAAACGTAACGGTTGAACAACTGCATTCGTGTCAGTTCCCGAGCGTAGTAGTGCGCCCATCCTTATCCGGCGATGTACCCGTAGCCCTCGTACGCCAGCGAGTCGTGCCCGCTGCCGCCCGAGTCGTTCAGCACCAGGCCGAGCACCTTGGAGACGTCGAGGCCGGCGAGCGCTCGCTCGATGGCCGGCTTTGGCGTGACCCCGGCGCGAACGATCATCAGCACGCCGTCGGCCAGCGGCGCGACGATGTGAAGATCGGCGAGCGGCGCGACCGGAGGCATGTCGATCAGGACGCGATCGAACCGCGTCCGCAGTGAGTCGAGCACCCGCCGCATGGCGGCGGACCCAAGGAGTTCCGCCGGATGGCTCGGGAGCGATCCAGCCGGCAGCAGCGTGAGGTGATAATCGGGCACCTCGATGAGGACCTGATTGAGTTCGGCGGCTCCCATCAGCACATCAGCGAGACCAGGTCCCTCCTGGAGTCCAAACAGCTTATGAATAGCCGGCCGCCGCAGGTCGGCATCGACGAGCAAGACGCGCTGCTGGAATTCCTGCGCCATGGTGACGGCGAGGTTCGACGCCGTGAGACTCTTGCCGTCCCCCTTGTTCGGGCTGGTGACGACGATCGTGCGCACGTTCCGGCCGTTTTCAGCACGTTTGATGCGCGTGCGCAGCGAGCGATACTGCTCGGCGGCAAGTGACTGAGGGGCGAGCGCGGCGGCGAGATGCATATCGAGCGTACCTGTCGGAATGCGTGCGGGTTCCGGTTCGACTGGGTCAGCCGTCGCGGTGCGCGTCCACGCCGGCGCGTGAGGCGCGGGATCGAAAGGCGGAGCGGCGGTCGGCGCAGGCCGGCCGGGGATCGGAACCTGCGGCGGTGGCGCCGCGGCGTCGTCCACCAGCGCGCGGGTACGCCGCGCGGTTCCGTCGCGCTCGGCCTTGCTCAGGATGTCTTGAATGCGGCTCATCTTTCGATCCTCTCTGTTCGCCGGCCTATGCCGCGCCGTGAATGCGCGGGATTTCTCCGAGCACCGGAATCTCGAATTCGTTCTGCAGCGCGCGGGCGTCGTGGACGGAGCGATCCATGAACTCGCGGCCGACCACCAGTGCCGAACCGAGCATGAACCCCAGCGCGACCGTCATCAGAAACAACTTCGCTGACTGAAACGGATTGGCCGGTTGTCCCGGTGAGGCCGGATAGAGCACGCTGAAACGCTCGCCGCCCTGTTTCCGCGCGATGTCCTCGGTTGAACGCGAGTTTTCGTACCGGGTCTTCAGGTCCTTGTAGTGCTCGCGCTCGAGTTCCGCGTCACGGACGACTGGACCCAGGTCCTGCTCGACCATCGGCGCCGCGTCAACCCGGCTCTGGTACTGAGCGATCTGGCTGCGCGCCAGCCCTTCGGCTGCCTGGAGCGAACGAATCCGGGCCTTCGAAATATCGCGATCCTGGACGCGCTGCCGGTACATCGAGTCCGCCATCAGCAATTCATCGCGGCTCGCGCCCGAACTGCCTTTGGCGCCGTTCAGCTCCGCGCGCGCGTTGGCAATCTCTTCCTGCAGCGACATCACGTCCGGGTGCTTGTCGGTCTTGCCGAGTGCGCGTTCCTGCGTCAGCTGCATCTGGAGCACCGCGATGCGTTGTTGCGCGCCGTTGATCGCCGCTGCACCGGTTGAGGTCATCGCCGTTCCGCCGACCCCCTGCCGCATCGCGTCGAGCTGGCCTTCGATCACACTGAGGCGATCCTGCTCGCTGCGGATCTGCATCGCGATCGATTCGAGCTGGGAGCGAAGGCCGTTGACCATGGCGACGTTCGCGCCGGTCTGATCCGGCAGCCGGCCCATATTGGCTTCCTTCTTCGAACGCAACTGTGACTCCAGTTGCGTGAGCCGTTCCTGCGACTGCGCGAGCTGCTGTCCGAGCGCTTCCGACGTGTTCTCCGCCCGGGCGGTCTGCGCCTTCGAGTTCTCCTCGACGAACACATACGCGAGCCGGTTGGTGATCCGTTGCGCGCGATCGGGATTCGCATCCGAATAGCCCATGATGAAGCTGTCGATGCCGTGCGTCGGATCGGCGTTCTTGCCAATCGGGTTGGGCACCGAGATGTTCTTCTCCACCTTCGTGCGCAGCCAGCCGGCGACATCCTCGACCGGTTTGTCGGTTGCCAGCTTCTCGTCGCGCACGACGCGCTCGAGCACCTGGGGACTCAGCAACAGCTGCGAGACTGCACGCTGCCGTTCCTCCTTATCCATCGAGCTGACGCCGCGAAGCAGCTCGGGCGACAACGTCGGTGCCGCGACGCCGATCTGGGCGACCGAGATGTACTCCTGAGGCCACAAGGCCGCGAGCAGCGTGCCGACCACGATGCCAACGGCAACCGGGACGACAAACCACCATTTGCGCCGCCGGATGACCGACAGATAGTCGAGTGGGTGAAACGCACGTTCTTCCATTACTGGATCCTCACCGGTTGAGAGATGACGACTTGCGCCCCGATGCGCTGTCGATTGATTTCGCCGCCCGTCACGATCGAGTCCTGCCGGGTGAAGGCGTGGTAGCCCTCGATACGCATCCATCGAGTGGCGGAATAGCCGAGCGTCGATCGAACCCAGATCGTGTCGAGTTGCAGTTCGTTGGCGATGAACGGATCGTTGCGTCGCCACGCCGCGGAGCCCTGAACGTACAGCCGGTTCTTGTCGAGCGGCATCCGCACAAACCCGCGAAACTCCTGGCTCTGCGTCGAGCCGCCGAAGCTGAACGACGGCACATACATGCGTTCGAAGCTCGCCCCGACCGTCGCGCGGACGACGTCATGGGTGATGCCGGCGCGGACGTATGGTCCGGTGCGGGTGACGAGCACCAGACGATCGTTGAGGTGCGACACACCGCCGGCGAGCGACAGCGTCGTGCCGCTGGCGACGTGATAGTGCAGGGTTCCACCTGCGTCCTGAAACACGACCTGATGCGTGCCTTCATTCAAATTCGCAAACCGCGTCCCGTACTCGCCGCCTACCGACAGATGATCGGTCAGCCGGCGCGACAACTCACCACGAACGCCGTTCACCCACCCATTCGTGAGGAACAGTTCCGGTCGATCGAAGCGAATCCATGTGTTCTCGTAACTCACCGACAGGTCGGTGTACTTCGTCAGCCGGGTATCGATCCCTGCTTGTGCGGAGTTCATCTTCGAACCGACCCGCCTGAACGGGACGCCGTTCAACTGGACATCGTCGGTCGTGGGGACGTCCGCATAGTTGTCGCGAGCGAAGAACGTGAGCCGGCGGGTCACCAGCCGGCGCACGGATCCGTGCACCTGCTGATCGAATCCATCGAGCTGATCGAAGTCCTGGTACCGCCGCAAGGAGCCGCGATACCCGCTGGAGAACTCCGTCCGTGGCGAGAAGTATTCGAGCTGACCGAACGGCACGATCTCGAACAACTGATCGCCTTGCGTGGTTCGCGTAGAGGCAGGCGCGTTCGCCAGCGCGATGTTGGAGTCGTAAACGGTGGCTATGGAGACCCCGGGAGTAAAGCTCCACCCGGGAGCTCGCCAGGACTGGAACTCGGCTCCGGGATCCTGCGCTCTGAGCGGCGCACCGGCAGCGAGTATCACGGCCAATGCCCCGAGCAAATACTGACGCAC
>Ga0075425_100002174_pt1 | contig 19509 bp, 18 predicted proteins | sample SoiMethybrSBSTD4_FD_75300 | JGI IMG/M metagenome (GOLD analysis project Ga0075425, IMG submission 75300) | Bulk soil microbial communities from a Populus tree surrounding site in Tennessee, USA - Soil MetaG P. TD hybrid SBSTD4 | ecosystem: Environmental > Terrestrial > Soil > Tree plantation... | reverse complement strand
GGCGAACGCTGCTGCCTTGACGACCTGGAGCTCGACCAGACGCCCGAGGATGAGCGCCAAGGCGATCGTCATGAAACCGAGGACCGCGAACAGGCGGAGCGCCGGACGGGCGCCGCGGCGGGCCACGGCCTGCCTGCTCTAGCGTCCCCCTCGACCGCGAGTGGTGGACGGCCGGGACGTCGAAGGCTTTGGCCGTGCGACGGGGGAAGAAGCCGCCCGCTCGGGCGAGGGAGACGGGCTCGGCGTCAGGTACTCGACGTGCGTCGCCGGCACGAGGCCGAGGTCGAGCGCACGGTCGTAGATCCGCTTCGGTGAACGCAGCTGCGCGATCTGGAGCTGGAGCTGCTCCACCGTCTGCTGCTGGTCGGCGAGGCGCTTCGACAGGTCCGTCTCGGTGAACCCGGCCTGGCCGGTGAGCACGCGAGCGACCACGATCACCAGCACGATCGCGGCGATGATCGCGGCGGTCGCGCCGATGAGCGCACGAGGGGGGCGCCGGCCCGGCGCCGGGCGACCCTGCACCACTTCGAGGTGACGGGGTCGGTCCGGCGCCGGAGCCGGTCGCCTGGGGCTTGCGATGCCGGCGCGCGGCCCGGCGGCCGTTGCGCGCGCGGCGCTCGAACGTGGCGGTGTCATGCCGCCGATCCTTCCGGAGGCGTCCATCCGCCCGGCGGCGCCGCCAAGCGCTCCGCCGCACGCAGCTTCGCCGCCGACGCACGCGGGTTCACCGCGATCTCCGCGTCGCCGGCGCCTTCGGGCCGCCGCGTGAGCAAACGCAGGCGGGGCACCTCGCCGTGAGCCTCGGCCACCATGAACCGCTTCACGATGCGGTCCTCAAGCGAGTGGTACGAGATCGCGACGAGGCGCCCGCCGCTTCCGAGCGTCGCCACCGCCTGCGGCAGGGAAGACCTGAGTGCATCGAGCTCGCCGTTGACCTCGATGCGAAGCGCTTGAAAGGTGCGGCGCGCCGGGTGCGGCCCGACCCGACGCGCCGCGTGTGGCACAGCATCTCGGATGAGTTCCACGAGCTCGAGGGTCGTGGAGAGGGGCCTTCGACGCCGTGCCCTGACGACGAACTGCGCGATCCGCGACGCCCAGCGTTCTTCGCCGTAGTCGCGGATGACGCGCGTGAGGTCCCGCTGTGGATACGTGTTGAGGACGTCCGCCGCGGTGCGTTCCTGCGAGCGGTCCATCCGCATGTCGAGCGGCGCGTCGTGCTGGTACGAGAAACCGCGCGCCGGATCGTCGAAATGCATCGACGACACACCAAGGTCGTAGAGGACACCAACCACGGGATCCCAGCCCGCGGCTCCAACGATGTCTTCGAGCTCGTCGAAGTTCCCGTGCTCGAGGCGGACGCGGTCGCCGAAGCGTGCGAGCCGTTCGCGCGCGATCTCCAAAGCCCCATCGTCGCGGTCGATCCCGAGCACGCGCCCGTCCGGACCCATCGCGTCGAGGATCCGTTCCGCGTGACCGCCTGCGCCGAGCGTTGCATCGATAACGACTCCTGCCCCTGCCCCCGCCTGGTGGACGAGGTACCCGACCACTTCATCCGCCAGGACCGGAACGTGCGGCGCACGCCCGTCCATGCGAACCTCACCTGTTCGTTGCGAACAACCGCACCGCCGCGAACGCGACGCCGAGCGGAGCTGCGACCGCGGACACCGTCACGCCGAGCAAGATGAGCGATTGAATGAGCTCGCGTACCGGACTGCGTCGTGCCGCTTCGTCGCGCTGCCGTTCGGTCATGGTCCTGCTCCCCCGTTGCCTAGAACCCGAGATCGCTCAGGTCCTCATCCATCCGCGCCGCCGCCGCCTGGCGACGCTCGTCCCACCGCTCTCGTTTCCACACTTCGATGCGATCGACGGCCCCCGCGATGGTCACCTCTCGCTCGAGTCCCGCGTGTTCGCGGAGGTGTTCCGGAACCGTGATCCGGCCTTGTCTATCCGGACGGTCTTCGTGTGCCCCCGAAAAGATGAAGCGCCCCACATCGCGCCACCGCTGATCGCCGACCACCCGCGCTTGTTCGCGGAACTTCGTGGCGAAGCTCTGGAAGTCGGCTTTGGGGAAGACCCACAGACAGCCGTCGGGTGCGCGCGTGATGACCAGACCGGACTCGAGCTCCGATCGGATCTTGGATGGGAGGATGATCCTCCCCTTCGCGTCCAGCGAGTGCTGGAACTCGCCCAGGAACACCCACGGCTCCTCTACCGGTTTCCACCTTGATCCCACCGGCCTCCACTGCGCGCCACTCTACGCCACTGTGTGAACAGACGTCAACGGTGAACGTGAGTCAACGAATGAAAATTTTTGATGCGATTGATCAGAACGAACGAGTGTTCGAATGCAACGCGAAGAACGCGCGGAAGGTGGAGTTTCTTAGGCCGGCGCTTCGGCCGTGCGACGGCCGCCGTGGGTCAGATACGGAGACCATTTGGGGTCCACGCGCCCGACCGCCACGACGATCCACACCGTCTCGTGCGGCGTGCGCGGCGTCGATCGGAGGTGCATACCCACCTCGGCGGGGAACCTGTTCTCTTTGCGCGAATTGCAGCGCTTGCAGGCGGCGACGACGTTGTCCCACGTGTGCGTGCCTCCGCGACTGCGTGGGATGACGTGGTCGACGTTCTCGGCCGCGTTGCCGCAGTACTGACATTGGTTGTGGTCGCGGATGAAGACCGCGCGGCGCGACAGGCTCGCGCGTGCTCGGATGGGGACCTTGACGAAGTATTTCAGGCGGATGACGGATGGGATCGGCATCGCCATCCGTTCGGAGTGGAGGGCGCCGCCGCCGTCCTCGTGGAGGATCTCAGCCTTCTGCTTGAGGACGAGGACCACCGCGCGTCGTATAGGGACGACGCACAAAGGCTCGTACGTCGCGTTGAGGACGAGGGCTCTCCCCAACGGTGCGGTCCTCCTGCCACTCGGCGAGCGGCTCGAAGCCGAGTATAGCAAGGGCGGTCAGCGCGTTTTCGCGGTGAACCTGGGCTTTACCGGCGGGGATGGCCGGCGGTTACGGCTTGCGCGGGGTGCGGCGGGTCCGTGTGGCGCCCGGTTTCGGCTCGCCGGTCGAGCGAACCCGGCGGACGACTTGCTTGCGGGTCTCCTCCGCCTTCACTTCGGCTTCCTCGGTGATGACCGCACGGTCGGGCAACGGGAAGTGACACGCGGCGAGCTGGCCGGGCCGGTGCGGCGTCAGCTCTGGGTCGTCGGTCGAGCACTTCGGCAGTTGCGCGTTCGGGCAGCGCGGGTGGAACCGGCAGCCCGACGGCGGATTGATGGGCGACGGCACGTCGCCTTCGAGCACGATCCGCTTCCGCGACTGCGCCAGCTTCGGATCCGGGATCGGCACCGCCGAGAGCAGCGCGCCGGTGTACGGATGCTTCGCGTTCTTGTAGAGGACCTCGCCCGGCGCGACCTCGACGACCCGCCCGAGGTACATCACCGCGACGCGGTCGCTCATGTGTTTCACGACGGACAGGTCGTGCGCGATGAAGATGTAGGTCAGGTTGAACTCGTCCTGCAGATCCTCGAGCAGGTTGAGCACCTGCGCTTGGACGGACACGTCCAGCGCCGAAACCGGTTCGTCGGCGACGATCAACCGCGGCCGCAACGCGAGCGCGCGCGCGACGCCGACGCGCTGCCGCTGGCCTCCGGAGAACTCATGCGGATATCGGTTGTAGTGCTCGGGGTTGAGCCCGACGCGCTGCATCAGGTCTTGGACCTCGCGCCGGCGCTTTTCTTTCGGCACCGTCCCATGGATCGCCATGGGCTCCGCGATGATCGTCCCGACGGGCTTGCGCGGGTTCAGTGACGCGTACGGATCCTGGAACACCATCTGCATGTCGCGACGGACGGGCTGCATCTCCTTGCGCGACATCCGGGTGATGTCGTGGCCGTCGAACTCGACCGTGCCTTCGGTGACGTCCATCAGCTTCGTGATCAACCGGGCGGTCGTGGATTTGCCGCAGCCGGTTTCTCCGACCAGGCCCACCGTTTCGCCGGGATACACCTCGAGGTCAACACCGTCGACCGCGTGCACCTGTCCTATCCGCTTCTGGAAGATGATCCCCCGCGTGATCGGGAAGTGCTTCTTGACGCCGGTCAGTTTGACGAGCGGCGTTCGCGACGCGGTCACGTCGGGCGCCGGCTGCCCCATCGTCATCGTCATTGGCGTGCCATGATCGACGCGAAGATCCGCTGCTTCTCTTCGAGCGAGATGTGGCAGGCGTTCGCGTGCGGGTAGTCCTCGGCCACGAGCTCGGGCACCTGCGTGCGGCAGATATCCATCACGTACGGGCATCGCGGATGGAACGAGCAACCCGGCGGGACGTGGATCAAGGACGGCGGGCTGCCTTTGATCGGGCGGAGGCGGTCCTGTTTCTCATCCAGCCGGCTGATCGACTGCAGCAGGCCCCATGTATACGGGTGTTCCGCGTTGTAGTAGATGTCGTCGCGCGAGCCTGTCTCGACCACCTTGCCGGCGTACATCACGTTCACGCGATCGGTGTGCTCCGCGACCACGCCGAGGTCGTGCGTGATCATCACGACCGCCGTGTTGAACTCCTCTTTGAGCCGGTCGATCAGGTCCAGGATCTGCGCCTGCACCGTCACGTCCAGCGCGGTCGTCGGCTCGTCGGCGATCAGCATGTCCGGGTCGAGCGAGAGCGCCATGGCGATCATCGCGCGCTGGCGCATGCCGCCGGAGAATTCGTGGGGATACTGACGCGCGCGTTCGTCCGGCTGCGGGATGCCGACGCGGCGCAGCATCTCGACCGCGATCTTCATCGCCTCGTCCTCGGTGATCTCGCGGTGGGCCTGGATCGCCTCGACGATCTGGGCACCGACGCGGTGAACCGGGTTCAAAGCGGTGAGCGGGTCCTGGAAGATCATCGCGATCTTGTCACCGCGGATCTTGCGCAGCTCGTCGTCGGACATCGTGAGCAGGTCGCGTCCCTGGAAAAGGATCTCGCCGGTTATGCGTGCCTGCTTCTTGTTGATCAAGCCCATTACCGTCAGGAAGCTCACGCTCTTGCCCGACCCGGACTCTCCGACGACGCCGAGCGTCTCGCGCGGTTCGATCGTGAACGACACCCCGTCGACGGCCTTGACCAGACCGTCGTCCGTCGGGAAGTGAACCGTGAGGTTACGAACGTCGAGAAGCGGCTCGGCCAAGTTCTATCCTTCTCGGATCGCCTGGTGCGGATCCAGCGCGTCGCGCAATCCGTCACCGATGAAGTTCACCGCGAGCACGGTGATCAAGATGAACAATCCCGGGAACCACACCGTCCACGGTGCGAGCGTCTGGAAGGGCCTCGCGATCGACAGCAGATTTCCCCACGTCGGCGTCTGACGCTCGACACCGAAGCCGAGGAAGGACAACGCCGACTCCGCGAGGATCGCGGCGGCGACACCCAGCGTGCTGATGACGATGATCGGTCCGAGTGCGTTCGGGATGATATCGGAGACGATGATCCGCCGGTTCGACGCGCCGAGCGACCGCGCCGCCTCGACGTATTCCTTCTCCTTCAGCGACAACACCACGCCGCGCACGATGCGCGCGTTCGGCATCCAGAAGAACAGCGACAGGATGAGCACGATGTCAAAGACGCTGCCTGAAAGCAACGACACCGCGATGATCAGTACGACGAGGAACGGGATCGCAAGGAAGAGATCGGTGACGCGCATCAGCAGCTGATCGATCCACTTCCCGTAGTAACCGGCGACCGCGCCGACGAGTGTCCCGAGGACAGCGGAGAAGAACGCGACGGAGATCCCGATCATCAGCGAGATACGACCGCCGAAGATCGTGCGGGCCAGCATGTCCTGACCGAGGTTGTTGGTTCCGAAAAGGTGCTTGGAATTCGGACCCTGCAAGGCGCGTGTGAGGTTCGGCGTCTGCTTCGTGAGGAAGTGCGGGTAGAACAGCGGCGCGACGAGCGTCACGACGACCAGGATCGCCAGCACGACCGCAGAGATCATCGCGAACTTGTGCCGCGTGAACCGCTTCCACGCGATTTGCCACGGCGTACGGGCGACCGCTTGCGGCTCCCCCGCCGGCGTCGTCTGGGGCGCGTCGGGGAGCACGGCGACCGACTGCACCGCCGAAGGTACTTCGGTGATCTGCGGCACCATCGGATCGGTTACGTCAGGCATAACGGATCCTCGGATCCAGCAAGGCGTACGCCACGTCGACGACCAGGTTGAACAAGATCACCGACGCGACGACCACCATCATCCACGGCAAGATCTGAGGGTAGTCGCCGTTCTGCATCGCGTTGATGAAGTAGGCACCCATGCCCGGCCACTGGAAGATCGTCTCGGTGATGATCAGCCCCCCGGCGATGGTGCCGAGGTCGATGCCGAGCTGCGTCGCGAGCGGCACCAGTGCGTTGCGAACGCCGTGCCGGACGACGACGCGCCGCTCGGTGAGCCCCTTCGCGCGCGCGGTGCGGATGTAGTCGGCGGTCATGACTTCGAGCATCGACGATCGCATCAAGCGGCTATACACCGCGATGATCTGCACGGCGAGAACCGCGGCGGGTAAGGCCAGATGTCGGATCCGATCCAGCAAGTCGAAGTGCGTCAGGTTCGGATCGGACATGCCCGACGTATAGAAGATGGGATTCGAGGAATGGAGCCATCGGACGACATACACGCCGAAGAAGATCTGGAGAAGCAGCGCGAAGAAGAAGTTCGGCAGCGACAAGCCAACGAACGCTGCGCCGGTGCTCAGGTTGTCGAAGATCGAATACTGGCGTAAGGCGGACAGGATCCCGATCCCGACGCCGATGATCAGCGAGATCCCCACACCGGTGAGCCCGAGCACCGCGCTGTTCGCGAGCGCTTCGCGGATGTCCTGTCCGACAGAGCGCTGCGCGATCAGCGAGTTGCCCCAGTCGCCGCGGACGAAGTGCGAGAGCCACGCCGTGTACTGGTGATACCCCGACTGATCGAGGCCCAGAGCGTGCTCCACCGCGGCTATGTCCTTGGCGCGGACGCGCGGGTTCGAATGCAGCGCTGCGGTCGGGTTCGCGGTGGCGCGGACGACTACGAAGACGAGGACGCTTGAGACGAGCAGGACGGGGATGGAGAAGATCAGCCGGCGGATGATGTAGCGAATCACGGCTCCCCTACCCTCCTTCGCTCCCCACCCGTTCGAAGTATAGGACTACGGGAAGGGCCCGGCGATACCTCGCCGGGCCCTTCCTTGACCTCAGTCCCGCCTCTCTACTTGTTCACGTACCACTCATCCGCGTTCTGGAAGGTTCCGAGCGGGTTGGTGTTCTCCTCGCCAACCGGACCGAAGACCTTGTCCCCACGCCAGATGGTGACGTTCGGCAGGATGTAGATCGGCAACAGCACGTGCTCCGACTCCATGATGTTGTACAGCTGAGCGAGCAGCGCCTGGCGCTTCGCGAGGTCCGGCTCCGCGTCGGTCTGACGCATGAGGCTCGTGGCCTTCGTGTCGCACCAGCGGCTGTAGTTCCCGCCGCCGTACTTGTTGGCAGCCGTCGGGATCTGGTCGCACGCCAGGTTTCCGGTCGGCGTCGGGTCGTATGCGATCGGACCCTGCGCGTAGTCGGCCACCTGGTAGTCACCCTTCGGCAGCGTGTCGGTGAACAGCGGGGAGGCGCAGTCGCTTCCCTTGGTCACCTGTTTGAAGTCGAACCCAGCCGGCTTCACCTTCGCCTTGACGAGGTCGAAGGTCGTGCCACGGCGCTGGTTGCCGTTGCAGAAACGGTACGTCAGCTGCAAGGTCTTTCCACCCTTCGAGCACGGCTTCGCCGGAACGCCGGAGCAGCTCCAGCCGGCCGCCTTCAGGATCGACAGAGACTTCGCAGCGTCGTAGCTGTACTTGTCCCACGGGTGCGTCTGACAGAACGGACCGCCCGTCAATGCGAACGGACCGCAGTTCAGGATCTGACCCGTCGGGTCGTTGAGGTGGATCAGGCCGTTGACGATCTGCTGACGGTCGACGGCGTAGAACAGCGCCTCGCGGACCTTGTCATCCTTCAGGATCGAGTCCTGGAGGTTCAGCCACAGCGCCTCGTAGAAGACGCCGCGTCCACCGACCGCCTTGGCGTTCGGGTTCTGCTTCGTCAACTGGTCGGCGATGCTGACGTTCGACGGCTGCGGGAACGAGACCTGCGTCTCACCGGAGAGGATGCCGGCGATCTCGGTCTGCTGGTCCGTCTTGGGGACCCAGGTCATGCGGTCGAGCAGCGTCTGGTGACCCCAGAACTTGTCGTTGCGGACGAAGACCGAGGCGGTCTTCGAGAACGACTGCTGCTTCCACGGACCACCGGAGAAGGTGATGCCGTTGTTCATCTCTTTGGAGAGATCCGGCTTGTCCTTGTCCGCGTTGGGGAACTTCGCGGCCTCGAGCACACCGAACTGGTTCCCGCCGAAGAGGTCGGTCCAGTCCGCGTACGGCTTGTTGAAGTTGATGACGGCCGTGTGCGGGTCGGTCGTGTCGATGTTCTTGATCTGGTCGTACCCGACGGTCGAGTAGGCGCCCGGCGTGTGCAAGATCGCCTTCCACGTGAAGTCCACGTCCTTGGAAGTGATCGGCGTGCCGTCGTCCCAGACGGCCTTCGGGTTGATCTTCCATTTCAGTGTGAAGCTCGGTGACGTGACGAGGTCACCGTTCGCGGCGCTCGGCAGCTCGACCGCCATCGGGCCCGCCTTCGCGTTGCCCTTGTTGTCGTAGTCGGTGAGGCGCGGCAACACGTTCCAGAACTGCAAGCTGGTCCAGAAACCGCTGGCGCACGACGTGATCGGGTTCACGCAGTCGGGCCACTGTTCGGCTCCGACGGTGATCGCGCCGCCTTTGTGCCCCTGTGGCGAAGTTCCGCCTTTGTTGTTGTTGCCGCATGCGGCAGCAACCAAAGACAGAGCCGCCAGGAGCACGAAAAGCTTGACGAAACGACGACCCAACTGACTCCCTCCCCTCCGTCGCTTTCTCCATTGAAAGCGACGATCCGGCCCGTAACCAGGCCGGATACTAGGCAACTACCCTTTTACCTGCAAGTATCCGGAAAGCCAGTCCAGGATCGTCTCGAACCGCATCTCCCGGTGTACGGGAGATCCCGATCGGGACAGCTCGTGGCTCTCCGATGGGAACCGTACGAATTCCACCTCCTTACCTAATAGGCGCAACGCCGTGAACAGGTGTTCGGCCTGTTCGACGGGCGCGCGGAGGTCCTCTTCTGAATGTACGAGTAGAAGCGGCGTGGAGATTCTTTCGACATAGGAGATGGGCGAAACACGGAGATTGGCCTGGGGATCTTCATACGGGAACGAGCCGACGTAGCCCTTGAACGACCACCCGACGTCACTCGAGCCGAAGAACGACACCCAGTTGTTGACCGAACGCTCCGAGACGCCGGCGCGGAAACGATCGGTGTGCCCGGCGATCCACGTCGTCATGAACCCGCCGTACGAGCCGCCCATCACTCCCATGCGCTCGGGATCGATGAACTCGAAACGGCGGAGGGCCTCATCGGTAACCGCCATCAGGTCGTCGTAGTCGGGTCCTCCGAACCCACGCCCGTTCTCCGCGCCGTCGCCGCGGATGGCGCGTCCCCACTCCTCCGTACCGCCCGAAGAGCCGCGAGGGTTCGCGTACAGCACCGCGTAGCCCGCGCCGGCGTAGACCTGGAACTCGTCGAAGAATCGGTTGCCGTATTGCGTGAACGGTCCGCCGTGGATGTTGAGCAACATCGGATAGCGCTTGTTTGGGTCGAACCCGGCCGGGCGGACGATCCACGCGTCGACCTCAGCGCCGTCGGTTGACTTCGCGGTGAAGCGCTCGGGCGTGACGATCTCGCGGCTCGACGAGAACGCGTCGGTTACCGTCGTCAGCCTGCGATCGCCGGCGAACAGCTCGGGCAGACGATCGCCGGTCGTCTCGGCGTGCACGATGACGCCGCCGACGCCGTCGTAGGATGTCACCGCGAGCTCGCCACCGATGACGACCTTGGGAACGCTCGCGCCCTCGGCGTCGACCGAGTAGACGTGCGTGTTCCCGGCGTCCTCGACCCCGAACAGGATCTGTCCGTCGCTCCACACCGGTTCGCGCACCGCGGGGTACGGCCCACAGTTGCGATCGAGCGCAGACGTGAGCACGCGCCGCTCCCGGGCCGCGATGTCGAGCACGGCGATCTGTGGATGACGCGGGTAGTCATCCACCGACTCGGTGCTGTACCGGTACGCGATACGCGCGCCGTCGGGTGACCAGGACGGCGCGTCGCACACGCCGTCGCCGTCGGTGACCTGTTCGGGCGTGCCCCCGGTCGCCGGCACGGTGAACAAGTCGCGCGTGAACTCGGTGTCCCAACGCTCGGACCGTGCGGATGTGAACACGATCGTGCGCCCGTCGGGCGACCACGCGAAGGCGCCGTCCTCGTAGTCGCCGTCCGTCAGCTGCGACGGCTCACCGCCCTCGGCCGCAACCGTGAACAGGTGCGTGCGGCGATCATCGATCCATCCGAGGTCGTCGAGCTTGTAGAGCAGCCGTGAGAAACGCTTCGGTCGCCGCTTCTTGAGATCCTCCTCGTCGTCGAAACCGTCCGCGCGCACGCGGGAAGCGAACGCGATCGTCGCGCCGTCCGGCGACCACGCGTGCTCGTCGACCGCTTCCTTCAAATCGGTCAGGCGCCGCGCTTCACCGCCGGCGACGTCGATCACGTACAGCTGATTCGTCTTGCTGTCCCGGTTCGACACGAAGGCGATCCGGCGCCCGTCTGGGCTCCAGCGCGGGTTCATGTCTCGCTTGCCGCCGGCGGTGAACGCGCGCGGCGACGACGAACCGTCGGTCGCCGCGAGCCAGATCTCGCACGGATATGAGTTCGACTCTCTGTCGATCCGCGTGACGACGAACGCGACGGTCGCGCCGTCTGGCGACAGACGCGGATCGGACGCCCAACGCAGCTCGAACAGGTCGGCCGGCACCATCCCGCGCACGCCGCCACTGTAATCACATCCCCTTCCGACCGGTCGGCGATCGCGCTCGCGGTGATGCCCGGAAGGGCGATTCCGGGCCGGGAGCCCCTGGTACCATGACTGCCCGGCGTCCTCGGGAGGGACGGGTGCCCCCACGTAGATCGAGAACGAACGGCGATTTCGCCACCACGTTCGGCCGCATCCAGACGACCATCGAGCAAGTCATCCAGGGCAAGTCCGAGCAGATCCGCCTGGCCCTGGTGTGCATGCTCTCCGAGGGACATCTGCTGATCGAAGACGTCCCCGGCGTGGGCAAGACGCTGCTCGCGAAGTCGATCGCACGGACGATCGGGTGCAGCTGGGGACGCATCCAGTTCACGCCGGACCTGCTCCCCATGGACATCACCGGCGTCAACGTCTTCGATCAGGAACGCAAGGAGTTCGAGTTCCGTCCCGGCGCGGTGTTCGCCAACATCGTGCTCGGCGACGAAGTGAACCGCGCGTCGCCGAAGACACAGTCGGCGTTGCTCGAAGCGATGGAAGAACGGCAGGTCACCGTCGACGCGGTGACGCACAAGCTCCCCGATCCGTTCATCGTCATCGCGACGCAGAACCCGGTGGAGCACGAAGGCACCTACCCGCTGCCCGTTGCGCAGCTCGACCGGTTCATGATGCGGCTGTCGATCGGCTATCCGAGCGTCCAGGCGGAGCTCGAGGTCCTGCACCGGCACGGGCAACATTCGGCATTGGACGAGATCGACGCGATCGCGAACGCGCGCACGATCCTCGGGATGATCGAAGCAGCGCGCGGCGTGCACGTAGCCGAAACGCTGAACTCCTACATCGTTGAGCTCATCTCCTCGACGCGCGAGACCGCAGAGCTGACCCTTGGTGCCAGCCCCCGCGCCTCGCTGGCGCTGCTACGCGCGGCGCGCGGCTTCGCGGCGAGCGAAGGCCGGGACTACGTGATCCCGGACGACGTGAAAGCGCTCGCGCCGTCCGTGCTCGCGCACCGCGTCGTCATCGCGCCCGAAGCGGAGATGAGCGGCCGCAGCGCAGAAGACGTGGTCGACGACCTCCTCGGATCCGTCGCCGTCCCGATCCGGGGATAGCCGTGCCGACCCGCCGCGGTCGCGCCCTTCTCGCCGGAGCCGTCGCGCTTTACGTCGTCGCGCTGATCCTGTCCGTCGACGAGCTCTACGCAGTCGCCGCGGCGGCGTCGATCCTCCCGGCGCTCGCCGTCATCACCGTTCGGTGGGCGCGGTACCGGCTCGGCTTCTCGCGCACGATCGACCGCCGGCGGCTCTTCCCGGGCGCACGGCTCATCGTTCGCTTCGGCATCCGCAACCTCGGCCACCTGCCGAGCCCGCCGCTGCTGTTGATCGACAACGCGCCTCCGGCGCTCGGCGGTCCCAGCCGCTTCTCGCTGTCCTCGCTCTCGCCCGGCCGCAAGGAGACCGTCGTCGTCGAGCGCACGCCGACCGCGCGCGGACGCTACCCGGTCGGACCGCTGACCGCGCGGCTCGTCGATCCGTTCGGCTTGGCGGAAGCGAGCGCGACACTCGCCCACGCTGAGGACGTGCTCGTGTATCCGCGCGTCGAGCAGCTGGGGCTCGGCGGGCCGCCGGCCGACCGCGCCGGCACCGGCCCCTCGGCCGTCTACCGCCTCGCGCCGGTCGGCGACGAGTTCTACGCCGTCCGCGAGTACGAGTCGGGCGACGATCTGCGGAAGATCCACTGGCCTGCGGTGGCGCGCACCGGCCAGCTGATGATCCGCCAAGACGAGGCGCGCTTCTACCCGCGCGCGACCGTGTTCCTCGACACCCGCGCCGACGCGCACCGCGGCTCGCCCACCGACAACAGCTTGGAGTGGGCCGTTTCGGCGGCGGCGTCGACGGTCTGGCATCTCGCGCGCGAAGGGTTCGGGTTGCGCCTGGCGACCGACGACCGCGATCCGACCGGCGTGCGAGCCGGCAAGCACGGCGGCGAGTCATTGCTCGAGATCCTCGCCGTGCTGCGCGCGTCCGCGCAGCGGTCGCTCGTCCCCGCGTCGCGACGGCTGGCGCGCCGGCCCGGCGCCGACGGCGCACTCATCGCGATCATCCCGCCGCCCCGCCCCGACGAGCTCGTTGCCCTCGCCCGCTTGCGCTCCCTGTACCGCTGGTGCGGCGTCGTACTCATCGACGTCGCTTCGTTCGATTCGGTTCCTCCCCGTGTACGCGCCGACGCGGATCAACGGCTCGCCGCCGCCGAAGGCGCTTTGATGCGCGCCGGCTGGCGGGTCCGCTCCGCCGGCGCTCGAGATCGGTTCCGTGACGTATGGCTGACACTGACGGGCGCCGCGCCCTACCGACAGAGCTCGGCGTCGCGGCGCTCGTAGTCGCCGCATCGATCCCGCTCGGCCGGCTGTTCCGGACGGGCAATGTCGTCGCGACCGCGGTCGCCGCGGCCGCCGTAAGTACCGCGGTCGCGTGGGGACTACGCCGGCTCCGCGCGCCGGCCGCGCTGGCGGTGCTCGGCTCGATCGTCGGGTTCCTATGGTTCTCGAGCATCGCCTTCTTCCACGGCGCCCTCTTCGGGCCGTTCCCATCTCCCCATTCGATCGCGCTCATCTGGCACGCGCTCGGCGACGCGATCCGGCACTCGCAGAGCGATGTCGCGCCGGTGCCCGCGACCCCGGCGTTCCTTTGCCTGTCGGCGTTCGCGGTGTGGGCGACGGCGTGGCTCGCCGACGACGCCGCGATGAAGCTGCGACACCCCATGCTCGCGATCGGAGTCGCCATCCCGCTGTTCGTGCTGCCGGGCACGATCGTGCCGAGCGATCACCGCGCGGTCGACGCCGGTGTGTTCCTCGCGGCGGCGTTGTGGGTCCTGTTCAACGACGAGCGCTTCCGTCTCTCGCGGTGGGGCCGGGTCGTCGGACGCGGCGTGCCGGGTTGGCGTCCCGGACTCGCCGCGCGGATGGGACTGATCGCGATCGTTCTCGCGCTCGTCGCCACCCCGATCCTTCCCGGGTTCGGGGCGCCGCCTCGCTTGCGTGGCTCCTCGGGCAACGGCACCCGTTCGACGCTCAATCCGCTCGTGTCGATCCGCCCGTCGCTGAGCCAGCGCACGCCGATCGAAGAGTTCAGCGTCATCTCGCGCGGGCCGACCTACTTCCGGCTGACCGCGCTCGACCGGTTCGACGGCCTGTCGTGGACGACCGCCCCGCAGCATCCGACCCTGCGGGTGTCCGGTCGCGCGATCTTGCCCGAAAGCTTGGCCTCGACCGTGCCCGTGGTGCAGAACTTCCACATCCTCGGGCTCGCCGGGCCGTGGTTGCCGGCCGTCTATGAGCCGGTCCGCGTGGACGGTGCGAAGGGGGTAGCCGAGGACCCGATCTCGCGGACGCTGATCAACCCGGACGACCTTCGGTCGGGCATGCGCTATCGGGTCGAGAGCCTGGCGCCGGTCCTTACCTATGAAGCCCTGTCGCGAGCGCCGAAGAGCCGCGACCCCGCGTTCGCGCAGTACCTGCTGATGCCGCCGGGCCGGCAGACCGCGCGCATCCGTCAGATCTCCGAGCAGGTGCTCGCGAAGGCCCACCTCGCCAACGCGTCGCCGTTCAAACAGGCCGTCGGGATCCAGAACTACCTGCGGACGTTCACCTACGACGAGAACGTCCTGCTTACCCACACCATCGACGACATCGTCGACTTCCTGGTCAACGACCAAACCGGCTACTGCGAGCAATTCGCGACCGCGATGGCGGCGATGGCCCGTACGCTCGGGATGCCTTCGCGCGTTGCGATCGGGTTCGCCGGTGGGAAGCCGGGGAAGGCGCTCGACGAGCTGGTCGTCACCAGCCGGAACGCCCACGCGTGGGTGGAGATCTGGTTCGACGGCTTCGGTTGGGTCCAGTTCGAGCCTACGCCGCGCACGGACTCCGTGGTCGTCCCGTCCTACACGTTCCCGGCCGCGCCCACGACGTTGCCGACCGCGCAGCCGACCACGCAACAGACCACGCAACCCACGTCGTCCGCGTCCGCGCGGCCGAGCGACGTCACGGAACCGACGCCCGGGACGACGGCGCCCGGGACCACGCGTCTCAATCGCGTGCTCGTGTTCGGTCCGGTTGCCCTCGGCGGTCTCGTATTGCTCTTGGCGTTCGTGTTCCCGATCGCCGCGGTCGGGCGTCGCGCGCTGCGACGCTCGCGCGCGAAGACGCCGCAGGAGCGCGTGACGGTCCGGTACCTCGAGTTCCTGGATTGGTGCGCGGCCAACGGAGCCGAGCGGCGCAGCGGAGAGACGCCGCTCGAACATGCACGAAGACTGGCAGAGGTTTCCTCAAGTGCTTCCGATGCGATGCAAGGGCTCGCGACGATGGCGTTGGATGCGGTGTACGCGCCGCCGAACGGTGCGGACCCCGAGGCCGCGGCGCGGCTCGCACGCACGGCTCGCGACGGTGTCGCGGCCGGGCTGTCGCCGAAAGCGAGGATTCTGGGACGTCTCGGGTGGGGCTGGTGGCGGATCGATACCGCGAGCCGGCGCCGCGGGGACGCGCCGTCAGGCTGACGAGCGCCGCGAGCGTTTCCTGGGAGAGGTCTCCAGCTCGAGCTCGTGCTCGACTGCACGCAGCGTCCGAACGAACTGCTCGCGATCGCGCATGAACTCGGTTACGTCGCCCTCGATCTCCACCGCGAGGCGGTCGATGGCGATGAAGAAGGCCATCTGACCCTGACGGAGCATGTCCAGGATCTCGCCGTCATCCCGCGTGATCTTGAAGATGCTCTTTCCGTCGGTCACGAGCTTCACGGAGGAAAGTTCCTCGTCGAGTCCCGCATTCTCGCGCAGGTATTCGTACGCGCGGCGAACCCGCTGGAGGCTCATCCCGCCGTCGAGCAGGGACTTGATCACCTTGAGTGCCACCAGGTCGCGGAATCCGTACAGCCGACGGACGCCGGGACGACCGCCCGTCTCCTGGATGTTGGGCTTCACGAGCCCGATCTTGTCCCAGTACCGAAGCTGGTTCCCCGTCGTGCCAGTGAAACGTGATGCCTGCAGCGCTGTGAATCCATTCATGAACGCGGCTCCGTGGCGCGACGGATCGATAGTTCGCGAGGGGAAGGAAGTTGCAGGGCTCTTTTCTAAATCACGCGGCTGCTCGTGGCAAGACGGGAACGCGATGATTTTGGGAAATGCGCCGTCGCCCGAAAAAAAATTCGCGCGCAACGCGCGCGATGCGTGACGCTACACGCGTCAGGTCTCGTCGCCGCCTTCCTGACGTTCACGCCACTTCTCTTCCATGCGCGTGAACCAGTTCTTCGGTTTCTCCTCTTCGGCGCTCGTCGCGTGGCGGCGCCCGACGTGTTTGATGCTGGAAGCGATGACGACGACAGACGGAACCATGACGATGAACGCCGCGACGCCGAAGATGACGATCTCCGACAAGATCAGCCCCGTGATGAGAAGCCCGAAACCGATGACGAAGGCGACGATCGCTCGCTTCACGCGACGGAGAACGGCGGCTTGTCCGCCACCAGCGGCAACGTCGCGCGCGAACTTGGGGTCGTCCGCGACGAGACGGCGCTCGATCTCTTCGAGGATCCGCTGTTCGTGCTCGGAAAGTGGCATCCGCATCCTCAATCGCAAGCCGGGGAACGCCGCGTCGCGGTGTCGTTACCGATTATAGGGTTGGTTTTCCAGGAGCGACAAGCAATCACCGCGCGTTGAAACGCGGGTTCCGTTTCTCGAACCGAGCAACGACGGCTTCTCTGAAATCATCGGACGCAAGCAGCCGTCGGTTGATCATCGCTTCGCGCTCGAGCCCGGTGGGAACGGGCACGTCGAACGCCGAGGTCGCGAGGCGTTTCGCCGCCGACAGGGCGAGCGGTGGCCCGGCGGCGAGCTCGCTCGCCCAGGCGAGACTCTCAGCGACGACGCGATCTGGAGGCACCACACGGTTCACCAGCCCCCAGGCGTGCGCCTCCGTCGCCCCGATCCTGCGTCCGGTGAGTACGAGCTCCTTCGTGCGCCCCAGCCCGATGAGCCTCGGCAGCCGCTGGGTGCCTCCCAGGTCGGGGATGATCCCCCAGCGGATCTCGTACACGGCAAGCTCGGCGTCCTCGCCGGCGACGCGCAGGTCGCAGGCCGCGGCGAGCTGGATCCCGCCGCCCAGCGCCACGCCGGTTATGGCGGCGATGGTCGGGACGCGCACCTCCTCGAATGCGGAGAAGCACGACTGCAGCGACGCGATGTCGAGGCTCAACGGGCTTCCGCCGCCATCGATCCCGCCGGCGAACAACGAGGTGTCGAGGCCGCTGGAGAAGGCCCGGCCCTCCCCGGAAAGAACCAGAGCGCGAACGGCGGAGTCGGTCCCGGCGCGGCGCGCGGCGTCGCGGAGCCCGAAGAAGACGTCGCGGTCCAGCGCGTTGAGCACATCCGGACGGTTGATGCGCACGTGCGCTACGCCGTCGGACACCTCATAGAGGACCTTGTCCATGCTCCCCTCCGGTTCCTCGCTTAACGTTTGCGGCCGTGCGGCGGCTTCGGGTCCGGTCTGGTGACGCGGCGCCGATCGGCGAGCGCCGCCCGATCGACGGCCTCGTCGCCGAACCGTTTCCGTAGCGTATCCATCGCCCGGTCGGCGTGACGCCAGCGGTCGGGCCGCTCGCCGAGAGCCAGCTGCTCCGACGGCGCGCCGGAGGACAGCCCCGAGCCGGCGACCCCGAGGAGCCGGATCCGCGGACGAACGAGACGCAACCGGTCGTAGAGGTCTTTCGCGACCGCCGACAGCCGCGCAGCCGAGTCCGTCGCCTCGTCGATGGTGCGCGAACGGGTGATGGTGCGGAAGTTCGCGAAGCGCACCTTGAGCGTTACGGTCCGGGCCGCCGTCTTCGACGCGCGCAGACGGACGGCGACGCGTTCAGCGAGCCGGAGGATCTCGCGCTCGATATCGGCGGTTGCGTCGAGATCGCGCTCGAAGGTGTTCTCGGCGGACACTTGCTTGGCCGGCTCGTGCGGGACCACGGCCCGGTCGTCGTCGCCGCGCCCGAGCGCGAGCAGGTGCGCCGACGGACCCGGCCCGAGCGCGCGTGCCAGAACGCCGTCCGGCAACGCGAGGAGGTCCGATACCGTCCGCGCGCCGAGCCGGTCGAGAGCCGCCGCGGTCTGCTCCCCCACGCCCCACAGGTCTTCGACCGGCAGCGGGTCGAGGAACGCGCGGACGCCGTCGGCGCGGACGACGAGAACCCCGTCGGGCTTCGCGCGCGCGCTCGCGAGCTTGGCGAGGAACTTGTTCGGCGCGACCCCGACCGAGCAGTTGAGCGACCGTTCCGACCACACGCGTTCGCGGATCCGGTCGGCGATCTCTTCCGGCGGTCCGAACAGCCGGGCCGCCCCGGCGACGTCGAGGAACGCCTCGTCCAGGGACAGCGGTTCCACGAGCGGCGTGAAGGAGAAGAAGATCTCCATCACCTTCTGCGACTCCGCTTGGTAGCGATCGAAGTCGGGTGGGACGAAGATCAGCTCGGGGCACAACCGGCGCGCGCGGACCGACGGCATCGCCGAGCGAACCCCGAACGCGCGCGCTTCGTAGGACGCGCTCATCACGACACCGCGGGGCCCGGCGCCGCCGACGGCGAGCGGCCGCCCGGCGAGCGTTCGATCATCACGCGCCTCGACCGACGCGTAGAACGCGTCCATGTCGACGTGAAGGATCGGCTCGGGCGGCGGCGGCGCGTTCCGGCCCATCGCCGAGCTCACGCGCCCGCCGACCCGGAGCTCGCGTGCCAGAGCTTGCGCGGCGCATCCGCGGCCGGCGCATGCGTCGGAACAGGCAACGGGCGCACGTCTCCGCCGGGGCGTCGCGCCGGCGGTGGTTGCGACTTCCGTTTCTCCTTCGCGAGCCGGCGGCGTTCTTTCTCGTACGCCTCGATCTCCTTCACGCCGTCCGTCCACAACCCACGCACATCGAGCGTCCCCTCTCGCTCCGCTCGCACGAGCGTCGGCAGATCCCACGCCCGTTCACAGTTGATCGACACCCCGCGCGCCCCGCTCTTGTGCAGTGTCCCGCGCGCAACGATCAGCCACGAATGGAACGCGGTCCACGCGCAGTGCTCCTGCACGCTCTCGAACACCGTCACGTCGACCAGACCCGCTCCGTCGTCGAGCGTCAAGAAGATGATCCGCTGCCCCGACCGCACCGCCGGCGTCTGTGAAGCAACCTTCACCCCCGCAACCATCACGCGCTCCCCCTGCCGCCGCTTCCGCAAGTCTACGGCGCGCGTCACCCCCAACCTCTCGAACAACCGGTCATAGAACGACACGACATGTCTCGACACGTCGAGTCCGGTCACTTCGAGTTCAGCCTTGACCTTCTCTGCATCTGAATATGGACGCAGGCCCCACTCGACGGGTGCTTCGTCGACGCTCAACGACACCTGCGAAGGCTCCGGCTTCGGCTTGTCGCGCTCCCACAACTCCTGGACTTTGAGCAACAGATCACGCCGCCCACCGAACGCATCGAGCGCGCCGACATGGATCAAGTTCTCAACGGTCGGCCTCGACAAGTTCGTGCGGCG
>Ga0075425_100002173_pt1 | contig 19520 bp, 20 predicted proteins | sample SoiMethybrSBSTD4_FD_75300 | JGI IMG/M metagenome (GOLD analysis project Ga0075425, IMG submission 75300) | Bulk soil microbial communities from a Populus tree surrounding site in Tennessee, USA - Soil MetaG P. TD hybrid SBSTD4 | ecosystem: Environmental > Terrestrial > Soil > Tree plantation... | reverse complement strand
CCTACTCGGCGCCCTACGAGGACCTGAAGCTCAAGCCTGGTCGCTGAGCGGTTCGGCCTCGCAGGCCGCGAGCCGCGCCGCGTAGAAGCGCCGCTCGCCCGCGTTCTCGGTGAGCTCGAGCGCGCGCCGGTAGTCGTCCGCCGCTTCCGCCCAGCGTCCGAGCCGGCGCAGGAAGTCGGCTCGGGCGGCCGGCAAGAGGTGATAGCTACGGAGTGAGGCCGCGTCGATGCGGCCGAGTGCCACGAGGCCGGCGGCGGGGCCGTGGGCGAAGCCGACGGCAACGGCGCGATTGAGCTCGACCACCGGCGACGGCTCCACGTCGACGAGCGCCTGATAGAGCGTCACGATCGTTTCCCAGTCCGTCGCCTCCCACGACGCCGCGCGCGCATGGCACGCCGCGATCGCGGCCTGCAGCTGATAAGGGCCCGCGTGCGCTACGGGGCCGGCGCGCTCGAGCAGGGCCAGGCCGCGCGCGATCCGTGCCCGGTCCCAGCGCGAGCGATCCTGATCCGCGAGCAGCACCAGGTTGCCGTCCACGTCGGCGCGGGTGGCGGCGCGCGAGGTCTGAAGCTCCATCAGCGCGGCGAGCCCGAGCACCTCGGGCTCGAGCGGCATCAGCTCGACCAGCATGTGGCCCAGGCGCACCGCCTCTTCGCACAGATCCAGGCGCACGAGCGCGTCGCCGGTGTGGGCCGCGTAGCCCTCGTTGAAGATCAGATAGACCACGGCAAGCACGGCCGGCAGACGCTCCGAGAGCTCGGTGCCCTCGGGCACTTCGTAGGGCAGGGCGCGATCGCGGATCGTGCGCTTGGCGCGCACGAGGCGCTGGGCGATCGTGGGCTCCGGCACCAGGAACGCGCGCGCGATCTCCACGGTCGAGAGGCCGCCGACCAGCTTCAGGGTGAGGGCGACGCGGCTGTCCGCCGGTAGGCGCGGATGGCAGCAGGTGAAGATCAGCCGCAGCCGGTCGTCGGCGATCGTCTCGGGATCAGTCACGTCGGGGATCTCGTCATCGGCGGCGAGCGCGGCTTCGTAGGCGATGGCGTCGGCTCGCGCTTCCGCCCGACGGCCTCGCCGCAGGCGATCGATAGCGCGGCGCCGCGCGGTGGTGACGAGCCACGCGCCCGGTCGATCCGGCGTTCCGGTCCTGGGCCAGCGGTCGAGCGCCTGCTCGAACGCCTCCTGGACGATCTCCTCGGCCAGGTCGATGTCGCGCACGAGCCGGAGCACCGCCGCGACGACGCGCGCGTACTCCCGGCGAAACGCGTCCGCCACCGGCGCGTGAGCGCCGGCACCCGGCGTCTGCTCGCGATCGTTCGGGATCACGAGCAGGAATGTTACCCGATGCGCCGGGGGCCCTCCCGAAACGCCGGCTCGCGCCGGCGCCCGCTATGCCTCGATGAAGCTACATCTCCCAGACCGGGACGACGTCGATGTGGCCGCGCTCCTGGAGCGGAATCTTCTTCGCCCACTCGATGGCTTCGGCCTTGCTGCCGCACTCGATCACGTAGAAGCCGCCGAGCACCTCTTTCGTCTCGGTGAAGGGCCCGTCGGTAACCTGGCGCTGTCCAGCCTTCACACGGATGCGGCTGGCCTCGTCGTCCGGGCGCAGGCGCTCGCCGTGGACCATCTTCTTCTGGGCCAGGAGCTCAGCGCCGAAGCGCTGGTGGCCCTGCATGATGGCGTCCATCTCGGCCTTCTGCGGCGGCGGCGCGCCCTTTTCGGAGCTGATGAGCAGCATGTAGCGCATGAGCCTTCCTCCTCGGGATAATTTCGGCCGCCTGGGCCCCGCCCGGGCCCGACCGGCCTCACCAGTACGACGCCGACACCCGGCCCAAATCGACACCTGGTAGGATACGCGCATGCCGGCCCCCGCCGTCGACCGCGTCCGCGTGACCACCGTGGTCGACAATTATGTCGACAACCTGCGGCAGGACGACGCCGTGGCCCGCCGGTACAGCGCGTTCGTGGCTGGTAAAATGCCGGATCTTCGGGCCGAGCACGGCCTGGCGCACCTGGTCGAGGTCACCCGCGGCGGCGAGCGGTTCACGATGGCGCTCGATTTCGGGCTCACGCCGGACACGATGAACCACAACTTCCGCGAGCTCGCGCTCGACCCGGGCTCGATCGACGCGCTCGGCCTCTCCCACGGGCATCGCGACCACTGGGGCGGACTGACCGGCTTCCTGCACGCCTGGCGCCGCCGGTTGCGCCGCGATCTGGCCTTCTACGGCGGCGTCGATCACTTCAGGCCGCGCTGGCAGCAGCGCGGGGAGCGCCGCGTGTACAGCGGCCGCCTGTCCCGCGACGAGATCGAGCGCTACGAGATCGACGTGCGGCTGGTCGCCAAGCCGACGCCGATCGCCGAGGGGCTGTGGCTCTCGGGCGAGATGCACGCCACCGAGGAGTGGGAGACGATCCCGTCGAACCTGCGCGTCGAGGAGGACGGCGAGCTCGTCCAGGACACGTTCATCGGCGAGCAGACGCTGGTGGCGAACGTGCGCGATCGCGGGCTCGTCGTGGTCACATCCTGCTCGCATCGGGGCATCGTCGGGATCTGCCGCAACGCCGTCCGCGTCACCGGGGTGCCGAAGGTCCACGCCGTGATCGGCGGCTTTCACCTGAGCGGTCTCGACGACGCACGCATCACGCGGGTTGTCGACGCGTTCCGCGAGCTCGACGTCGAGCGCGTGGTACCGCAGCACTGCACCGGCATAGAGGCGATCGCCGCGGTCATGCACCGGATGCCCGGGCGCTTCACCGCGAGCTCGGTCGGGACGACGTTCGAGTTCAGCGCGCCGAGCTAGGATTCACACATCAACCAGGAGGATCACCCATGAGCGAGCCCCAGCAGCTCTTCAGCGCGAGCCTGGCCAAGGACGCGGTCTACAAGACCGGTCTCCGGAGCTTCATGGAATACCGCGATCTCGGCATCGAGAACGCGACGCACGGCAAGTTCCGGGCCCACACGATCCGGATCAAGAAGGACTCGGTGAGCCACGAGCTGCACACGACCGGCCTGCACCAGCACCTCTGCGACTTCCAGATGTTCTACGTGCTCAACGGCTGGATCAAGTTCATCTACGAGAACCACGGCGAGCACACCTTCACCAAGGGCGATTGCATCCTGCAGCCGCCCGGGATCGTCCACAACGAGCTCGACTGCTCCGACGACCTCGAGGTCCTCGAGATCTACTCGCCGGCCGTGCACGAGACCCGCGTGGTGCGCCAGATGCCGGAGGCTGCCGCCGCCGCGCGCTGAGCGCGCGGGCGACGACAGGACACGGCGATGCCGAAAGTCTTTCGCGTGTACAGCGGCTCGGACGGCAAGTCGCACATCGCCGAGGTGCCGCTCGACATGAAGCCGTTCTCGGACGTCGAAGGGGCGCACGGTGAGGGGACGTCGATGCAATCGGCGAGCGGCATCGCGTTTCGCGTGGCGCCGCCGGGCTACGTGCTCAGCTGGCACTGCGCGCCGCGGCGCCAGTATTCGATCTCGCTCTCGGGCACGGCCGAGATCGAGGTGGGCGACGGGACGGTCGCGCGGGTCGGGCCCGGCGACGTCGTGCTGGCCGAGGACCTCACGGGGCAGGGCCACGTCACGCGCGTCGTCGGCAATCAGCCCCGGATGTACGCGATCGTGCCGCTCGGCGACAAGTAGAACGCCATCGGGGGAGCGACGCTCGCTCCCCCAATATCCGATCAGTTCCCGACGATCTTCGCGGCCTCGCCGGTGAGCCGCACGATGTGCAGGCCGGTGTTCGCGCGGTCGGCCAGGTAGACGAAGCCGCGCTCGTCGGCCTCGACGTTGTTGGTCTGGATCGCCACCTTGCAGCTGCGCGCCGGCTCGGTGACGCAGCGCTCGGCCGTCCGCTCCGTCGTCGCCGGGATGTAGAACGCGGCCTCCCGCGGCGCATACGGGTTGCGAATGTCGACGGCGCGCACGCCCGCGTTGAAGTAGGCGACGAAGACCAGCGTCTTGTAGAAGATCGGCGCGAACGACTCGCTGCTCGAGTGCGGACCGAAGCGGCCGCCGCGCTTGCAGAAGCCGCCGAGCGACTCGGGCACCTGGAAGGTCGCGACCGAGAACGGCCGCGTCTCGGTGGTGATGTCGACCATGAACGTCGCGTGGCGGAACTCGCGGCACTCGTTCGCGATCGCCTCCGACACCAGCACCACGAAGTCGCGCACGTTGCCCTTGGTGTTCGGGGCCCAGTCGCCGATCGTCATCCCGAGGACGGGGAAGGCCGTGTGGCCGCCCCAGTTTGGCGACATGTAGAGCCGGCTGATCTCGGGCGCGTTGAGGTTGGCCGCCGTCGGCTCCTTCGGGCCGCCGAGAAGCTTCTGACGATCGACGATCTGCAGCACGCCGTCGGTGCTGGTCCCGTAGGCGAAATAGACGCGGTTGCCGAGCACGATGGGCCCGTGGGCGCCCGCGGCGACGGTGACCGGTCCGGTCGACCCGGGCTCCTGGCCGGCCAGGCCGAAGTCGCGCACGAAGACCGGCTTCGCCGGGTCGCTGAGGTCGTAGATCTTGGTCATGCGCCCGGTGCGCCAGCCCGAGGGGCCGACTTGCAGCGGATCGGCCTTGGCCAGATCGCCCGAGACGAGATACGCGGTGCCCGTGTCGCACTCCCAGAAGTTCTTGTGCGTGGTAGTGAGCCCCGTCACGACCGTGGTCGCCTTGCGCGGCTTCGCGGGGTCGGTCACGTCCCAGACCTCGTGGCCCGAGTTCGGCACCGAGTTGCCGAACGTTCTCAGCAGATAGGTTTTGCCCTGGCGATCGCAGACGCGCGCCATCTGGGCGCCGCCCTGCTCGGAGCCGCCGGGCGCGCCAGGGATGTGAGCCAGATAGCGCGGCCGCGCCGCGTCGGTGACGTCCACGATCGACGTGCCGTTGTCTTCCTCGACGCCGGTCAGCGGATTGCGCGCCCGGCCGCCGTGATGGCCCACGTAGGCGATGTAGCGGCCGGCCTGCTTGTGGATCGTCGGCTGATACGCCGAGCGTCCCTGCAGATCGTCGTAGCCGACCAGCTCCATATCGCGCGCCTCCGCCGCGTGGCCGCGCGCCGGGGTTTGTGACGACGCGGGCACGGTGGCGAGCGACGTCAACGCGAGGCCCAGGACGATCAGCGAAAGACGCGCTGGCAGGGAAGTCATGGCCGGCTCCTTTCAGCGGGGATGATAGCGTATCCGCGCGGTGGCGTTGATGCGGCCGACGTTGCTGACTTAGAGTGAAGACATGAGGCAGGCTCCGCTGACCGTGCGGCGCTGGAAACGGACCGAATACGACCGACTGGTCGAGCTGGGAGCATTCGAAGATGAGCCGCTCGAGCTCATCGGCGGCCAGCTCATCGTGGCCGAGCCGAAGGGCGCGTATCACAGCTCGGCGGTGAATGTCGCGGAGTACGCGCTCCGGGCCGCCCTTCCCGCGGGCTGGGTCGTCCGGACCCAGCAGCCCGTGTTGCTCGATGAGGAATCCGAACCGGAGCCCGATCTGGCCGTCGTACCGGGCCGCCCGGCCGACTATCGCGATGCCCACCCCGCACATATCGCGCTCGCGATCGAGGTGGCGGACTCGAGCCTTCGTTTCGACCGGGAGCACAAGGGCAGCCTGTACGCGCGAGCCGGCATCGAAGACTACTGGATCGTCAACCTCGTTGATCGACTCCTCGAGGTCTATCGGCTTCCCGGCGCGGTGCCGTCAGCGCTGTATGGCTGGCACTATCGGTCGGCTGTGAGCTTGGCGGCGCCCGCCGTCGCCGTGCCTCTCGCGTTCGCGTCGGTCCGCATCGCCGTCAGCGACCTATTGCCCTGACGGCGGCATTGCCGCCGACGACTTGCTCGAACCCGGACCTACCCGAGCAGACTGCGCCGGCGGCAAGCGGAAGACGGCTCTACATCAGTGCGATCTCGACGACTAGTCTCTCTGACTCTTGGCGGTCTGGCGTTCGAATGGCCAGGCCGCCACTGCCTCGGTGACCTGTCGCCTATGATTTTCGGCGCGTGTCGGCAACATGCAAGCCGATCAGTCGAGCGACGAGGACAGCTAAGTAGAAATGACCGAGCACCGCCTCCAAGATAACCGCCGCGCGGGCCACCCCGCCAATCGGCAGGACATCTCCAAACCCCAAGGTGGTCAAGGTCGTGAAGCTGAAGTACGTCATCAGGTTCATGGGGACGTCTGTCGCGATCCCCTGCTCCTTGCCGGGCATCCACCACGTCGGCAGACGGAAGCTACCGGGCGCCAGGAGGTAGATCAGCGCGTACAGACTGCCCCAGAGATAGCCGATGAGAAGGTAGACGCAAAGAGCCCCGCTGAGCGTGTCCATGGTCACGCGTTTTTCAGTGAAGACGCGGAGTAGGACTGTGACCGTCGTGTAGAGCAGAAACAGCATCATCAGCACCAGGGCCACTCGAGTCAGACCGAGTGCCGGAACGACTTGCCGCAGCCACAAGCTCACCAGGGTTGGCAGAGCCAGGAGCCCCGAGACCATGGCCTCGGCTCGGTTGACGCGGACCATGTGGATACTGCTCAGCGCCACCAATGTAAAGAGCAGTTCCCAGAGGCCTCGCCCGACGACGTTCTCCGTGAGCCAAGGTCCGATAGCGACGAGGGCCAGCAAAGACCCCAGCAAATAGACCGAGCGGCCGTCCACCAAGCGCTGAAGCCTGCCGTGGATACTCGGCCCACGCGTCATAGGCAACTCTTCGCGGTCAGATGGACTCGTTGCCACGCCGTCCCGGTGGCGCTCGTCGGCGAGTGCTCTATCCCCGTCACATAGAAGGTCGCGCGCCAGCCGCGTTTGTCGTCCTGAGTCAACTGCGGGTCATAGCCCTGGCGGTGCATCCGGACGCCGATGTGGCCGACGTCGAGCCAGGAGTCGAGCCGGTGCGCGGCGCCCTGAGCGCGCGGTGGTCGTAGAAGGGCATCGCGCCCTGGCGAAGCCAAGTGCCGCGACGAGGAGTCGGCCGCATTGGTCGAGCACGCGCTACTCGATGATCTTGTCCGCGCGCAGCAGCACCGACTGAGGAATCGTCAGGCTGAGCGCCTTCGCGGTCTTGGCGTTGATGACCAGCTCGAACTTGGTGGGCTGTTCGACAGGGAGATCGCCGGGCTTGGCGCCCTTCAGAATCCTGTCCACATAGGTGGCGGCGCGATGGAAGGCCTCGGCGATGTCCGGTGCGTAGGACATGAGGCCGCCGGCCTCTGCGAACTCCCTGGCTCCAAAGACGGTCGGCAACTTGTGCTTCTTCGCAAAGTCCCCGACGAGTCCTCGGTATCCCGTCGTCAGCCCATCGAAGAGCATCGTGAGGGCATCAGGTGGTTCCTTTTCAAGCGCTGCGAACGCGCGTGCCAGGTCATCTGCGTTTCGCACCTCCGTGCGCTTGAGGGTGAGGCCGAGTTTGTGGGCCGCCGCCTGTATTACCCGCATTTCAGCGTTGGCGGCGGGACTCCAGAGAACGGCGAGGCGAGTGACACGAGGAACGACCTCCTTGAGTAACTCAAGCCGCTTCGAGCCCAGCTCGGGGATCATGAGCGATATTCCGGTCAAATTGCCTCCCGGCCGTCCCAGGCTGGCGACGAGCCGCTCGGCGACCGGATCGCTGGCTCCCGTCATCACAATGGGGATGGTGCTGGTCGCCTGCTTGGCGGCCCGTAGCAGCGGGTCGGTCCCCGCCACGACGATGATGTCGACCTTCATCCCGACCAGTTCTTTGGCCAGATCATCAAGGAGCTCAGCATTCCATTTCGCCGAACGGTACACGATGGTGATTGTCTTGCCTTCGATCCAGCCTAGCTCGCGAAGACCGGCGAGGAAGGCTGCGCGTTCTGGCGAGGGGATTTCGCTGAGAGGAGCGAGAACGAGGTACCCAAGGCGCGGGATCTTTGGCGGCTGCTGTGCTTCGGCCAGCGGCAAAAGACCCAGGCTGACAGCGAGAATGACCGCGAGCCCGATCACCCGCATGCGCACTTCGATGGGGGGATGACCGCCCGGGGGTTTAGCTGAACGCCACGACGCGCACCAGCACCGCGTCGCCCGAGGACGCCGTCCAGACGCGGCTGGGTCGGTGAGCGCCGCGCTCATGGTCACTCGATCACTTGGTCGGCGCGGAGCAGCAAGGTCCGAGGAATCGTCAACCCGAGCGCTTTGGCCGTCTTGAGGTTGATGACGAGCTCGAACTTCGTAGGATCTTCGATCGGCAAGTCGCCGGGATTGGCACCTTTCAGAACTTTGTCGACATAGCGGGCCGCTCGCCGGAACGAATCGGTCAGGCTCGGAGCATAAGAGACGAAACCGCCGGCTTCGACGTCGGCCTTCGTTGCAAACATGGTCGGGATGCGCTGCTTGGTCGCGAACTCGATGATGATCGGCCTGTATGCGGTCGTGATCGGACTGGCAATGGTGACCAGGGCATCGGGACGCTTCTGCGTCATCGCGGCGAAGGCCTTCGGGACATCGTTCGGGTCTTTCACTTCGAGAGACTGGAGCATCACTCGTAGCTTGCGCGCCGCCGACTGCATTTCTTGCCACTGCCGGGGTGCGCCCTGATTGGCCGGATTCCAGAGAACGGCGGCGCGGGAGAGCCTCGGAATGGCTTCCTTGAGCAGCTCCAGTCGTTTTCCGGTCAGTCCCTCGGCCGACCAGCCCGTCCCCGTAATATTCCCGCCCGGGCGCGCGAGGCTCTTGACGAGCCCTTCTTCGACCGGATCGCCGAGCGCCGGGACGATGATGGGAATCGACTTCGTTGCCTCTTTCGCGGCATCGATAGCTCCCGGCACCGCGACGATGACGTCGACCTTGAGGGTGACGAGCTCGGAAGCCAGATCGGGCAAGAGCTCACGATTCCAAGCCGCCGATCGATACTCGATCGCGATGTTCCGGCCAACGACGTAGCCGAGCTCTCCCAAGCCATCCAGGAATGCCGCGCGCTCCGCGGAAGGCGGGTCGACCAGCGGTGAGAGGACCAGATAGCCGATCCGTGGAACACGGCCTGGGCCCTGTGCGGCGGCCGCGCGCGGAGCGATGAGCACCCCGCAGATCAGCGCGAAGAGGACGAGGCGCCGGGACATCACTGATCGAGAATTGAGTCCGTCTCGATCAGCGCCAACGCAACCGTTGTCCCGGCTTCCGGTCCGAGCGCATACTGCCTCCGCGAGGGATGGCTGTGAAGAGACTTTGGGTCGAGATCCGGACCTTGTCAAGGCGGTTGCCAGTCTTCGTCCTCGGCATCGTGGTCGTCTCGGGCGGCGCGGACGCCTGGAGCCAGGCGCACGAGCCGCCGAAGGTGCGGTTCGTGGAGCATGCGCCCGCGGCATTCGAAGCCGCGCAGCGTGAGGGCAAGCCGGTCTTCCTGCTCATCAGCGCCGTCTGGTGCTACTGGTGCAAATACTTTCAAACGCAGGTGCTCGCCGACGCCGAGGTTGCTGTCTACCTGAATCGGCACTACGTGAACATGTTGGCAGATCACGACCGGCGGCCGGACCTCGCGCGCAAATATGTCCGGGGACTGCCGATGATCGTGCTATTCGGTCCAGACGGCGGGCTTCGACAGTCGTTCGTCGGCGTGCTGAAGAAGGAAGACTTCCTGAGCATCATGAAGAACGTGGCGACGTCGCCTCCCCGCGCGCTGGACGCGCGGCCGGAGAGTGGGCCATCCCCGGCGCCGGTGACCCAGGGGAACTATCAGCAGCTTCGCGAGGAGGTACTGCGCTTCATCGCCGAGTACCTGGACACGAGCTACGGCGGCTTCGGCACCGGCGACAAATATCCTCAGCCACGCCTGCTCGCGTACCTGCTCGAGCTGCATCAGGCCACAGGAGATCACCGCTACCTCCTTGCGGTCGAGAAAAGTCTCGACGGGATCCTCGGAGCGCTCTACGACCCCGTCGACGGTGGATTCTTTCGCTTCGCCGAAGGACGTCAATGGCGCGTACCGCACTCTGAAAAACTGGTTCATCTGAACGCGGCCCTGGCGGCGGTGCTGTGGGAGGCTCACCGCGTGACGCGCAACCCCCGCTATCGGGAGACCGCGGATCGCACGATCGCGTACCTGCTCCGCACACTCCACGACGCGCCGGTGGGAGGCTTTTTCAGCAGCCAGAGCGCCGATCCCGCGTATTACCGCCTCGCGATTCGCGAGCGACGAGCCGCGCAACCTCCGCCGGTAAATCGCGAGAAGCTGACGGCCTGGAACGCCGAAACCGCCATAGCTCTCCTCGCGCTCAGCCAGAGCTCGGGCCGCAAGGATTTGCGGGACGTCGCTCTGAAGACATTGGATTTCATCTACGCGAAGGTCGTGACGGAAAAGGGGGCCTTCGCCCTCTACGAGCCGCAGACCGGGCAGCGACTCGGCGAGGCGCAGGTCGACGCCAACGCTTGGGCGGCCCTGGGCCTGCTCGAGGGCTATCGAGCCGTACGGGTCGAGTCCCACCGTCGGGCAGCGCTCCAGGTACTGAGTTTCGCCGTGGCCCACCTGTTCGATGCTCAGCGGGGGGCTTTCGGTGAAGCGAAAGGCGTTCCGCTCTCGCTCGACGCCAACGGCGTCATGGCCGAGGCACTGGTGCTGGCACGGCAGGTGGGGGGGCCTGCCGAATACGCCGATCTAACCCGTCGCGTACTCACGACCTTTGGCGGCTCGACGCGTGCCCTGTTGGCCGAGAGCGACGACGCGGCGGTCCGGGCGCCGGACGCCGTGTACTACTTGCGAGCGTACGCGCAGGTCGTCGCCCGACCTCCGGCGGGCGAGGAGCGCCGGTGACTATCCGACAAACTGGTCGGCTCTGAGAAGCAGAGGCGTGCGGATCGTCACTGGCGCTCGATCGGCAGGTCTCCGGGCTTGGCCCCCTTCAGGATGCGGTCGACGTAGTACGCGGCGCGCCGAGTTCCAAGGGCGAGCCCGAAGGACCACCGCCAGGATATGACGCGGTCCGCGGGGCGTCACCGGATCCCAGGTACGCTGATCGGCTTTCCGTTGTCGAACGCCGTGACGTACAGTTCGAGATCCGCGTACTCCGGCGCGTCGGCGGGCAAGTAGTTCATTCCGAGAGGCAGCATGCACACCTGGAAGCGTTTACGAATGTCCCAGATCCCGCGATATGCCATGAACCAGAGCGGAAAGTGCTTGGTCAGGCCCTCCCGGACGGGACTCAGCAAGCGCGCGCCGGCGTATCGGCCGGCGCCTCGGTCTGTCTCGTGGCAGTCGGCACAGGCATGGTTGCGTTGGCCTACCCGCTTGAAGTACAACGCCCGTCCTCGCTCGTATGCGGCCGCGGCCTCCGGGCTCGTGATGTCGACGTTCACAGGCATTCCGTTCGACTGCATCTTGATGAGGATCGTCATGTTAAGGTTGTCGGCGCTCTCGGCCAGCATCTCTCGGCCCGCCGTCTCGGGCGCATGGACGGTCAGAAAATCTCCGATCGACATGACGCGCCGGTAGGCCGAAAGGTACATCGGGTATTTCGTCGCCACGCCCTTCATGGCCTTCTCCGGACCGCCCGCGTGGCAATCGGCGCATGCTTTGCCCGTCGGTCCCTTCGCGGACCACACGGACAGGGCGTTGTCCGCGAAGACGACCGCGGGGTTCGTGGCGGGGTCCAGGTTGTCGCCGTAGTAGTTCGATATCGGCGGACGGGTAAAGGGGTTGCGCGCAGGATCTTTCTCGGGTGGCGGAACAAACGGCGGGTTGCCCTTGAGCGTCTGTAGGAATGCGACGATGTGGACGACTTCCTCGGGAGAGAGGATCCCGGCTGGTCCCCAGGGCGGCATGCTCGTATTGGGAAAGACCACACGGGGATCCCAGATCAGCTCAAAGAGGTATCGATCGGGCAGACGTCGATCCCCGATAACTGACAGATCGGGCCCGACGCTTCCAGCCGGCCAGACGTCGTCCCCAGGAATGAGGTGGCAGCCCGTGCACGGCGCCTTGTCCCGCGCCATGAACAGTTGCCGCCCGCGTGTCGGATCACCCTTGATGCTGGGCATACCGACTCGCCCCGGCGGCGGGAAGACCCGGGCGTCGGGGTAGAAGTAGGTGGGCCACTGCTCGTAGTTCGTCGTGAAAGTCGAGAAGGGCTCTTCGCGGTAGCGGATCTGCACCCGTTTGCCTTCGATTTCCTTGACTTCACCTCGAGCCTCGGGAATCGCGCGCGACGTCCACCCGGAGCTGGGGGCGGCGGACTCGCGCCTGTCTGCGCCGGGGGCGCAGCCTAGTGTGAGCACGGCAACGACAGTGAGGAGTTGTCCGAGGGCGTGCTTCAGGCGCATAGTGTCTCCCTGGGATTTGTCGGAGGCCAGACGCACTCTGGGTCGGCGTAGCTGGGGTTGTCAAGTGTTCACGCGCGCGGAGCAACCGATGCAGCGGTGAACCTGTCGGCGGGCAGGACCTGGCGAGGAGGACGATCATGACCGAGGACCACCACCGTGTGAGCCGGCGAACAGCTTTATTGAGCTTGAGCGCCCTCGGCGTTGCCGCGGCCGGCGGAATCATGATGATGCCCCGGAGCGCGAGCGCTCAGGCGCTCGGTCAGAACGAGAGCGTGGAAGACGCCATCAAGCGGCTGTTCGGCGGCAAGCCGATGAAGGACGGCGCCGCCGCCGTCAAGCTAGACGTCCCGCTCATCGCCGAAAATGGCGCGGTGGTCCCGATCTCCGTCAGCGTCGAATCACCGATGACGCCGACGAATTACGTGAAGCACATCTACGTCGTCGCCGACAAGAACCGCATCCCGGTCGTCACGCGAGTGACGTTGGCACCCGAAGCCGGCCGCGCGTTCGTGGGCGCGAACATTCGCCTGGGCGAGAGCGGTGACGTGCGCGCCATCGTCGAACAGAGCGACGGCACGTTGCTCGCCGTCAAGCGAGAGGTCAAAGTCACGGTCGGCGGCTGCGGAGGCTAAGCATGTCAGACATCGGGAAGGTACGGCTCCGCATTCCGTCGAGTGTCAAGCCCGGCGACGTGGTCCAGGTGCGCGCCCTGGTAATCCATCCGATGGAGCGGATCGAACGGGACGCGCAGGGCAAGATCATCCAGAAGAACTACAACTACATTAACAAGGTGGTCGCGATGTATCTCGGCAGGACCGTCGCGACTTTCGACACGACACAGAACGTGGCCGAGAACCCGTTCTTCACCTTCAACTTCAAGGCGACCGACCCGGGGCAGCTCAAGGTTCAGTTTCTCGATACGACGGGCGGGCGGTACGAGGGGACCGCCGACATCAAGTTCTCGTGACGGAGTACTAGCCTCATCCAGTTGCTAGATCGCGCCGTCTGCGCGCAGCGTCGCGATGTCGTCCTTCGAGTAGCCGAGGCTCGCTAGCACCTCGTCGGTGTGCTGACCCAGGCGCGGCGGCGGCGTCTCGATGCTCGGGCCGCCGTCGGCGAACTTGAACGCGGCCAGCGGCACGGTCACCGGGCCGTCGACGCCCTCGATCTTCTCGTGACGATGCAGCACGCGCCGCGCCTCGAGCTGCGGATCCTTCAGCGATTCCGACAGAGGCCGCACGCGGCCGGCCGGGACGTGACGGCTCTGCAGATACTGCTCCCACTCGTCAGCGGTCTTGCCGCCGATGATCTTCTGGAGCTCCTCGGTCTGCTTGTCGTAGAGCTCCTCGCGCTGGTCGTGGCTCGACTGCGCGGCGATGTCCGGGCGGCCGAGGGCGTTGAACAGGCGCTCGTGCTGGCCGCGGTTGCTGGCCGCGATCATCAGGGGCGCGTCCTTGGCCTCGTAGAGCTGGCTGCTGGCGCGATCCATCTGGTTGCCCTTCGGCTTGGGCTCCTTGCCGGTGCGCAGGTACGAGGTGATGTGCGAGCCCATCAGCATCAGCGACACGTCGAGCATCGCGCTGTCGATGTACTGGCCGCGGCCGGTTCGCTCGCGCTGGAAGAGCGCGGACGAGATCGCGAAGGCGCACATGGTGCCGGTGGCGTAGTCGATGACGGGCGCGCCGGTCTTGATCGGATTCACGTCGGGCGTGCCGGTCATGGCCATCATCCCGGACGTCGCCTGGATCAGCTGGTCGTAGGCCGTTTGCACGCCGCGCGGGCCCTCCTGTCCGAAGGCGGTCATCGAGCAGTAGATCAAGCGCGGGTTGAGCGGGCGCAGATCGTCCCAGCCGAGCCCCAGCGCGCGGAAGGCCCCGGAGCGGAAGTTCTCGACCAGCACGTCGGCGTCCTTCACGAGCTTCTTCAAGATCTCGCGGCCCTTCTCGTGCTTCAGATTCAGCGTGATCGCGCGCTTGTTGGACGCCTGCGTCAGGTAACCCGTACCCATGAGCTGCTTGTTCAGGGCGCGGTCGCCGCCGCTATCGCGGCTCTGGTCGTAGTCTGTGGGATGCTCGATCTTGATGACGTCGGCGCCCAGTAGCGCCAGCTGATACGCCGCGAATGGGCCGGCCAGCACGTGCGTGATGTCGATGATCTTGATGCCCTCGTATGGCCTCATGGGGACCTCCCGCGTTGGTGTGCGCTATTCTAGCGTCTCGAGTCGCGATTGAGACGGGGAGGAGCTTCCATGGGCGGGATCACCGTGCTGAGCCCGTTGGGCGTCAACCGGGTCGGGGCGCAGCCGCTGGCGCCGCGCTTGCGGTCGCTCGACGGCGTCACCCTGGGCATTCTCAACAACCACAAGCCGAACTCGCTCGAGCTGCAACGTCGGGTCGTCGAGCTCCTGGCCAAGGCGCATTGCGTGGCCGGCTCGGTCACGAAGCAGAAGCCCAGCGCCGCCATCGGCGCCGAAGGGCTCGACGCCTACGCGAAGGAGGTCGGCGCGGTCATCACCGCGATCAGCGACTGAGGCTCGTGCACGTCGTGGTGTATCCACGACTCGGTCGAGCTCGAGCGTCGGGGCGTCGCCACCGTCACCATCTGCACCGAAGCCTTCATCGGGCTGGCGCGCGAGGAGTCCAAGAACCTCGGCATGCCCGATCTGCCGCTGGCCATCATCAAGCATCCGATCGGCGGGGAGTCTCTCGCGGTCATCCATCAGCGGGCGGAAGACGCGCTGGCCCAGGTGATTCGTGGGCTGACGGGCGACCCGGCCGCGCGTCGCGCGAGCGCCGCGGCGAGCGGGGCGGCGCCCACCAGCTTCACCTTCGCCAGCGACGACGAAGCGCTGGAGACGTTTCACGCCCGGCGGCTCACGGATGGGCTCCCGTTCGTGCTGCCGACGGCCGAGCGCGTGGAGGCGATGATCGCGGGCTCGGGCCGCCGCGCCGGCGAGGTGATCGCGGTCGTGCCGCCCCGGTGGGCCGAGGCTACCGTGGAGAACATCGCGATCAACGCGGTGATGGCCGGGTGCCGGCCCCAGTACATGCCGCTGCTGATCGCGGCGATTCAGGCCGCGGCGGATCCCGCGTTCGGGCTCTACAGCGTGCAGGCGACCACGCATCCCTGTGCGGTGCTCATGCTGGTCTCCGGGCCGATCGCCGAGGAGATCGGGCTCAACTTCCGCCACGGCGCGTTCGGTCCGGGCTTTCGCGCCAACGCCTCGATTGGCCGGGCGATGCGCCTGGTACTGATGAACGTGGGCGGCGGCATCCCGGGCGAGGGCGATCAGGCGACACATGGCTCGCCGGCGAAGTTCAGCTATTGCGTGGCCGAGAACGAGGCGGCCACACCGTGGGAGCCGTTCCGGGTCGCCCGCGGTTTCGCGCGGAGCGACAGCACCGTCACGGTGTTCTCCGGCGAGGGCCCGCACAACGTCAACGACCACGTCTGCACGTCGGCCGAGACCACGTTGACTGTCGTGGCTGACACGATGACGACCATCGGCCACAACAATGCGGGCTCGGTGATCCGCGGCGACGTCCTGGTGGCCTTCGGTCCCGAGCACGCCCACACGATCGCCTCAGGCGGCATGTCCAGGGGCGACGTGCAGAAGTACCTCTACGAGCGCGCGCGCAACAAGGTGGGCCTGCTCAAGCTGCGCGCCATGTACAAGGCCGAGAACTGGCCCGATTGGGTCGATCAGGAGGACGACGAGGCGCTGTGCCCAATCGTCGGCAAGCCCGAGGACATCCACATCGTGGTTACGGGCGGACCGGGCAAGCACTCGGCGTTCATCCCGACGTTCGGAACGTCGAAGTCGGTGACGCGGAAGATCGAGGCGCCCGGACGCTGACGGGTGTCGCCGGGACTACATGCCGTGGCCGCCGCCGACGAAGATAGTCTGGCCGGTCATCGCCGACTTCCTCGGCGCTGCCGATCTTTTCCTAGACCTTCAGCACCTCGGCACCCGGCGCGGCCTCGAGCTCGCAGGCATTGACCGTCATCGCCAGCATCGCGTAGTAGCCGATCGCGCCGGTGAGCTGGATGAAGCCGTCGTTGCCGAAGCGGCCAGTCAGCGCCTTCATGGTGGCCTCGTCGACCCGGTGCTTGCGCATGAGCTGCCGCGTGAACTCGACGATCTGCGCGTCCTCGGCCGGGATCCCGCGACTGTGATTCTCGCGGATCGCGGTGATCGTCGACTCTGGGACGCCGAGCTTGCGCGCGCCGCCGGTCTGCGCGCCCCAGACGTAGACCGCCTCGAGCTCGCGGGCGACCGTCATCGCGGCCAGCACGCGCACGCGCATGTCGAGCGAGCCCTCGAACCTCACGTACGCGCCCAGATGCGCCAGGCGCCCGGCCAGCTCGGGTGAGTGCAGGAACATCGTGAACGGGCCCTGCAGGGCGCCGCGGCTCGCGACGATCGAGTCGACGATCGCGTGATCTTTCGCCGCGACCTGGTTCTTGCTGGTGATCGGTGTCAGCCTCGCCATGCGTGCCTCCTTGGTCGGTTGAGTGCGGTACTCAGTGGGCCGCGAATCCCGCTTGCTGGAGTAGTGCGTACACCCGGTGCGGCGTGAGCACCGGATTCGGGATCTCGAGCCGGCCCTCGAACGCGTCGGACACCGCGTTGGCGATCGCGGCGGTCGGCGGGCAGGTGGCGCCTTCGCCGACTCCGCGAACGCCGAGCGGGTTGTGATCGGTCGCGAACTGTACATGCTCCATCGCGAGCGGTGGCATGTCGTCCGCCCGCGGGATTGGATAGTCCATCAAGGTGTTCGTGAGGAGCTGGCCGCTCGCGTCGTGAACGATCTCTTCGCCGAGCACAACGCCGAGGGCCTGCGCGAAGCCGCCGACGATCTGGCCGTCGACGATCACCGGGTGGAGCTGGCGGCCGCAGTCGTGGACGATCGCGTAGCGCGGGATCGTCACGCGGCCGGTCTCGGTGTCGACCTCGACGATCGCCGCATGGACGCCGCTCGACCAGGTCACCGTGGGCGGCGCGTAGAACTTGGTCGCCCAGAGTCCGGGGCCGCCGAGCTCGACGAGCCCGCGATGGGTCAGCGCGACGCGCGCCACCTGAGCCAGCGGCACGGCGCGCCCGGGCGTACCGACCACGAAGGCACGGCCGTCCTCGATCCGCACGTCGGCGGCGGCGCACTCGAGCAATCCCGCCGCAACCTTGCACGCCTTGGTCTTCACCTCGGCCGCCGCGACGGCGACCGCGTTGCCCGTGTTGACCGCGACCCGGCTGGCTCCCGTCCCGTAGCCGAACGGCACCAGGGTCGTGTCGCCGCCGCGCACGCGGATGTCGTCGAACGCGGCGCCCAGATACTCCGCGCACACCTGGGCGAAGACGGTCTCGTGCCCCTGGCCCGAGCCCGACACGCCGATCAGCACCTCGACGTGGCCGCGCTCGTCGACCTTGACCGTGGCCCATTCGCCCGGGCGCACGCTGCCGCCCGCCTCGAGATAGGCGGCGATTCCCACACCGATCCGGCGGCCCTGAGCGCGCAGATCGGCCTGTCGCTTGCGCCAGCCGGCGTAGTCGATGAGATCGAGCGCACGCCGAAGCTCGAGCGGGTAGTCGCCGCCGTCGTAGCTCACGGCGACCCCGTCTCGATAGACGAGCCCCGGACGATAGGGCATTTCGTGCGGCGCGATCTGGTTTCGCGCACGGACTTCGGCCGGATCGAGTCCGAGTGCGGCCGCGAGCCGATCGAGCAGCCGCTCGACCACCAGGACCGCTTCGGGCCGGCCGGCGCCGCGATACGGCGCGCTCGCGGTCTTGTTGGTGACGACGGAGAAGCCTTCGGCGCGGAGGGCCGGCACCTTGTACTGCGAGGGCAGGTGATTGATCGTGTTCGTCGGCTCGTGCACGGAGAAATAGTGATAGGCGCCGACGTCCTTCACGATGCGCACGTCGAGCCCGAGGATGCGCCCGTCGCGCGTGGCGGCGAGCCGCGCATGATGCGCCTGCTGTCGCGCCTGATGCGAGCTCGACAGGAACTCGGTGCGCGTCTGGATCCACTTCACGGGCCGCCGCAGATGGTGGGCCAGGAGCGGGACGAGCACGTCCTCGGGATAAATACCTTCCTTCGGACCGAATCCGCCGCCGGTGTCGGGCGCGATCACGCGTACGCTCTCGGCCGGTAGCCCGAGCCGCGCCGCGACGACGCTGCGCAGGTGAAAGGGCGCCTGGTGTGTCGCCCACACCGTCAAGGTGCCGGCAGCCGGATCGAAGGCGGCGCAGAGTCCGCGTGTCTCGATCGCCATCGACGTCACGCGCCCGTGCGCGGGATGGTCCTCGACCACCACGTCGGCCTCGGCGAACGCGCGGTCGATGTCGCCGATCAGATGGACCACGTGGCCGACCACGTTGCTCGCGCCCGCGTGGACGAACGGCGACGTGGCCAGCATCCCCGCCTCGGCGTCGACCACGGCGGGCTGGGCCTCGTACTCGACACGCATGAGCGCCGCCGCGTCGGCGGCTCGGTACGGATCCGGCGCGAGCACCGCGGCGATTGGCTCGCCGACGTAACGAACCTCATCGCGGGCGAGCGGCCGCTGCGGCCGCGGCGTGTCGAGACGCACGTAGGGATTCGCGCGATCGGCGCGCGATGCCGGGAGCGGATCGGCGAGGCCGGGGAGATCGTCGGGGAGAAAGACCGAGACGTCCGGCAGCGCGCGCGCCACCGTTGCATCCACGCCGGCGAGCCGAGCCCGCGCGTGGATCGAGCGCACCAGTATCAGATGCAAGAGCCCCGGCGGGGCGATGTCGTCGATGAAGCGGCCCCGCCCGGTGATCAGCCGCTCGTCTTCTTTACGCCGGGGTGACTGACCGATCACCGCCGCAGAGCCCCTCAGGGTGTCCGCCCGGTTCCAGTCCGCTTGCGATAGGCCGCGATCTCGCGCTCGAGGTCCGAGAGCTCTTCGCACGGCAGCAAGCAGATTTGGCGGAGTGCCTTCAGATGCTCCTCCGCTCGGGCGAGATTGCCGACCATCAGATAGGCTTCACCCGCGTACTCGTGAGCGCCACGGTGGCGAGGATTGAGCTCGAGCGCCCGGCGATAATGCTCGAATGCGGTGTCCAGCTTGCCAAGATTGCGGTAGGAGAATCCCAGATAGTTCTGAAGATCGGCGTTGTCGGGATCGCGTAACACGGCCTGGGTCAAGCGCCTCACCGCTTCACTCCAGTCCTTGCGATCGAGCGCCTGCTTGCCGGCCGCGTAGTCCGGATCGGCCTCCACG
>Ga0075425_100002172_pt1 | contig 19520 bp, 18 predicted proteins | sample SoiMethybrSBSTD4_FD_75300 | JGI IMG/M metagenome (GOLD analysis project Ga0075425, IMG submission 75300) | Bulk soil microbial communities from a Populus tree surrounding site in Tennessee, USA - Soil MetaG P. TD hybrid SBSTD4 | ecosystem: Environmental > Terrestrial > Soil > Tree plantation... | reverse complement strand
GATCGTCTAGCTGCAGGACGGGGCGACGCGCTTCAGCGATCGCACCTGCATCTCGCGGTCGACGAGCGTGCCGGTGACGCTGACGCGCTGGCCGACGTGATCACCCAGCTTCAGGCGTTTCGACGCGTCGATCACGTCGATCGGTTTCGGACCCTTCTTCAGGAAGCCGGACTTCCAGCTGCGCGATCTCGGCGCGTCCGATCCGGTCGTGTCCTTCAGCCGGAACGTTTCGTCGTTGCGCTCGAGGCAGCCGGTAATCGTCACCGGCGCCGCCTTCGGCGTTGTCGGCTTCACGGCGTCGACGGCCGGGGCCTGCGCCGCGTCGGCATCACCCGATGTCGCGCGCGCCATCGCAGCTCTCTTCGTGACGTTCTTGTCGATCTGCGCTTCGGCTGACGCGGGCTCGCGCGTTGCGAACATGGTTGCGGCAAGCAACGCGATCACACCCAACGAGATCGCGCCGGCGCTCATCGCGGGCTTCTCGCGAATGGTCTTCTGCACGCGACTCCATTTGTTCCGCACCGACTTGTTCAAGCGCATCGATTTGATCAAGCGCATCGATGTCCTCCTTGGCAATTGAGGACCAGAGAGCAAGGCTGGTGCCCGCGCACGCGGCGCTCGTAAGTGGCGACGGCGACGCGACTTGCCGTCCCCGGGCGAGCCCGTGTACCGGAACGGGTCGCGACGGCCCGCCAATTTCGTGATCCGACGGCGAATGCCGTATAGTCCGCTCCGCCCTATGAAATCGGTTCCCAGGTGGGTTGTCGCGTGCGTCCTGGTCGCGATCGCCATCGCGGTGGCCGCGCAGTCGCCGAACATGACGTTCGCGCTGACCGGCGACTCGATTATCACGATGAAGCTGCGCGTGCACACCGATCCGCAGTTCACGAAGATGATCGAGCTCATTCGCGGCGCCGATGCGGCGTTCACGAATCTCGAAATGCTGTTCCACGACTACGAGCCGTATCCCAGCACCGAGAGCGGCGGCACCTACATGCGCGCCGACCCCGCCCTCGTCGACGAGCTCGTGTGGGCTGGATTCGACATGGTGGCCCGCGCCAACAATCACACGAACGATTACGGCGTCGACGGCATGCGGCTGACGACGAAGTACGTGTCGAGATCGGGCCTCGTGCAGGCCGGCGTCGGCGACAGTCTCCGCGAAGCGCGCGAGGCGCGGTTCCTCGACACCGACAAGGCGCGCGTGGCGCTCATCTCCACGGCATCGACATTTCCCGATCAGAGCCGCGCCGGCGTCTCGTGGGGCGACACGAAGGCGCGGCCCGGTCTCAACCCGCTTCGCTTCAAGACGACGTACGTCGTCACGAGGCAGCAGTTCGACGCGCTCCGCACCGCGCTGCGCGACGCGGGACAGCTCGGCCGCGGCCGAGGCGCGGCGGCCGCAGATTCCACCATCAATGAGATGACCGTGTTCGATCGCCGCTTCGTCGTCGGCGACAAAACGGAGACGCGGACCGAGCCGCTCAAAGAGGATCTCGACGGCATGGCCGCCGTCGTCCGCGACGCATCGAGGCAGGCGGACTACGTCATCGTTTCGTCGCACACGCACGAGGGCGGCGCCGATCGCTTCACGCCGCCGGAGTTCTTCGTCGCCTTTGCGCACGCAATGGTGGACGCCGGCGCGGACATCATCACGGTATCCGGTCCGCACGTGCTGCGCGGCGTGGAGATTTACAACGGAAAGCCGATTTTCTATTCGCTCGCGAACTTCATCTTCGAGAACGAGACGCTGCTGCGACAACCGCCGGAGAACTACGAGCCGCTCGGGATGTCTCCGGGATCGGGCGTGGGGGAGTTCAACGATCGCCGGTCCAACAACGGCGCGACCGGTTTTCCCGCCGACGAATACATCTGGGAATCGGTCATCGCGATGCCGCGATTCGCGGGAAAACAGCTCACCGACATCAAGCTGTATCCGATCACGCTCGGATACAAGAAGCCGCGCACGCAGCGCGGCTGGCCGATGCTGGCGAACGAGGAGTTGAGCCGGAAGATCGTCGGCGACATCGCGAAGTTCTCCGCGCCGTTCGGAACGAAGATCGAGTTGAAGGACGGAATCGGCGTCGTCACGCTCGCAGGGACCAAGTCCGACCAGTAACGCCGCGAGGCCAGTGCAGTTTCCAGATGCGTGTAGCGCGGCCCCGCGCTACATCACAATGGAAAACGCGCTAATCTTCGGCGGCGACGGCCCAGAGACCGACGAGCGTGGTGGCGGCGCCGACCCCGCACGCGGCGAGCAGCGAGTAGCCGTTGCGGTAAACGAACGTCGTGAAGGTGACGCCGGTTGCGATCCAGACGCCGACGGCAGGCGCTGTAAGACGGTGTCGCGAAATGCGCACGTCCATTGTGCGTCCTTTCGAAAACGTAACAAACGAACGGGCGCGGATCTGCACTCGGGGGTACCGTAAGGTGTCGGCGTCGTGTGGAGAAACTTTAGCGACCGCGGAGCGATCAATCGCGCAGGACTTCCTCGAGCGCGAGCTGCGCGGCGAAGTAGCCGCACATGCCGTGCACGCCGACGCCTGGCGGCGTCGACGCTGAACACAGATACAAACCGCGCGTCGGCGTCTTGTACCAGCGCCACGTCGGCCGCGCGAACAGCTGCTTGAGCGTCGACGCGCCCGCGGCGATGTCTCCGCCGACCAGATTCGCGTTGTAATTCTCGAGATCGGCCGGCGCCATCACGGATCGCGCGAGGATTCGATCGCGGAATCCCGGCGCGAAGCGCTCGATCTGCTGCTCGATCCTCGACGTCATGTCGACGGTCGCGCCGTTCGGCACGTGACAGTAACCCCACGCGATGTGTCGGCCGCCGGGAGCGCGGGTCGAGTCGAACAGCGTCGGCTGCGCGAGCAGGACGTACGGCCGATCGGGTATGCGGCCGCGCCAGACGTTGCGCTCCGACGCGGCGATTTCATCGAGCGTTCCACCGAGGTGAAGCGTACCCGCGCGCGCGCACGCCGCCGCACGCCACGGAATCGGCGCGTCGAGCGCCCAGTCCATCTTGAACACGCCCATCCCGTAGCGGAACGACTCCAGCTGTCTCCGGTACCACGACGGCACATGATCGCCCGCGATGCGGAGGAACGGTTTCGGCGACAGATCGCACAGCACCGCGCGCGCTGGCGGCAGCTCGTCGAGCGATCGCACCGGCATGCCGGTGATGATGCGACCGCCCAGGGACTGCAGATGCGCGGCAAGCGCATCGGAGATGCGCTGCGCACCGCCGCGCGGAATCACCCATCCCACGATGTGCGCGAGGGCGCCGAGCACGAGACCGAACGCGGCGGTTGGCATCTGCTCGAGCGGCACCATGCCATGCGCGGCGATGCCGGCGAATAATCCACGCGCCGGTTCGCCATGAAACACGCCGTGTGCGAGACCGTTCGCCGATCGCAGCGCGCGCAATCCGAAGCGGGCGGACGCCAGCGGATGGCGCGGCAGCTTCAGGTGTCCGAGGATCGTGTCCTCGATGCGCGGCCAGTCCGCGACGATGCCGCCCATCAATCTCTTGTATGCGCGAGCGTCGCGTCCGAGCTGCGCCGCGGTGGCGTCGATCGATCGTTCGACGACGACCGCGCTGCCGTCGTCGAACGGATGCGCGAGGCTGGCGGGCGGCTCAATCCATTCGACGCCGTGCGCGGCAAGCGGCATCGATCGAAATACCGGCGAGATCGCGGCGAACGGATGCACCGCGGAACCGAGGTCGTGCGTGAAGCCGGGAAGCGTCAGCTCCGCGGATCGTGCGCCGCCGCCGACCGTGTCCTTCGCCTCGAACACGAGCACCGTGCGACCCGCGCGCGCAAGAACAACTGCGGCCGCGAGACCATTCGGACCGGAACCAATGACGATCGCGTCGGTGTGGCTCGACACTTGCGTGATGTGCGACAGGCTAGCGCGTTTCCATATTGATGTGGCGCGGGGGCTTTCAGCCCCGCGAGACGCGGCCCTGGAAGGGCCGCGCTACACGCATCTCGAAACTGCACTAGTGCTCGACGAGTTCAATCACGGTATTCACGACGAGGTGGCGCACCGGCCGTGGCCGATGCCCGAGACGCCCTGGATCATGACGCAGACGTGGCACGATCTGACGGCCGATGACGCATCGACTGCGCCCGGGGCGGGCGCGTCAGCGTCGCGCCTGATTCATGCGCGCGTAAATTTCGTCGAGCTCCGGGCGCGACGCGCGGCTCGACTGCTCGGCCGCTCCGTATGCGACCTCGAGCTCGCCGCGCGCGATCCGCGGCATCACGGCGTCGGCGAACTGGTCGACCGGCACACCGAAGGTGTGGAGTCCGGGACCGCCGAGATCCGTGTCCACAGCCGGCGGAATGACCTCGATGACGCGGACGGACGTGCCGGCGAGCTGATGTCGCAGGGACAACGTAAAGGAATGAAGCGCTGCCTTCGTTGCGCAGTAGATCGGCACGGTCGCGAGCGGCGCGAACGACAGGCCGGACGTGACGTTGATGATCGCGGCCGTCCGTTGGTTCTTCAGATGAGGAATCATCAGGCGTGACAGGTGGATTGGCGCTTCGAGGTTGATGACGACCTCTTCGTGCGTATCCGCCCACGGCTCGGGATCGGCGAGCACCACGCGGCGCTGAATGCCGGCGTTGTTGACCAGCACGTTCAATGCCGGGTACTCGGACACGGTCCAACGGACGAGCGATTCGCGGTCGGCGTCGCTCGACAGGTCGGCAACTCGCGTTTTCAGCCGCGGATGACGCGCGCGGGCTTCATCGAGCTTGGGCGCGCGGCGTCCACAGACGATCACCTCGCTGCCGGCCGCGAGAAAACGCTCGGCGAGCGCCAGGCCGATGCCCGACGCGCCGCCGGTGACGAGAACGGCGTTCGACGCAAGCTCCATCGTTTCAGTATACTGACCACATCGGTTCGTTCATTTCGTTGTGAGGGTTCGTGCAAAAATCGAGACCTACGCAAAACAAGCGTGCGCGAGAGCGCGCGCGACAGGAAAAACAACAGCAGAAGGCGGCGCGCCGTCTCGACAAGGCGCGTCGCGGCGAGAAGCCCGCCGCGGCCGACGGTGAAGATCCCGATATCGCCGGCATCATTCCGGGTCCGCAGCCCTCACCCTGGGAAGACCTCGATCAGGAGTGACATCCGGCGGCTGCCGGGGGCGCCGCGATGAAGCCGGAAGCTCCGGACATCCCGGAGGTCCTTGTCATCGGCGGCGGTCCGGCGGGCGCGGCCGTCGGCGGACTGCTCGCCTCGTGGGGCCACTCGGTTCGCATTCTCGCCAGGTCGGACGATCCGTCACGCGGCCTCGCCGAATCGCTTCCTCCCAGCACTCATAAACTGCTATCGGCCGTCGGCGTGCTCGACGCGGTGGAGCGCGCCGGTTTCTACCGCAGCACCGGCAATACCGTCTGGTGGGCGTCGAACGATCGACGCGTCGAGCCGTTCGATCCATCGGGCGGCGCGACCGGATTTCAAGTTCATCGCCCCGCGTTCGATCGCGTGCTCCTCGACTGCGCCGAGCGCGCCGGCGCCCGCGTGACGCGCGGTGTCACCGTCCGGCGCGTGCGCTTCGGCGAATCCGCATCGATGGTGTTCGAAGACGAACGCCGCCGCCGGCGCACGATCTCCGGCCGGTTCGTGCTCGATTGCTCGGGACGCGCCGGTGTCGTCGCGCGGCGGTACCGCCGCGCCGAGCCGGGACAGAAAACGTACGCGCTCGTCGGCGTATGGCGGAAAGGGCGCGGCGCCGCCGATGTCACCGACCCGACGCATACGGTCGTCGAGACGTACGAAGACGGATGGGCGTGGTCGGTGCCGATCTCGGCGACGACCAGGCACGCCGGCGCGATGATCGACGGCACGTCGCCTCGCGTGACGGCAGGCCGCCGCGTCGCCGATGCGTACCGCGCGGAAATCGCGAAAGCCGGTCATCTTCACGCGCTGCTCGATGGCTGGTCGATCGAGCGGACGTGGGCGTGCGACGCGTCGCTCTATTCAGCCACCGCGTATGGCGGCCCGCAGTTCCTGCTCGTCGGCGACGCCGCATCCTTTATAGATCCGTTGTCGTCGTTCGGCGTGAAGAAGGCGCTCGCCTCCGCATGGATCGGCGCCGTGGTCGTTCACACCTGTCTCACGCATACGGACCGAACGGCCGTCGCGATCGACTTTTTCTCGGACTGGGAGCGCGAGACGTACGCGACGCAGCTGCAACGTTCGCGCGATTTCGCCTCCGAGGCGTTCGCACGGCATCGCCATCCGTTCTGGGCGGCGCGCGCGCATGAAAGTGCCGAGCGATCGTCCGTGAACGGCCGGCCGGGCGGCGGCCCGCCGGCGAGTCGCGATCCGGCGATGCAGCGTGCGCTCGAGGGGCTCCGCGAGCGGTCTTCGATCGATTTCCGGCTCGCCGACGGAATACGGCTCGAGAAGCGCCCCGTCATCCGCGGGCGCGAAATCGTTCTCGAGGAGTCGTTTGCCGGGATGAAATTCGCCGCAAACGTCGATCTGGTCACGCTCGCGAGGCTCGCGTGCGATCACCGGAACGTGCCGGCTCTCGTCGACGCGTACTGCCGCACTCACGGTCCCGTTCCACTGCCGAACGTCCTCGCCGGACTCTCGCTTCTCGTTGCGAAGGGAATTCTTCGACAGCGGGTGTAAACTCTGGCGCATGTTCAAGCGCCAGGTCGGGCGGCTTTCGGGCATTTCGTTCATTCCTTCGACACCGCTCCGGGCAGGCCTCGTGCTGCTCGCCGCGGTGTGTGCGGCCGCGAACATGGCGGCGCAGGCGCCGCCCGCGCAGGCGGGATCGGCGCCGGCAGCAAACGACGGCTTTCCCATCCAGAACGATCTGGTGCGGTCGAAATGCGAATCGTGTCATCGCGCCGACGCGCAGAACCGCCTGTCTCGCATTTCCTATCGCCGCGCGACGGTGGAGAACTGGGAGCGCACGATCAAGCGGATGGTGACGCTCAACCACGTGAACCTCGAACCGGCCGACGCGCGCACGATTCTGAAATATCTGGCGGACCATCAGGGGCTCGCGCCCGAGGAAGTGAGACCGATCGAGTTCGACGCCGAGCGGCGGCTCGTCGAATACACCTACACGGGCGACAAGGACACGGCGGACACGTGCTCGTCGTGCCACTCGATGGCGCGCGTGCTCAGCGAGCGGCGCACGAAAGAGGAATGGGAACTGCTCGTCGCAATGCACCGCGGCTATTATCCGCTCGTCGACAATCAGCCGATGAACGGCGGCCAGGGCTTCCGCCGGACGCGGCAGATGCAGACCGAGCCAGGTGAAGACGGACGTCCGCCCGACAACCGCCATCCCATGGACAAGGCGATCGAACACCTGTCGAAGACGCTGCCGCTGAACACCGCGGAGTGGGCGTCGTGGTCGGCCGCCATGCAGCCGGCGAAGCTCGCCGGCCGCTGGGCGATCTCGGGCACGATGCCGGGCAAAGGCGCCGTGTACGGCACCGTGGTCGTCGCCGACGATGCGGGATCCGCAGACGCGTTCAACACTGAAACGCGCTACACGATCGCGAGGACCGGCGAAACGGTGTCACGCACAGGCAAAGCGCTCCTCTACACCGGGTATCAATGGCGCGGGCGCGGCGGGCAGACCGATGCGCCGTGGCGTGAGGTGATGATCGTCGAACGCGATCGGCGCCGCATGTCCGGCCGCTGGTTCACCGGCGCGTATGACGAAACCGGCATCGACGTGACGCTCGACCGGTTGGGGACCGATCCCGTCGTCGCCGGCACGAGCCTGACGGCGCTCAAGACCGGATCGACGGCGGTCGCGATGAAGATTTTCGGCACCAACCTGCCGACGTCGATCAAGGCCGACGACATCGGATTCGGCCAGGGCGTCAAGATCGCGCGCGTCGTCAGCGCAAAAGCGGACGAAATCGCGATCGAAGTCGACGTGGCGAGCAACGCGCCGATCGGTCCGCGCGATCTCTCCGTCGCGGGCGCCGTGAAGCCGGTGACGCTCGTCGTCTACGACAAGATCGACGGCATCAAGGTGACGCCGCAGGCGGGCATGGCACGCGTGGGCGGCAACGTGTTCCCGAAGCAGTTCCAGCAGTTCGAAGCGATCGGTGTCAACTACGGACTCGACGGCAAGCCCGACACGCCCGACGATCTGAATCTCGGCCCCGTGCCGGTGAAATGGTCGCTCGAGGAATACACGGCGACGTTTGGCGACGACGACGTGCAGTTCGTCGGAACGATCGATCAGAACGGCCTGTTCACGCCGAACAGCGACGGTCCGAATCCGAAGCGAAGCGGCAATCGAAACAACGTCGGCGACGTGTGGGTCGTGGCCGAGCTCGCGCCGGCCGCGGGCGGCGGATCGATGCGTCCGCAGCGCGCGCGTGCGCATCTGCTCGTGACGGTGCCGATCTACATGGCCTGGTACGAGTCCGAGGGCGGACGATGAACGCCTGGGCCGCGCGCGAGCATCATCGATTCGAGGCGGCGGGGAAGCCGTTCGTGTATCTCGTGCCGAGCGCGGCGATCTTCGCGCTCGACGATCGCGCGGATGCCGTGCTGCGGAGGCTGAGCGATCGGCCTCACACCAGCGAGGAGCTGCGCGCGTCGTTCGACGAAGATCCCGATCTCGCGGCAACGCTCGCGGAACTCGCGCGCGTGCGCGCGATTGGCGAGGTGAACGCGCCCGAAACGCCGCAGCCGAAGGTCATCCCGCTGGCGCCGTTTCCTCTCACCACGATGGTGCTGAACGTCACCAACCAGTGCAATCTGAGCTGCACGTACTGCTACGAGTACGGCGAAGACAAGATCGTCAACACGGAGAACGGCCGCCAGCCGAAGTTCATGAGCGAGGAGACTGCCCGGCAGAGCGTCGAGTTCATGCTCGCCGAGTCGGGCTCGAACAGGAGAGCGCACATCACGTTCTTCGGCGGCGAGACGCTGCTGAATTTCCCCGTGCTGCGAAAAACGGTCGCGTACGCGCGACAGCGTGCGGCGGAGATCGGCAAAGAGGTCGATTTCAGCCTGACGACGAACGCGACGCTGCTCAGGCCGGAGATCATCGAGTTCATCGCCGAGAACGACATCGGCGTCACGATCTCGATCGACGGTCCGCGCGAGGTGCAGGACAAGTTCCGCGTGTTTCACAACGGAACCGGCAGCTACGACATCGTCGCGCCGAAGATCCGCGAGCTGCTGCAGCGGCACACGCGCAGACCGATTGGCGCGCGCGTCACGTTGACGTCGGGGAAGATGGACGTGAAGCGCATCTACCGGCATCTGACCGAGGAGATCGGATTCTGGGAAGTCGGGTTCGCGCCGGTCACGACGTCGCCCGACCGCGCGCACGCGATCGCGGAGAGCGGCTACGACGAGATGCTCGGGCAGTTCCGCGAGCTCGCGTTCGAGTTCCTCGAGGCGTCGGTCGCGAATCGTCATCACGGTTTCTCGAACGTCAAGGAGACGATCGAGGAGCTGCACAAAGGGGTCAGCAAGGCGTTTCCGTGCGGCGCCGGCCTCGGACTCCTCGGCGTGGCGACCGACGGCGACGTGGCGCTGTGCCACCGATTCGCGGGCTCCGACGCGCACAAGCTCGGCACCGTGCGCGACGGCATCGACCGCGATGCGCAGCGTGCGTTTCTCGAACGCCATCACATCGCAAACAAGACCGATTGCAGCGTCTGCTGGGCGCGTCCGCTCTGTTCGGGCGGCTGCTATCACGAGGCGCACACACGATACGGCGACACCGTGCATCCCAACCTGCACTACTGCAACTGGATTCGCGGCTGGACCGACGTGTGTCTGCAGGTATACGGCGAGCTGTCTGAAAGAAATCCGGCGTATCTCGCGCAGTTCGACGACGAGGTCGTCCCACAGGAGAAGGTCTCATGAATCACCTGAAGCCGATCAACCGCAAGGCCGCGCGCGTCGAACAGGCGACCGAACCGCCGCCGGCCGCCGGCGATGTCGTCGCCCTGCAGCGCACTGGCATCCCGCAGCAGGCGCATTTCCCGGTTGGCTGCTCTCTCGTGTTCTCGCCAGGATGGGAAGCCGATCGCACCGGCGGCACGGCCGGACTGTGTCAGCCGGTCGAGCGCGATCTGTTCGACTGCCACATCGGCTGCTACTGGCCGGCGCAGGTGCCGGATCAGTTGAATCACGCGCCGGACTGGACGGCCAAGTGCGCCGCCGCGCAGAAGGACTGGCGGAAGATCGATCTCATCTTCCCGTGACGCCATGAAAACCATTGCGTTCGCACTTGCTCTCGCCGTCAGCGCGTCGCTCGCGGTCCGCACGGCCGACAAACCGAAGCTGACCGGCGGCACCGGCACGCTGATCATCGGCTCGTACCCGAAGCAGTTCTGGGTGATCGACGAGGCCACCGAGAAGATCGTCGGGACGATTCCGTTCAAGTCGGGCATCCCGCGCAGAACGACGCTCTCCCGCGATCGGAAGCGCTTCTACACGATCGAAGCGGGGATGGAGAAGGTGGAGATCCTCGACATCGCGTCGCGATCGACCGTCGACACGTTCACGCTGAGCGAGGGGAACAAGAAGGTTCGCATCCGCAGCATCGAGCCCGACCCGCTGCACCGCTTCGTCATCTTGCTGACCGCGTCGGCGACGAAGCAGATCGATCGCTTCGAGATCGGCGCGCCGACGATCGTGCAGTACGATCTGAAGGACCACAAGATCGTCCGGACCATTCCGTGGCCGAACAACGACGAGCGGCAGAACGCGAACATCCAGTTCTCGCCCGACGGGAAGCTGATGTACCTGTTCACCGATCAGGACGTGCTCATCTACGAGACCAGCGGCTTCACCCAGGTCGACAAATGGGAACTGTCGCGCCCGATCGAGGAGGGCTTCGGACGGCTCGAGTTCGGGCCGCGCGACGCCCTGAACGACGAGCCCGGCTTCTACACCTCGATCTTCAACGTGTCCGATCCGGTACAGCACCGCCGCATCATGGGCATCGGCCGCGTGAATCTCGCGGCGAAGACGGTCGATTTCTACACGCTCGGGCCGTCGACGCCGGTCAGTTTCTCGATGGCGCCGGATCGGAAGACGGCGTACGGATTGTTCGAGGACATCGGGCGGTACGAGTTCTGGAAGTTCGACCTCGTCAACCACAAGTTCGCGGGCCGGACCGAGTTCAAAGGGCGGCCGCGCATGTCGCTGAAGACGAGCTCGAACGGGAAGATTCTGTACATCTATCAGGCCGGCAACACGATCGATCTCTACGACGCCGAGACGTATCAGTACCTCCGCACCATCACGCTCGACGGCGACATGACGACCGATCTCTACGTGTTCCCGAACCCGCCGTCCCAGCTGACCAGCACGAGCCAGGGAGCTCCCTGACGTGTGATCGATCGCGACCTCGGGCGCGCACTCCGGTTCATCGTTCCCTATCGCCGCAGCCTTGCGCTGATCGTCGCGCTGAGCGCGATCAGCACCGGCCTGTCGCTCTGGCTTCCGCTGCTCACGCGCGACTTCTTCGATCGCGCGCTCATCGGCCGCGATCTGGCGACGCTGGTTCGCGTCGCCGTGCTGTTCGCCGGCGTCACGGTCGCGAGCTTCGCCGTGAACGTCGCGAGCGGGCTCCGGTACACGCGCGTTTCGGCTGACATCCTGTTCGACATGCGGCTCGAGATGTACAGCCATCTCCAGCGGCTGTCGCCGCGCTTCTACGCGCGCACGCGGCTCGGCGACATCATGTCGCGCATCAACAACGACATCGGCGAGATTCAACGCATCGCCGCGGAAACCGCGCTCGCGTGGGTCGGCAACGTCCTCTTTCTCGCCGGCACCGTCGTGATGCTCGCCTGGCTGGACGTCCGGCTGTTTCTCCTGACGATTGCGACGGCGCCGCTCGGCATCTGGGCGCTCGTGCATTACCGGCGCCGGCTCGAGACGCAGATTGGGGCGGTGCGTCAGCGGAGCGCGGACATCGGCAGCTTTCTCATCGAAACGATCCAGGCCACGCGCCTCGTCGTCACCTCGAACGCGCAGGCGCGCGAGGTGTCGCGGTTTCGCGATCGGAACGCCGCGTTCGTCGGCGCGCTGATGTCGATGCAGCTCGCTACGTACCTGTCCGGCGGGCTGCCGGGGCTGATTCTGTCCGCAGGGACCGGCGCGGTGTTCGTCTACGGCGGCGTTCGCGTCGTGGAGGGGAGCATCACGGTCGGCACGTTCGTCGCGTTCATGGCCTATCAGATGCGCTTTCTGCCCCCGCTGCAGGCGCTGATGGGCATGTACACGAATCTCGGAACGGTCCGCGTGTCGCTGCGCCGCGTCGCGCAGGTGCTCGAGGAGCCAATCGAGGTGCAGGAAGCCGCGGAGGCGATCGCGCTCGACACCGTGCGCGGCGACGTGTCGTTCGAGGACGTGACGCTCTCGTTCGATCGCGGCGGTCCCGTGCTCGATCGCCTGTCGTTCTCGGTCGCCGCCGGGGAAGTGCTCGCGATCGTCGGCGCGAGCGGCAGCGGCAAGTCGACGGTTGCCGATCTGATGCTGCGGCTGCTCGATCCCGACAGCGGCGTCGTGCGGCTCGACGGACAGGATCTGCGCCGCATGCGGCTGGCCGACTTGCGCCGCACGGTGGCGCTGGTGGATCAGGAGCCGTGTATCCTCCACGCGACGATCGGCGAGAACATCCGCTACGCGAGACCGGACGCGAGCGACGCCGAGGTTGCCGAGGCCGCGCGCCGCGCGGCGCTCGACGCCTTCATCGATCGACTGCCCGAGCGCTTCGACACGATCGTCGGCGAGCGCGGGATGGCGTTGTCGGCGGGCGAGCGTCAGCGAATCGCTCTCGCGCGCGCGTTTCTCATCGATCCTGCGGTCCTCGTGCTCGACGAACCGACGGCCTCGCTCGACGAGGGCACGGAGCGGCAGGTCATCGAGGGCTATGAAGCCGCCATGCGCGGCCGGACCACGATCGTCATCACGCATCGCGCCGAGCTGGCGCGCCGCGCGCACCGCGTGCTGACGCTGGCAACCGGCCCGACCACCCGGGGTCTGACCCGTGTCTGACCCGGCGTCAGACCCTGGGTCAGACCCCTTGCGCGGATTGATCAGGGTCGCGGTGATCGATAGTGGAGTTTTTGCCGACCATCCTCATGTGAGGGGCGTCGCCGGCGGTGTCGCGTTCGACGCCGACGGCCGGCAGCATGTCGATTTTCTCGATCGCCTTGGCCACGGCACGGCGGTGACCGCAGCGATCAAAGAGAAGGCGCCGGACGCTGAGGTGTTTGCGGTGAAGGTGTTCGATCGGTCGCTGTCGACGAACATCGGCGCGCTCATCGCGGCGATCGACTGGGCGGCTGCGTCCGGGATGCACGTCGCGAACCTGAGTCTCGGCACGTCGCGCCTCGAACATGCGCCGGCGCTCGGCGACGCCGTCGAGCGCGCGGCCGCGGAAAACCTGATCATCGTCTCCGCGCGCGACGATGACGGCGTGCGGTGGCTGCCAGGCAGCCTGCCCGGCGTCATTCACGTGCAGCTCGACTGGACTTGTCCGCGCGACGATTACCGCGTCGCAACCGTTGACGGCGAGATCGTCTTTCGAGCGTCCGGCTTTCCGCGTCCGATTCCGGGCGTCGAACCGGCGCGGAATCTGAACGGCATCAGCTTCGCAGTGGCGAACATGACGGGGTTCGTCGCGCGCGCGATGAGCGAGTTGTCGGATCGATCGCTTGCCGGAATCCTGGAAGCGATCACACAAGGGACACAAAGGGAACAAAGGACACACAGAAAATAACTCGCCAAGGCCAGAATCATATTCGCGTCGGATCCTTTGTGTCCTTTGTATCCTTCGTGTCCTTTGTGCCACCGCGCCGCGGCGTGTCCTTTGTGCCACCGCGCAGCGGCGCGCGCTGCCGTCCCGCTGCGTCGAAGTTCTCCGGCGCAAGCCATCGCTCGAATCGCGCTTTCCGCTCGAGCCACTCGGTGTCCAGCATCGAGTACCACGCCGTGTCGCGGTTCCGTCCCTTGATGATCATGTGCTGCCGGAAGACGCCTTCGAACGTGAACCCGAGGCGCAGCGCCGCCGCACGCGACGGTTCGTTGAGCGCGTTGCACTTCCACTCGTACCGCCGGTACCCGAGATTCTCGAATACGTACTTCGCGAGCAAGTACATCGCCTCCGTTGCGCCGCGCGTCCGCTGAAGAAGCGGCGAGTAGACGATGCTCCCGACCTCGATGACGCGATGCTGCGGATCGATGCGCATCAGCGCGGCGCGTCCCACCGCCGCCCGCGTAACTCGATCGACGATCGCGTAGTAGAGCGGATCGGTCGATGCGGCGATCCTGCGCAGTGCCGCGTCGAACTCCGCCCGGCCTGCGAACGGGCCGTCGAACATGAACGTCCAGAGCGGTTCGTGTCCGGCCCGGCCGATGTTCTCGAACAGCGCGTCGCCGTGCGCCGAGGGATCGATTGGCGTCACGTCGACGTAGCGTCCCGCCAGCGTCACCCGCCGGGGCCGCGTCGCGGGTGCTGCCTTCACCTGCTGATCCGGCTGCCACTCAGGCATACTAATGGACCGTATTCGCGGAAGCAGAACGCATTACGAGCACCTTCGACCGTGACTTCGGGCCGCGACAACGGCGCGGTCCGCCTTCGACCCGAGGAGATACTCCACTGAAGCACCTTTTGGAGGAGACGACATGAGACGAGACGTTGTTGCAGGCGTGCTGATCATCGTTGGCGTCGTCTCGATGACGGCTGCAGCGCGCTACCCATCCCAGGCGCCGCCAGCGGCCCCGCAGGCGCCGCTGCCGGACCTGACGAAAGTCAAGGAGAACCTGTACATCATCGAAGCATCGAGTCCCGTCGATCGCTCGATGTTCACAGGCGGCAACACCGGCGTCTTCATCACCGACACCGGCGTCGTCGTTGTCGACACCAAGCTCGCGAACTACGGTCCCGGCATCATCGCGAAGATCAAGAAAGTCACCAGCAAGCCGGTGACGACGATCATCAACACGCATACGCACGGCGATCACACCGGCAGCAACGAAGGCTTCCCTGCGACCGTCGAGATCATCGCGCACGAGAACACGAAGGCGAACATGATGAAAATGGACGCGTTCAAAGGCGAGAAGGCGAAGTTCCTGCCGAAGCGTACCTACACGGACAAGCTGTCGCTCGGCAGCGGCAAGGACCGCGTCGATCTGTACTACTTCGGGCCCGGTCACACCAACGGCGATACCTTTGTCGTCTATCCGTCGCTCCGCGTGTTGCAGACCGGAGACATGTTCGCGTGGAAGGACGCGCCGTTCCTCGATCGATCGAACGGCGGCAGCGGCGTCGCCTTTCCGCAGACGCTCGCGAAGGCGCTCGCGACGATCAAGGACGTCGATACGGTCATTCCCGGTCATCATCCGGTGACCACATGGAAGGATCTCGAGGAATACCAGCGCTTCAACGCCGATCTCCTGGCGGCGGTGCAGGCGGCGAAGAAAAGCGGCAAGACCGCGGACGACGCGGCAGCGTCGATCAATCTGACGGACAAGTATAAAGGGTACAAATCGGACCGGATGAAGGCCGCCGTGGCGGCGATTTACGAGGAGCTGAAGTAGCCATGACGACACGAGTCCTCGCACTGTGTGTGCTCCTCACGGCAACGCTCGGCGCGCAGAACCCGCCGGCGGCGCCCGCCCAACCACCCGCGCAGCCCGATTTCAGCAAGGTCGAGATCAAGACGACGAAGATCGCCGGCAACTTCTACACGCTCGAAGGGCAGGGCGGGACGATCGGCGTGCTCGCGGGGCCCGACGGCGTCTTCATGGTGGACTCGCAGTTCGCGCCGCTGACCGACAAGATCGTTGCCGCGGTGAAGCAGATCTCGCCCTCGCCGATCAAGTACATGGTGAATACCCACGTCCACGGCGATCACACCGGCGGCAACGAGAACCTCGCGAAGCAGGGCGTCACGATTCTGTCGCGCGAAGAGCTGCGAACGCGGCTCGCGAAGACGGCGGCTCCTGCGGCGCTGCCGATGATCACGTACGACGGCCCGGTCACATTCCACATGAACGGCGAGGACGTCCACCTCATTCCGGTCCGCGTCGCACATACCGACGGCGACACGATGGTGCACTTCGCGCGCGCCAACGTCATCATGACCGGCGACTTCTATCGCTCGGTCGGCTATCCGAACATCGATCGCGCGAACGGCGGGACGCTCAAAGGGCTCGTCGACGCGTTGAACGGCGTCATCGCCCTTGCGCAGCCCGACACCAAAGTCATTCCCGGCCACGGCGCCATCGTCGACAAGACGGCGGTCGCGGCGCACCGCGACATGGTGCTCGCGATTCGCGACAAAGTCGCAGCGCTGATCAAGGAAGGGAAGACGCAGGAGCAGGTGCTCGCGGCGAAACCGACGGCCGACTACGACGCGCGCGTTCCGCAATCGGCGCAGACTGCGGATCGGTTCGTGGGTCAGCTTTACGCAGAGTTGAAGACCGCCACCTAATCGCGCTGGACAGGAGCGCGCGAAACGCTCGAGGTACGGCGCATATGCGGCCGTGTTTCGGAATCATGCCGTGCGGCTGGCCCGTGTGACCGGTCTTTGCAAGAGATTGCGCGTGGGCACTGAAAAAGGAAGCGTGAGGGATACGAGCATGAAAAGAGCAGTCATCGGGTGCGTCGTGGCGGTAACGTGCGCCACAACGGCGTTCGCCGCGCTGTCGACAGCCGAGCAGAAGCGGCTGAGTGAGGCGGCGACCGTCATCAGCGAGCTCCGGAGTACCCCGGAAAAGGGCGTCCCGGAAGACCTCTGGAACAAGGCCGAGTGCGTGTCGGTGATTCCGTCCCTGAAGAAAGCGGCGCTCGGGATCGGCGGCGAATACGGCCGAGGCGTGATGAGCTGCCGCACGGGCGACGGGTGGAGTGCGCCACTGTTCCTTCAACTCGCGAAGGGCAGCTGGGGGCTGCAGCTCGGCGCGGAGGAAGTCGACCTCGTGCTGCTGGCCATGAACCGGCGCGGTATCGAGAAGCTGCTCGACAACAACGTGACGCTCGGGGCCGGTGCCTCGGTGGCCGCGGGACCTGTCGGCCGCACGGCGAACGCGTCCACCGACATCGCGATGTCGGCCGAGATGCTCGCCTACTCGCGCGCGCGCGGCGTATTCGCGGGCATAGACATCTCGGGCGGCGTGCTGCGGCCGGATAAGGACGCGAACACCGACGCATACGGCGCGAACGTCAGCCCGCGCGACGTCGTGTTCACGAAGAACGTGAAACCGCCGGAGGCCGCGCGCGATTTCCTCGCGACGCTGAGCAAGCAGGCGCTCGCGACGTCCGGACGCAAGTAGCGCACCCTCTCTAGTGCTGGTCAGTCCGCGTCGCCGCTGGCGCGGACGACCGGCACGTCGACAACGTGTTCCGCGACGAACCAGGCCTGCAGCTCGTTCGTCCGCACGACGCTGCTCACCAGCAGATCGTTCGTGCCATCGTCACCCTTCTCCGACGCAATGCGCGCCATCGTCCGCGCTTCGCGCAGCACGATCTCGTGTGCGTGCAGCAGCCGTGAAATCTGCACCGGCACTTCTTCGCGGCCGCGCGGCACGCGTGGAATGAGCGTGGTCTCCGCGATGTCCGGCGCCATCGCCAGGCTGATCCCGCCGAGGAGTTGAATCCGCTCGGCGATTTCGTCCACGAGCTCATTCTGTTCCTTGTAGTGCCTGTCGAACAGCAGATGCAGCGGATAGAAGGTGTGTCCCGCCACCTGCCAGTGATGCTTCTTGTACATGTCGCGCAGCGTAATCGTGTCCGCGAGGATCTGATTGAGATTCTCGACGCTTTCCTTGCAGACCGTCGCATCGAGCGCGATCGGCATGTGGACCAGATGGCCGAACGGCTGGATTTCGGCGGATGTCTGTTCGGTGACCGGCTTTGCGCGGCGCATGATTTCGTCGACGTCGATGTTCTTGGCCATGAGCGCTCCTTGATCTACCGATTATGGAAACAGGCGCGAGCGGTTTGCAAGAAACCTGCACGCATATTTAAGACGTCGCGCTTTTTGCCCTGTTCTGCGATGCTAAGGTGAAACCATTGGGATAGCCCGGGTGGTCATGCAGCTTTCACCTCCACGGCGACGCCGAGGTCACGGAGGCGCTGAATGAGGCGCTTGGCGAGGTGTTCCTTGTCGCGTCGTTCGAAGTGGTGAGCGCCGAGGTCATGGTATTCGACCCCGTCGCGAAGCATGAAATAGGCTGCGGTCAGCATGGAGCTGGCGACAGCAAGGATGGCTTTCTTCGCGCCGCGCCGGCTTTTGATCCGCAGGAATTGCGCGCGCAGGTAGGAGTCCTTCTTGCGAGTCGCGGCCCACGCGGCATTGATCAACGTGGGTTTGAGCCACGGGGTCGTCTGCCGTGTACGCGTCGAGCGCCGTTTGCCCGCGCTTTCGTCGAGACGTGGACAGAAGCCGGCCCAGGAAATCAGATGACCGACCGACGGGAACCGGCTCATATCGGTGCCGATTTCGGCGATGAGAACGCGCGCGGTGGTCTCGCTGAGACCCGGCATGGTCGTCAGGAGGCTGATGGCGGCGCGAAAGGGGCCGAGCGTGTCTCCGATGCGCGCTTCGATGGTGGCGATGGCGTTCTCCAGCGCGTCGATCTGGGTCAGGTGCAATTTGATCATGAACCGATGATGGTCGGTGATACGGCCATGGAGCGCGTCGAGCAGATCAGCGCGGCTCGCCTTCAGACGTCCTCGGGTGAGATCGACGAGGCGATCGGGGTCGGTTTCGCCCGCGATCAGGGCAGTGAGGATCGCTCGGCCGCTGACGCCAACGATGTCGCTCATCACCTGCGTAAGTTTCAGGTTGGCGTCCTCGAGCGTCTTCTGAATCCGCAACACGTGGCGAGCCACCTCGTGAACGAGTTGCCGGCGCGTGCGCGTGAGATCGCGAAGCTCCTGAATCGGCGCGGGTGGGACGAAGCTGCTCCGGATCAATCCGTGCGCCAGCAGGTCGGCGATCCACGTGGCATCGGTCATATCGCTTTTGCGGCCCGGCACGTTGCGGATGTGCATCGCGTTGGCCAGGACCAGAGTGAACTGCTCCTCGAGCACATGCCAGACGGGCTTCCAGTAGACGCCCGTGGCCTCCATCGCGACGTGGGTGCAGGCGTGCGCCGCGAGCCACTCGGCCAAGTCGAGCAACCCACGGGTCGTCGTCGGTACCGTGCGATGTTCGTGTGTGACCTGCGTGCCCGACGCGATCCGGGCGCAAGCGGTGACGCTGCCGGCGTGCACGTCCAGACCAGCACAGCGCGGATACAACACTTCCATGACCACGCTCCTTCGAGAACGCTGGCATGGAGTCCGCCGTGGCGAAGTCTAAGGTGTGCGGTCACAGCCGCAATACGGGGTGCTCGCGGGACTCCGGGTCCAACTAGGGAACGGGCTGTCAGCACCAATGGCGAGCCGACCTCTGCGCCAGCGTCGCCGCGCACTGTACCGTGTTTCATGACTACGCGGGCCCGTCGCAGACGGGTGGGAAACTAGGGAG
>Ga0075425_100002170_pt1 | contig 19525 bp, 16 predicted proteins | sample SoiMethybrSBSTD4_FD_75300 | JGI IMG/M metagenome (GOLD analysis project Ga0075425, IMG submission 75300) | Bulk soil microbial communities from a Populus tree surrounding site in Tennessee, USA - Soil MetaG P. TD hybrid SBSTD4 | ecosystem: Environmental > Terrestrial > Soil > Tree plantation... | reverse complement strand
TGCCGTTAAAGTTTGGGATCGCGTTAGTATCGCTATCAAAGCTGTATCTGGCGAAGATCCTCATGTTCTCGGTAATCTGATGATCGACCCGGTTCATAAAATAGTTTTCACTGGTAACCTGGAGGGGCGCCGCAATAAAAAATGCCGTGCCGTCTCCGAGGTCCGGGGTGTTCGGCACCTGGAAGAGGTCCAGGTAGGGCTTGATAACAGGGCTCACCGGGACCCTGCAGGCGGTGTCGCCCGGCCGACAGTTGTAGAGATTCGGGTTCGTGCCTTGAAAGGCCGTGTACGGAACGATTCCTAGCTTGGTTTGAGCTGTCGGCACTTCAGGGCCGATAGTTGTTCCACTGCCTTGCCGCAGCCCTTCGTAGGTGCCAAAGAAGAAGGTTTTATCCTTCTGGATTGGTCCACCCAAAGCGGCCCCAAATTGGTTACGCCTATATGGGGCCACGGAACCCGTTCCGCCGTGGCTTTTGGAATCAAAGTAACCCGGCGAATCCAGCGCGTTATTACGGAGAAATTCAAAGGCGGCGCCATGAAATTCATTTGTGCCAGTCCGCGTGACTGCCGAGATCACTCCACCCGACGAACCGCCCAATTCCGCGGGGGACACGCTGGTGTTGATCTTGAATTCCTGGACCCCGTCCACCCCGAGGTTGGTTCCGGCCGAACCGCCAGGCGTGCCGTGGGCATGATCGCTGATATCGGTTCCATCCAGCATGAAGCTGTTGGCATAAGCCCGGCTTCCGTTGACGTTGAATCGCACGCCCGTGCCAAAGTCAAAAGCAGGGGATCCCTGTCCCGCGCCCACGGTGACGACACCCGGTTGCAAGAGAGCAAGGTTGTCCCAACTTCTTCCGTTCAATGGGAGATCACGAATGGTTCTGTCGTCCACCAGAGAGCTCATGGCCGAAGTGGTCGTTTCCACAAGCGGCGCTTCCGCGGTGATGGTGACCTTGTCGGCAAGTTGTCCCACTTTGAGAGCGAAGTCAACCACCGCCTGGCGGCCGACCGTGAGCGTAATTCCGTTTCGGATCTCGGTCTGAAAGCCCGCTAGCTCGGCTTGTACTTCGTAGTTACCCAACGTCAAATCGGGTGCGGTATAACGGCCCCCTTCGTCGGTCGTGATGGTTCTGGCAGTCGCCGTATCCACATTTTTGACCGTGACCATTACTCCAGGGATGACAGCTCCCGACGAATCTTGCACCACTCCAGAAATTGTTCCCGTGGTCACCTGTGCAGAAACCAGATGGCCGCCTAGAATCACAATGACCAAAAGTACCGGCAGGTATCTATACATGTTCCTCTCCTTTGTCCTCATCTAAAAGTCCCTGGAGCAGCGGTCATAGACCGCGGCTTTAGTCGTCATCATCGTTTTGGCTCCCAACTCGGGTCTTTAGGGTCTCGACCAACGGATTTGGTCCGCGAATCCAGGTGGAATATGTGGATTGTGCTTTCGCCCCTGGCGGAGGCTGAGCACCAACAGGAACAAGCTAACGGCAGAACGGCAAGACTGGGACGCTTGGCCCTCTCCGCGTGGGAGAGGGTGGCGCTTTCAGCCGCGCTGCCCTCTCCCGGGTGGAGAGGGCAAATGTCTTCTCTTGAGAGATTCCACGCGAGAATGAGGCACTACACTAGAACGCTTCATGTGAACCTCCGATGATCGTTTACCAGATGAACTTCAGGGCAAACTGAATGTCCCTGGGTTGCGTCACCAGCGGGGCCTGCAAACCTCCGCCGCCGGTCAACGATCCGTCCGGATTAAACAACTGGGCGGTGCTGGCGCCAAAAAAGGGCAAGGGGGGCCCAAAGTTGGCATGATTCAAGACGTTGAAAAACTCCGCCCGGAACTGCACCCTTGCGCCCTCCGAGATCTTCGAAACGTCGAAGTTTTTGTATAACGAGAAGTCCAGGTTAAAGAGATGCGGACCGTAAATGCTGTTCCGGCCGGCATTGCCGATGAGATTCGAGCAAGTGCCGGCAATGCCCGGGTTCGGCTTGCTTGAACCGGGCGGGCTAAAGCCGAACGGTACGCATCGAGAAGCGATCTCCGGAGTCGCCCTAGGCAACGTGAAGCAGTTCGAGTTCATGTAACCCAGAAAAACTCCGTCGGGATTGCTTTTGAAGTTGTGGTTTACCGGATCACATCCAGAAACACGATCCGGAATGGAGAATGCGTCAGAGCCGGAATTTTGGACACCCAGGGGATCTCCGCCGATGAGCGGAGTCGTTGGAATGCCACTGTTCATCTTGAGAATGCCACCCAACTCCCATCCGCGCAGCGCCACTGCGGCGGGTCCATGGAGAGATTGAGACACGGGCACCTGCCAGATGCCGTTAATCGACGAGCTATGAGTGACGTTGAAATCCGAAACGGCGTGACTGATATCTGTGGCGAACGGGAACCAGCTTGTAACGGAATTCGAAAACGCATCACCTGCAATGGTCGCGGAACTGTCGTCCATCGCTTTGCTGTAGGTGTAAGAACCTCCAAATTGGAAGCCGCGGCTTAGCCTCTTCTGCACATTTAGCTGAAGGGCCTCATAGGAGGCGCTGCCTCCGAAGGTCATGTACCGGATACCACCGAAATTCGGATTCAACCTCAAATCTCTGGTTTGGCCAGACGCGTTTGGAGGGTTGTACGGCCACAAGTATCCCGCAGAGGTCTTCGTCGGAAGGACCATATTGCCGTCGTCACCGCGGATAAGCATGTGAACGCCGTGGGAGCCGATATATCCCACTGTTGCCGTCAGGTTGGGCGCGATCTCGCGCTGCACGTTGACATTCCACTGCTCCACGTAATTTCGCTTCGGATCAGGTTCCATAAATGAACCGGTGAGCGAACCTGGTCCCAGCTTCGCGTATGCACTCCTTGGATCGCTGGGCGAGATACCGAGCGTCCCGGCAAGCGGGTTACCCGGAGAATTGGAAACAACACCGACGAGGGTAAAAGGCGTCTCAATGCCTTGCTGGGTGTAATAGTATCCAGGCAGCGGCAACACATCAAAAATTGCGAAGCCTCCACGCACGGCCATCTTCCCATCACCTCGGGGATCCCAGGCAAAACCGAATCGCGGCTCAAAATTGCGAGTCGTTGGATTCGAGTAATAAGGAGCAACGCCCGTGCAACCCGGCTGTCCGAATACGAGAGTGAGCTCCGGCTTCGTCGTTCCGCAGTACGGTAACGGGTCGGTCATCGTACGCAGATTGGTGAGCTTGCCCTGGACCTCACTGAGTACGGTTGTCACTTCATAGCGCAATCCTACATTCACGGTGATGTTGCGGCGCATGTGCCAGTCATCCTGGATATATCCTCCCAGCAAAGTCTGCCGCAGCCCCCGCGGGTTAATTCTGAAAGGAAGACCTCCCTCCAAGGAGGCGGGCTGGTTGGTGAGGAAATTCGCCAGCGAGGTGAAACGCACTATCCCTTGAGGGTTATAAAACTGAAAGAAGTTGTAACGCATGTGCTCCAGGGCAAAGCCGAACTTCAGCGAATGCGCCCCGCGCGTTAGAAAGGCGTCGTCGTAGAACTGGTAGGAATTCCAATTGTGCAGGGAAGTTGCACCAGGCAATCCCGCGGGAATGCGTGCAAAGCCACCACTGATGCGCATGTCGGGCGAATTCCGTCCCAGCATCATCCCCAGTGAAGGGTCCGCCGCGGCTGGATTAATCGCCTCGACGCCCTTGTAGTTGATCACGGCGTTCCGGTTGAAACCCAACCTCGCGCTATTGACCAGGCCCGAACCGAAAATGTGGCTCTCTTCCAGGGCTGCAATGTGACGCGTGGTTTGAGACTGGATTTTTACGTTATTCAGACCATCCGGTTGAGTGTAGGGCGTGTGATCATACATATACGTCCCGAACAAGCTATCCTTATCGCTGATCTTGTGATCGACTCGCGAGGTAATGAAGTCTTCTCTTACAACTCGCACGCCGGCAAATGTGAAAACGCCTTTGTCTCCGTTGACCGGACCGTTGGCGTGAGGAATGAGCGCCAGGTACTTCGCCACTAACGGGTCCACGTTGACACGGCCGGACGTCAGGTTACCTGCTCGAGCGGCATCGGACAGGACGATGGTGTTCGATGTGGGGATCCCCTGCGATTGTCGTATGCCTTCGTAGTCGCCGAAAATAAAGGTTCGGTCCTTGATAATAGGTCCGCCCGCCGCGACACCAAACTGGTTGCGCTTGTAAGGCGGCTTCTTCTGGCCACTGGCATTGGAGAAGAAGTCGTTCGCATCGAGCTTGTCGTTGCGCAGGAACTCGTAGACGTCCCCATGGAACGCGTTCGTCCCTGATTTGCTGATGGCATTGACCACGCCGCCAGAGGTCCTTCCATACTCGGCCGAGTAGTTTCCGGTGATCACGGAAAATTCCTGAATCGCATCAACGCCCAGGCTGACGCCGATCACGCTGCCCGGCCCGCCGTTGGCGTAATCATTGATGCTGAGCCCATCGAGCCGGTAATTGTTTTGTGTTGGGCGGCCACCGGAAATGGTCAGCTGCGCACCAAAGCCCCGGTTTCCGCGGACCGCGCCGTTCTCGAAGGGCATCTGGGTTTCGATCGCGTTGACGCCCGGGGAAAGAGTAGCCAGGGATGCCCAGTCACGGCCATTCAGCGGCAGCTCGCGCACCGTAGCGGACTCCACCTGGGCACTGATGACAGACGAAGTGACCTGTACCAGGGGCGCAGCCTCGGTCACTTCGACGACCTCAGCGGTCTCTCCGATCTTCATCGATATGTTGAGCTGTTGCTGCGCTCCTACAGCGAGCGCAATGTTCGTTTGCACGACTGTGCTAAATCCGGGTTGCGACGCGGTGACGTCATAATTCCCGGCTAGCAGATTGGGCGCAGAGTACAAGCCGACCTCGTCCGTCTTGATATTCCGCACAACTCCCGTAGCCCTGTTCTTGATTGAGACCTGCACGCCTGGCATCACCGCGCCTGAAGCGTCCGTGACAGTGCCGGAGAGCGTTGCTCCTGTCACCTGCGCACACGCCTGCGGTACGGGGAAAAAGGCGAGGACGAAAACGAAAGAGAGGAAAACAGCCGCGCGAAGCAGTTCCGAAGACGTTCTGACCATAGTAGCCTCCAGCAACTTTCGACAATGGGACGGCCCCTCAGTGTTGCCATAGCCTGAAGTGGCCGACAGACAAACGGGGTGAGACGCCACGGTTTTTCTTCTTGGTTTTGGGCGGAGCTTATCGCAGGAAATGATTAAACGAACATTATTTTTCCCTAATGAAGTGATTGGCTAAAACCGGAAGGTATTTTGGACTTTCGTTGCGATGTTGGAAATGGCCCGCGCGATCACTTATAGAGCGAAAAAGCGGCCAACTCGTGTGCTAATTCTGTGACGGAAATCAGGACAGAAATCGGGGTCAGACCCTAATTTCCGTGCAGAAGAAGTCGCACCTTCTCCAAATTGGGGACGGCCCACATCAACGCGGTGATGCCAGAGGCTCCAGCCTGATTTGGGTCGGCGCCGTGCTGCAGCAAAAGACCAACTGTTCGAGCATCTCCGAACAACGTCGCGGCCATGAGCGCCGAAGTGCCGTCCGCATCCACGGCATTCGCACTCACACCACTCTGTAGTAGTTTCTCCACTTCACCGACGGCTCCGAAGTAAATAGCCGTAAACAAAGTTTCGTGAGACGCATTGGTTTGAGCCAATGCAACGCCGATGAACAAGGTAAGAGGGAAAAATCGAAAGAATTTCATTAAACAATTCGAGGTGGAGGACGGAGCCGAAGCCCCGTCCCAGTCCATCACTGCTTCTCAAACACCGTTACGTCGTTTAACTTTTGGCCCTGAGCATTCGTGCCGGTGGTGGTGACTGTGCGTGTCTTGCCGTCTTTGGAAATCACATGCCGCGCAACGTTTAGTGTTTTCCCTTTGAGTTTGGCCGTGACTTCGTAGGTGTAGTCGTCGATTTTTTTATACGAAACGGTATCTGCAGCGTTCGGATTCGGTTTTCCATCGAGCATTGGATGGGCGGGGTAGTCCTTCCCGTCGTATTTAGCCGTGTAGTCATTGTGCGTTTTTCTGCCCTGCGCATCGACGCCATCTGCGGTCAGCTTTATCCCGCCATCTACCGCATCGAACTTGATCGTGTTGCTCTGGGGTGCGGGACCGGGGCTGTATTTCGATTTCGCAACATTCAATTTCCACGTTCCTGCGAGCGTGTCGGCGCCCATTGCAGTCACGGTCAGAAGCGCAACCACTCCCAGCACCTGCAAACACACGACGATGGATCTCGTCTTCATACTCACCTCCTCGTTTTGTAATTGGATTGACTTGAACGGCATGATACGCGTGCCAGGAGCATCAATCAACAAACTGAGCCGGTAGTGTCCTGGTTTGACGCGTCGGCGGTCTTGTGTGAAGTCGTCAGGTGCGAACATCGTGGATCCTCTGGAAAAAAAGCCCTTGGGATTACGGCAGTTCACCGTAAAGGATTTGGACGGGAACCTCTTCTATTTCCACCATGAATAACCCAACCCCGCACGAACACCGCACGCACTGTCCGCACGCGCTGTCCGCACGAACTGTCCGCACGAACTTGACACGGGTGTGGTTCGCATATACCCTCGGGCTACTACTTATCCTGAATATCAAAAACCGATTTATCGCGAGTGCCAGGTCATGAGAAAAGTATTAGGACATGCAGTGGTCGCGAGTCTCGTATTAGGCGTCGTATTTTTCGCGGCGATGTCGACAATCGCCCAGGCTCCTGCTTACCGTGCGCCGCGTACGGCAGATGGAAAACCCAACTTGAACGGAATCTGGCAAGCGCTGAACACGGCGAATTGGGACCTGCAGGGCCACGCCGGCGCCCACGGTCCCGTCGCTTCACTTGGAGCGGTTTTTACCGTACCGCCGGGGTTGGGCGTGGTCGAGGGTGACGAGATTCCTTACTTGCCTGCAGCGGCTGCGAAGAAGAAGGAAAATCAAGCGAATTGGGTGAGGCTGGACCCAGAGGTCAAGTGTTATCTGCCGGGTGTACCACGCGCAACCTATATGCCCTATCCGTTTGAGATCGTCCAGTCTTCACAGAACATTTTGATCTCTTACCAATACGCGGACACAGTTCGCATCGTTAATATGGGTCAGCCTACGAAGGCTCCTGCTGATAGTTGGATGGGATGGTCCAACGGTCACTGGGAGGGCGACACGCTCGTCATCGACGTGACCAGCCAGAACGATCAAACGTGGTTTGATCGGGCCGGTAATTTTCATAGCGACGCGCTACACGTGGTGGAGCGGTACACACCGCGCAGCGCAGACACACTCAATTACGAAGCGACGATTGAAGATCCGAAGGTGTTCTCGCGCCCCTGGAAAATCAGCATGCCCCTGTATCGTCGCGTCGAGAAGAACGCGAGGCTCCTGGAATTTAGATGTACGGAGTTCGCTGAAGAATTGTTGTACGGTCCCCTGAGCAAGAAGCCGAACAACTAGACAGAAAGGAGGCTCGCATGAGCCATCGCTCGCTTGCTTTTACCAGCGCGTTTGCCGCCGTCGTTACCGCGGCGATCCTGTTCGCCGTGTTTGCGCCATCGCCCGCCGCTGGACAGACTCAATCGTCGTCCGTCAACGCCGCGGCCGGAAAAGCTTCGACACAGCCACGAACAGCCGACGGCAAGCCGGACTTGCAAGGAATATGGACGGATAATACGGTGACGCCCATGGAACGCCCAAAGAAACTCGGCTCCAAAGAGTTCTATACCGAGCAGGAATTTGCCGAACTAATGAAGCGTGCTCGTCAAGGAGACATTGGCGAGGAGGGCAATCTCGGAGCTGCCGAACGTCAAGCAGTCCGTTATGACCTGGAACTGTATGGCTTCGACCGCACCAAAGTAAAATTCGGTTCCAACAAGCGCACCTCACTTATCGTCGGACCAGAAGGCGTCATCCCACCAATGCTGCCGGAAGCAAAAAAAAGAAATGCCGACCGCGCCGCCAAGAACAAGGGGCATGAATTCGACAGCTATGCGAACCGGTCACTGAGTGAGCGCTGCATCCTGCTAAACCAGGAGAAGATTCCCCTGATCCCCGGTGCTAATGAGGGCAACCTCATTCAGATTGTGCAGGAGCCCGGACACGTGGCCCTGGTGCGTGAAACAAACCACTCGACACGCGTTGTCCCGACCGACGGCCGCCCCCATGTCCCGCAGAATATGCGCTTTTATCAAGGCGACTCGGTTGGGCACTGGGAAGGCAATACGCTGGTAGTCGACACCACGAATTTTACGGAGCTGAGCGCTTTCGAAGGATCCAGCGAAAAGCTGCATTTGATAGAACGCTTCACGCGCGTTTCCGACGATACGCTGATTTACCAGTTTACGGCTGAAGATCCCACCACGTGGGCCAAGCCATGGACCGCGGAGATTCCGTGGACGAAAACGAAAGGGCCGGTGTTCGAATGGGCTTGCCATGAAGGCAACAACATGATCTCCAACATACTGCGCGGGGCCCGTGTCTCCGAAGCTGAAGCGGCGAAAACAGGAAAGTGAATCTTAGAATCGGCAAAGTAAGGTTAAAGAAGAAAGGGGTAACACATGAGGACAAAGCTATTGGCTCTGTTAACCGGTGTGGGCCTGCTTCTGTCGGCGGTGGTGCCGGCGTGGTCGCATCACGCGTTTGCGGCCGAATTTGACGAAAAGAAACCGGTCAAGGTGCGCGGAACGGTCGTGAAGTGGGAGCTCACAAATCCTCACTCCTGGATTCACATCGACGTCAAGGACACTGCCGGCAAGGTGTCCACGTGGATGATCGAAGGCGCCAGCCCGAATAATCTATACAGACTCGGTCTGACAAAGGAATCCATTCCAGTCGGATCCGAAATCACGGTAGAGGGCTATCAGGCGAAGGACGGTTCCACTCGTGCCGTGGGCAAAAACATTCTCTTTGCGGACGGCAGAAAGTTCTTCCTCGGACTTACAGAAGCGGAGAGTGGTCCCGCCAAGTAAGAGAGGTTTTTTTAGCCACGAATTACGCCAATTACCCGAATTCATTAGCGTAATTGGCGTAATTCGCGGCTAAAACTTCTTATCGAGGCTTCAGCGGAGCTGGTCTTCCGAATTTTGTCTCATCAACGGGCACGTTCGTTCTGATCTCGTTCAGCACAATCGAATCGCGTCCGTCCAGCCATGCGAATGTTATCCGGAACGGCAACTTGATTCCGTTGACATCGCGATAATCCGCGAAGTCAATTTGCGTCGGAACACGCCCGATCGGTGAGCCGCCATACCTCAACTCACGCAGCAACAGACCGCTCTGCTGGTCGAAATATAACGTGACGAGAAGACTTCGCGGCCCGGTTCCCTGGACAACATCGACCAGATGAGTCTGCGACGTCACGTTCTGCAGAAGTGATGCCTGGCTGGCCGGCGCTGGCAAATCGGTAATCGAGGTCGGCGGTCCGGTTTTCAAATTCGTAAGAATTTGCTTGATCTGCCCCGGAAAAGACAACTGCGCGTCGAATCGCGCTCCATCCAGGTCGCCGCCCATTAGCTGAAATTCACCTAACACGTTAAGCGGTGTTCTTACCCAACCGGTACTGCCGTCGTAGGCTCTGATCTGGTCTCCTCTGCCGGTTTGTTCCTTAAATAGGATGATGGTGGCGCGTTTATCGGGAGCTTTCGCGACAATTTCAACGTCGCCGCCGCCCCCGAATCCTCCGAAGCCCACGCTCGTTCCCTTACCGACAAAGCTGGTGAGGCCGGCCAGACGCTGAGCGCCGCCTGAAGCCTGGATGTATTTATCCAGTATCGACTCCGCGGAAGGTGCGCCGGGTGGTGGTACGACGACGTCGTCCGGCTGAAAGTCCGGCATGCCGTATATGACGTCCATGACCGGCGTGACCAGCGGCTTATCGCGATTCCGATGGCAGGTCCAGCACGTCACAACCTGGCGGCCCCCGAAGTTTGTCCTGTTGATGTTCGTGACCATGAGCACCATCGCGCGCGCCGTTCGTTTTCTGGGAGTATCCGCGGCCCAGTCTACTCTGTCGGTGCCGGCTCCTTCATGACAGTCCGAGCAGTCGAATTGAAGGGCGGCCGCCATGATCCCCATGGTTTGCAGGAAATCATCCACGGGGATCCCCTTCAGCACTTGAACATTCTTGAAGACCTGCTCGGCGACAACGGGCTTCTCTTGTGACAGAGCCTGCGCGGCTGCAAACGTAGCGCCGATTATCGCGACGAGTGCAGCGCACGCGAGCCGTCGTCCGGACCAAAGCTTTTTTTGTCCTTTCATACGAATACTCCCGCGCTAAGACGTCTTGATATCAACGCTACTGAGGCTTCACGAATAACCCGATCATCCCGGCCGCGCCTTTGGCATGAGACATCGCTGGAGCCGGTGGCGCGAGCTTCGCCAGGAACTCTTCGCGAGTCATGCCCGGCGGCAATTCTTTCGGGTCGAAGTCGGTCGCGATGACGACAAACGTGTAGTGATGCGGCGAACCCGGCGGCGTGCAGGGTCCCGAATAATATCCGACTCCCTGCGTACTCTTGCCGCCCACGTATTTGTCGGATGGCTTGCTGAGCTCGCCTTCCGCGAAGCTGGTCACCGTTGGGGCAATACCGTACGCGACCCAGTGGTGCACGCCCGCACCGCCGCGGCCTTCGGGATCTTCCATGAGAATGGCGAAGCTTTTTGTTCCTTCCGGTACGCCACTCCATGACAACTGCGGCGACACGTTCTGACCGACACAGTTCGGATTGTTAGATAAGTTGTTTGCGACCTTCCTCGGCATCATCTGGCCATCTTTGAAGGTGGTTGATGTCAAGGTAAATGGGTCAGCGGCCTGCGCAATGGACGCCAAAATCAGAACTATCGCGGCTGCCGCGACAGTGGTTCGAAGATCCTGCCGTGAAAACATAAGCGTTCCTCCGTTAAGGTTGTTTTTAAATGACTTTCTCGACAGTAGCGCCCTGGGAAAGCACCAACACAGCGTGGTACAGTTCCTCGACTTCGCGGCACCCTTCGGGAGTCAAATGATTATACGTTTGGAAATCGTGCTGCCTATTCTACTAGAAATTCCCGCTCACCCGGAGGGGTCTGTGAATGCCCCACAGTGAATCGAAAAATTCTTCGTCTGCTCGCAGGTACGGGACAACGTCGCCCGCTGCTGCCAGAAACCGACATGCTGCGTGAAGAGTGGAAGAACAAGCTTGTTCTAGACCTTCCAGGGTATCTGTATCCGACAGCAATCGCCAGCGTGCTCACCGCGAGTGGGACATTATTTGTCCTTGCTCGTTTCGATAGTGCCCAGTCTCCGCTACCCAGCGCCCTTGTCAGAATTGCGGGCATGGCGCCGCCAGCGGCGGTCGCGGGGTTTGTCGGCGCGTATCTCTGGAGTCTTTACGACCTTGTCGATCGGTTTCGGGTTCTTAATCTTCCGGTCGGGGCTGTTCACGTCGTTTGGTTCCGTCTGCTCTTGGGGCCCCTGCTCGGAACATATGCCCAGCAGCTTGGCATTTTCGGAACGAATTTCGCGCCAATAGCGATCTTCATGATTATGGCCTTCCCCGTTGCCGACATCACAAAATGGCTTCGAGATTTGGCGTCGCAGCGATTCTCGATTGGTGGCCCGCCACCTACGGCTCCGCCATTGTGGGAACTCATCCAGGGCCTAACTCCAGATGTCATCTCTCGCCTCAACGAAGTCGGAGTCTCGAATGTCGCCCACCTTGCGAACCAGGATCCGGTCAATCTGTTAAGCCGCACCAACCTTGAATGGCGCAATGTGCTCGATATGATGGATCAAGCGTACCTGGTAACCTACGTCGAAAAGAATATCGAGAAGCTGCGCATTAAGGGAATCCGCGGTTCGATCGAAGGAGCGATTTTATGGGCACGTTTGCACAGCAATGATCCAACGACCAAAACGGACGCAGCCGCTTTGATTCAATCGCTAGCGATTGACATTGGAATCACTGAAAACGGCGTGAAGAATCTCCTCCAAAACCTTTGGGAAGATCCGCAAGTTGACCTCATCTGGTCGCTGTGGTTTGACCGCGACGTGACGATTCAGTCGGCCGATCCGCCCAAGCCCAACGTCTCAACCGCTGTTGCGGCAAAATAACTCGCGTTAAGACGTCTTGGTATACGTTATCGTCCGAGTGGTCGATCCGCCGCCCGATTCCAGATCGCGCAAGATCGTCAGCGTATTGCCGTTGATGCTCAACACGTCCCTGCACCAGTTCTGCCCTCTTTTGTAGTGCAGGTGCAACTTCGATCCATCCCAGTGTGCCGTCGTCTTCAGACCGTTGACATCACCGGGCGGAGTGACGGTCGCATTGCCGTCGAGCGTATAGACGGCTCTTAGCGAACCATTTTGAAAAGTCAGATCTCTCGCGGTTTGTGCGATGACGACGGTCTGCACAATCGCGCCGAAGGTCTCGTCTCCGCCGCCACCAATGCCGCCTCCGCGAGGAGGAGGCGGCGGTTCAATCTTGCTTAACATCCAGGTTCCGGAGAAGTTCGGGTTCGTCTGAGCTCCCGCGATTGCGGAGAGCGTCACCACGAACGCCATCGCAAGAATAGCGAGTTGTTTCCTCATCTTCTTCTCCTCAGTTGCTTGCCACTTTCGGCATGAGCGGCTGCGGCCTGAAGATATGCGACGCATCGGCTCCAGGCCTTGGCACGAACTTCTGCGGACGGCCTCCGAAAACTTCCGCGGTATACAGGTTTCCGTCGGAGTCGGCCGAAAATTCGTGTACCGCCCAGAAGAGGCCTGGTGCCGTCCCATGTGTTCCCCATGCGTACAGCAACTTTCCATTCAAGTCGTACTTCAGCAACTTGTCGAGCGGACCGGAGAACGCCCACAGGAAGTTGTCCGCGCTCACACGAATCGAGTACGGCTGCCGGATGTTTTGCCACATGTCGAGAAATTTGCCGTTTTCGTCGAAGATCTGAATGCGGTTGTTCGACCGATCGGAGACATAAACGCGGCGGTTGCGATCCGTGGTGATGGAGTGCGGCAGGTTGAACTGGCCGGGTCCAGTGCCTGGCGTGCCCCATGCCTTCAGAAACTTTCCGGTTTTGTCGAACTTCACGACGCGCGTGTTGCCGTAACCGTCGCTGATGAAGAACGTGCCGTCGGGTAACCAGGCCACGTCGGTCGGACGTTTGAAATGCTTATCGTCGTTTCCGGGTTCGTCCCTTTCGCCGAGTGTCATCAGCAGCTTTTTCCCATCGTTCGAGAACTTGAACACCTGATGATGGATATCGTCGATCACCCAGACGTTGTGCTCGGGATCGTAAGGACTGATGGAGACCGAGTGCGGGCCGCGACCATCTTCGAAAAGCTTGTCCCACTGTGTCCACGACTCGACGACCTTGCCGCTTGCGTCGACGACAACGATGCAATTGCGAAACTCGGGCGTCGGCGTGGTCGCCTGCTGGCCGAGCGAGCCCCAGTAGCCGTTAAAACCGTTGGGCACTTTTTCCGGCAGCTTCAGTTCGCCCCGGTTTGCAATAAAGATTCGGTTAGGCGTCTCCGCAAAGATTCCTCCGGTCGATCCCCAGATGTACCCGGGTTTCGCCACGGATAAGGGGAGCGGCCATTTCTCGGCCACGTTGTACGGGCCTGTCACATCATCGCCGCCTTTCTCCTGGAGAAGGGCGGGCGCAGGCAGCAGTGCCATTCCGAAAACGATAGCGAATTTCGAAAGAGTGATACGCATCGAATTCTCCTTCTAGCGATGAGGGTCGGTTTCCGTATTCACGGCTTGCCCCTTCTTCTTGTAAGCGTTCGGATTAATCTTGTCGTCCTCGCCTGCACCCCAGGCCTGCAGATCGTTCCCCTGCGTGAACATCCAGCTATAGCCACCTGGCGGGTTGGTGAGGATCTCCCACCAATTGTCATCGAGATCGCAGAAGTAGAACGAGTAAGTGCCATGCTGGTCTGATGGCCTGGTGATTTGCTTGATGCCCCACTTCTCCTGGAGTTCTTCGAGAGTGCGGTGGCAGTGGTCGACGTCTTCGCGCGTGGGAACGTCGAGGCCGTTGTGAGCGAGCAGCGACATCTTCGCTTTGCGTTCGTTCTGCACCACCGCGATGGTGTTGTTTCCGCCAAGCCGGACCATCAGGGAGATCGGGCTGGTCCGGACCGTCTCGATGCCGAGGCACTCCTCGTAAAACTGCCGTGTCTTCTCCACATCGCGCGATTCCAACGTGCCGTGCGAAAGAAAGGTGAGACACTTGAGCGCCGGATTCTTGGGCCTGTTGACCGTGGATTGAGGTTGCTCCATAGTCACGTTCGGTTACTTGGGCTTCATCTGCTGGTACACCTGCTTGACGAAGGCGTCGCCATTCCGATATCGGGCCATGTTGCCGTCGTCATAAAACTGCGCGATATCCTTCAACTCGACAGCGTCGAAACTCGCGGTAGGCTGTGCCGCGACAACTTCGTCCTCGCTCTTCCCCTGTTTGACCAGACCGGATATGCGATCCCGGACTGCTGCGAGCATGTCGCGATGTGCAATCACTTCGGCGCGTGTGCTGACCGGACCATGACCTGGGACGACTTTGGTGTTGGGGCCGCATAGAGCGATGGCCATGCCCAGCGCCTGGATCATGCCGTCGACGGTTCCGCCGATATTCGGATAGCCTCGCCGGAAGAAATCGCCCGTCATGAGCACATCCGCGCTGCGGAAGTAGACCATCGTGTCGCCGTCGGTATGGGACGGAGGCACGGGAATCACCATAATATCTTCGCCATTCATGTGGAACGCCACGGGTGTGCTGTAGGTCTCGATGGGAAGCGCGGCGGGATCGACGTTTCGTTGAGCCGCCATCGCCGTCCGCAGTTCGGTCTTCGACATGATGACTGTGCCGGTCTTCGCGAAATACGCGTTGCCGCCTGTGTGATCCCCGTGGGGATGCGTATTCACTAGAAAACGAACAGGAGCGTTCGAGAACGTCTTGATCGCCGCGACAACCTTGTCCGCCAGCGGAGCGAAGGTAGAGTCGACCATGAAGTTTCCATCAGGACCCGTCAACACTCCGATCGCGCCTCCAGTTCGGCCGGCTCCGTTCAGTCCCGTTACCGTGTAAAAGTTGGCGGCGAGTTTGTCGACCTTCATCGTCATGTGCGCGTAGTCGGGCTGCGCTGGGGCTGCCGCTGGAGCCGGCGCCGGAGCGCGTCCTGCAGGGGCCTGGGCAAAAACCATCAGGGCTGCCGACGCCAGTGTCACCGACACTATGGCTGCGAATGGAATTGCAGCGATTTTCATGCATAGCCTCCGGAAAGGGTTTGATTGGCCGTAGCATACACGCGCACACTCAGCATGCAAACATGAAACGCCCGGCCGCGTGCGGCGGTTCACCCCCCGGGTGGTCGGGTATGAATTCGACATTCCAAAATTGGGCATGCTATGGTCGGTGAATGCTCCTGCTGCTCGTAGCATTGCTGTTCCTGGAAGGAAGCTGGTCTTCGATTTCTCCTATGCCGGAAGGTCGTCAGGAAGTCGGAGTCGTCGCCACGGAAGGTCGGATCTACGTTATCGGCGGGCTCACGATTGCCGGAACGGCTTCCAACCGAGTTGATGTTTTCGATACGCATTCCGGGAGCTGGCTTCCCGGCCCGCCTCTTCCGATTGCCACGCACCATCCAATGGTAACGGCACTGGGCCACAAAATATATTTGGCGGGCGGCTACACCGATCCAGGGTTTTTCGCGCACCGGCAGGTCTACGAACTGGATCCTGATCGTTCCGCCTGGACTCGCCTCGCGGACATGCCCACACCCAGAGGGGCGGGCGCGGCTGTGTCTTACGGCGGAAGAATCTATGTTTTCGGCGGTGAGCGCGACGGACTGACCGTAAATGAAGTCGCCTCGTACGATCCAATCACGAATGCATGGTCCACACTTCCGCCGATGCCGACGCCCCGGAATCATCACGGCGCAGCGCTTGTCGGAAGCCGGATTTACCTCATCGGCGGACGTCCAGGAAATCAATCGACAAATGAAGAATTCGATGTGACCACGCAAATGTGGCGGGCACGCTCGTCATTGCCGACAGGACGATCCGGCATCGCTGTTGCTGCAGTTGGGGAACACGTTTTTGTGTTTGGAGGTGAAGGCAATGCGTCATCTCCTCTGGGAACATTCAACGAAAACGAAAGCTACGATCCCGGCGCTGACGCCTGGACAGCACAACCACCGATGCCGCTGCCGCGGCATGGAATCGGAGCCGGTGTTGTTGGAAATCGTATTTATATTCCGGCAGGCGGCCCGATTGCAGGTTTCGGTGTAACCCAGGAAAGCGACTTCTTCGAGGTTGCAGAGGACATTCTGCTGCCGCAGTTCGTTGTCGGCAGCGGTTATCGAAGTGAGATTGTGGTTTCGAACCCGGCCTCCCGTCCTGCGGAAGTCGTCCTCTCGGTTTTCGACATCAGCGGCGCTCCACTGGTAACGCAGCTTGATGGCGCTTCCCGCGCCTCGCTTACCTTCACGATCCCGCCACTTGCCTCGCGCACGATCTCGGCTCCCGAAAGTTCTGGAGCCTTACGCGCGGGCACAGTGCGTCTCCACGCCAACGTCCGGATCAACGCCTTCGCAATAATTCGAATCACTGGCGCGCCGGCGTCAACGGTCTACCCTGTCACTCCTTCGCGCAACGCGGTGTTTCACGTTCGTTTGAACCGAAGTGATCAGACCAACACCGGCGTGGCCGTCGCGAACACGTCGTCACAATCGCAGGCAGTTACGCTTGCGCTCATCAGCGAGGCAGGCGTTGAAGTAGCCCGTATTGAACGGACGCTCGCTGCAGGCGCCCAACTGACAGGGTTCATCAGTGAGTTGTTTACTTCAATTCCGCAGGGCGACTTTAGCGGAACCATGACAGTGAGAGCGGCGCAGACCGTATCCGCTGTTGCGATTGCTTTCAGCAGGGACGGCGTCGTGACGATCCCCGTTTCGGCTATCGAATAATCAGCAACTGCGTTGTTTTGAAATTAACATTTTGAGAGAACTCGAAATGCGATATCTGGAGCAAAAGTCGACTCGGTTGTATTTAGCTTTTGTAAATGCTGGACTGGGATTGCAAATATGATCTCGTCGCTTCGGCTAGCGGCGATCGCGACATTATTAATGTGCGTAGAAACAGATTCGACGTCTGCTCAACAAGCAGCGCCACAACTTCTGTTCAACATGACACTGCAAAATGAGACCCGCCTGCTGCTCGCACAGAGTTCCATCACGACGCCGAACGTTGATCTTCAACTCTATGGAGACGGCAAGAACATCATTGTCGCCACAGGCCGCGGCGCAAACTTTCCACGACTGTTCTTTGGTCTCTGCGAGAGACCTTGTGGCTTTACACTGCGCGACAAGAATAACTATTTCGATCTGAGAGGACGAGCAAACATCAAGTTCACCACCATCGTGTCGGGTTTCCATCGCGTGCGTCCTATCATCAAGTTAGCGGATGGGACATTGCTGATCGGAGATCAAGCGGAAGGCTCTGTCGCGGATTACCATCAATATCAAATCTCGTTCAGCGAGTGCCGATGGATCAAACTCGATCCCGTTCGAGGCGTGACGCTGGGATCGTGGGTTGAAAATCCAGACTTGAGCAAAGTCGAGGAGGCGGGTTACTTCGACGTCATTCCAGGCAGCGGGGAGCATGCTGACGGTGTGCCGGTCGAAAAGTTACCTGCGCCTCCGGTGGGAGGTTGGATAGCCATTTCGACTTTCGAACTGTGGGGACAAGCGGTAAAGCGGTAGGATGAGAAGCACCTTTATGAAGCGCACTTATTTGATAGCCAGTGCGGTCCTGGCCGCCACTCTCTTCGTGCTTCCCGGGCTGGCCGAGATTGAACCCGAAACGGCGCCGGAGTTTTACTTCACGCGTCTCGTGTACGGAAGCGGGCTTGGCCCCGCCCGCACGCCGCGTCTGGATTTTCAGTGCGCGGACCTGGCAGCGGGTGAGGGCGGCACGCGGTTCGGCGGCGGATGGGGAACCGACTTTCCTGCATCCGACTGCAAGTTTATGTGGGGCATACAGCGCCTCAGCAACATTCGGGTCCACGACAAGAGTCCTCACCTCGTCACCGCTCTTGACCCGGAACTCTTCAGCTATCCCTATTTGTATATCGTTTCGCCCCATCGCATGTATCTGGTCAAGGAGGAGGCAGCGAAGTTGCGCGAGTACTTGTTGCGCGGCGGCTTCCTACACGTGGATGATTTTTGGGGGCTCGAACAGCGTAGAGCCGTCGAAGAAGAGATGGGCAAGATCTTTCCCGATCGCCCCATGGTCAAACTAGACTTGCGCCATGAGGTGTTTCACACATTCTTCGACATCGATACAATCATGCAGATTCCAAATGTCAACAACGCCTGTAACGGGAGGCCGACCTGGGAACAGAGAAGCGAAATCGACCCAATGATTTTTGGAATCTCCGACGACGATGGACGCCTCATGGTCTTGATTACCTATAACTCCGATCTTGGAGACGCGTGGGAGTGGATGGACCTGAAATGTTATCCGGAAAAGTATTCCGGAGCAGCATACCGAATGGGTCTCAACTTCATGATCTACGCGATGTCCCATTAACTATTACCGGGTGCTCGCCGTGAAGCCGACAAGTTGGCCGAGCGCGCCGAGCGTGGTTTGAGCGGCATTGAAACCGAAGCGAAAATCTTCCTCGGCGTAGTTCTCGTATTTATCGGTGGGTTCATGATGATTCGGGTTCGATCCTCTAATGATGCCCGTAATTCTTTCGTTCTCGCGGACGCTCACTGAGGCCACCAAATCCTCGAACTGAATGGAATCCGTGCCTGCCATGTTGGAGCCGATCGTTGCGGGATAGTCCTTCGCGTAACTCCGACTCGCCGAAAGAAGCGCCATCGCCAGTCGTTCGGACGCCTCGGCCATTGTGGAGTTCCGCTGGTACTCAATGTTGATGTCCGCGTTGGGACTTTGCTTCGGACCGGGCGGCATGCCATGGTCGTACATCATCATGTCGTGTTGGATTATTCCGAGCCACTTCGGTTCGCCGGGCGTACCTTGAAGCCGCGATCTTTGCTGCGCATACGTCCCGCTGCCGTCCATGCCGAATTCCTCGTTGTTCCAGAAGATGAATCTCACGGATCGATTCGTCTGCACATCGGGCATTCCCAAAACGCGAGCCAGTTCGATCACCACGGCGCAGCCGGAACCGTCATCGTCTGCGGCCTCACCGTCACCGCGGCCGTCCATGTGGGCAGACACGATATACATCTCTCCCGGTGTGCTCGTTCCAATCTTGGTCGCATAAACGTTTTCAAGCGGCCCGCTCGCGGACATGAACCTGAAACGCTCGACATTCGTGTAGCCAAAGCTCTTGAGTTGCTGTTCGAGCCACGCAATGGCCTGGCGGTTGCGCTCCGTTCCTTGCATGCGGTCGCCGAACCGCGTGATTCCTCTGATGTGCGCTTTGTAACGTTCCAGGTCCAGCCGGCCTAGTACTGTGCGAGTCGCATCCGCAGGACCGTTCGATGTCTGCGTAGAAAGTCCGGCTGCTACA